>Ga0315537_1003077_pt1 | contig 12489 bp, 7 predicted proteins | sample SalMarSW160270MG_FD_203091 | JGI IMG/M metagenome (GOLD analysis project Ga0315537, IMG submission 203091) | Salt marsh sediment microbial communities from the Plum Island Ecosystem LTER, Massachusetts, United States - Salt Marsh Sediment SW1602-70 ... | reverse complement strand
GAGTGTTGGTTTATCAGTCTTACCCTCGTAATCGATTCGCAATTCATTTTTATTGGTTAATGTATAAGTTACTGTAAGGGTTACCGTTCCGGGATAGCCCTCCTCACCATCTGGGCTAACATAGGTCAGGGCAAGCGCAGGTTCTGCAGTTGAAGATACAACCTTTGCATCCCAAAGCACTTTATTAAAGCCTACCTTTCCCCCATGAAGATGGTTTTCACCATCATTGACAGTTACCTGATATTCCTCTCCATCTATCTTGAATTTTCCTTTGCCAATACGATTACCATATCGGCCAACGATGGCGCCGAGGAAAGCATTGTCACCGAGGTATCCCGACAAAGAATCGTACCCAAGAACAATATCAGCCAATTTGCCGTCGCGATCCGGTACTTTGATTGAGGTTACAATCGCTCCATAATTAATTATCTTGACCTCGACACCAGCAGCATTTTTCAGCGTATATTGGAATACCTCCCGCCCATCTGGCAACTTGCCATAGATTGTTTTTTCGATCATTGTTCCAGCTTTTTTAGCGCTCTTATCTTGACAACTTAAAACAATTAAAGATAACACTATTAATAAAAACAGCAGCAAATATTTCTTCATAGTTTACTTCCTTTCGTTATTTAGTGAAGGTTTCTATGATAACTTTGAGGAGGGCCTAAATAGCTGGGCTTACTAGGCCCGGTTTCGATCACAATTTTTTGAAGCACAATCCCGGGATCTACCACCCAGAATTTCAGCACATGCTCGCCTACTTTCCGGATGGAATGCTTCGAGGTCAGAATCTTCACATTTTCGCTCACCATCTGATTCCACCATTGAGGATATTTCCAATCCGGCACTGTTTCACCTTCATTGACATTGATGATTTGTGGCTGTTCATCATCAAATGATACGGCTAAGTGCAATCCTTCACCATGAGTAAAATTCTGAATTGGTGAAAGATAGATTCTCACATTGACCTCACCAGTCGAGAAAAAGTTAACCCGATATTCCAGGTGTGGACTAGCCTCTTCCGCTGTTTGTGATGGTGCAGTAACTGGCATAGGAGTTATCGCCGAAGCGGTTCGACCTAAATTTGGAATTACGAGCCAATTGATTAATGACGAATTTACTGCATTCGTATAATTCTCGGCATCAATCGAGATACAGCCATTGCTTTCAATGAAGCCGTTGATTTGATCAGATTCCGGGATTTCCGGATTCTTGACTAACGCCTGAACGATAACTTTTACTTTATTCGGTCCGCTAATTGTAATTGGAACCCGATATTCGCCGGTGGGAGTTTTATTCCAATCAACACTTACCCACAAGCGCTCCTCCATTTCAACTTCATTTTGGGCACCATCAATTTTTATCCAAGGCTTTTGCGGTGCAATTGAATATTGAAATGGTTTCTTTCCACGATTAAAGATTTCGATATAGTAAGTCTGTTGATTAAACCGATCAAACTCAGGTAAAACTGCCTCACCACCTGCGGAAGGCCACCACTCATCGGAACCTTCGATTGCTACACCCATTGCTGACTTTTTAGGCAGTCGGATCTGATCAACTTTCGGCATTACATTTTTATCCGGCTGCTGCCAGTAAGTATAGCCAATATGGGTCTGATCCATCATGTGATTCCATTTACCATTAGCCATGATATTATTGTAATAATTAGTAATCTCCGCATCTCTGGCAGAAAGCTCCTGCGCTTTCTGCGCCAGACTATTGGTAGCTGCCCGCCCCTGACTGGCATAGAGCCGATTCTTAGCAACAGTATAATAAAGCTCATTCAAATTAGCGCAGGCTTCCACAGGGTGGAGCACCAGCTGATAAAAGGCATCATGATATTCTTCAGACTGTTCCTTATCGATTTTGCGGGCTCTCTGAACTAATTCGTTATATTCTTTGACAACTGTCTCTGCTTCGCGGAAATTAACCAGAGAGTAAGTTTCCGGGGCAAGTAATTCAGGTTTCCGCCGCGAATTATACTTTGTATACCGGGCTAATATCTCGGCAATTTCCTGGGAATACTCTGCCCCAAACTGCTCTTCTGCCCAGCGCTGGGTATACTCGGGCAAACGATCGACTGGTAATCCTTCCGGATTCCAGGCATAATCCAAGAAAAAATCTATTGGAAACTCCATCGGCTTGATATCGCCAACATTGACAATCCAGATTTGGCGCACACCATATTCATACGATAAGTGCATCTGTTCCCACACGCGTTCGATCTGATTGGTATTCAACCACTTATAATTTCTTGGTCCGCCGACGAAATCAAAATGATAGTACATTCCGTAACCGCCCTGTCGCGGTTTTTCATCCAGGCGCGGGAGTTTGCGCACATTACCCCAATTATCATCGCACAATAATACGGTTACATCGTCGGGAACGCGCATCCCCTTATCGTAATATTCCTGAACCTCTTTGTAGAGTGCCCAGACCTGCGGAATCGTCGTCACGTCTTTCTTGGTTACTTCAGCAAGAATCTTCCGCTGGTCTGCAACGATTCTTTGCAGCAGCGCAACGTTTGCAGTCGGACTCATGGCTTCATCACCGTCACCACGCATTGCCAGGGTCACAATGCTTTCATAATTACCCATTCGGCGAATACCTTCCCTCCAGAATTCCCTAAGAACACTGTCGTTCTTTTCATAATTCCAGGGGCCTTTGCCATAACGGCGCCATTCGTCATGAGCCCGCATCATTGGTTCATGGTGAGAAGTACTGATAACAATCCCGTACTCATCAGCGAGCCGGGGATTCTCAGGATCATCGTCGTAAAATGCTCTGCCCCACATTGCCGGCCAGAGAAAATTTCCTTTAAGCCGCAGAATTAATTCAAATACATGCTCATAGAACTTGCTATTGAATCCACCAAATTTTTCGAATACTAATCCGGTCAACGCCGGTGCTTCATCATTAATAAAAATTCCACGATACTTTACTTTAGGTTCACCTTGTGAATAACGACCGGGTAAAATATAAATATTCGACTTCTTCTTAACTGGAACATCCGCCCACCAATACCATGGAGAAACACCAATCTGCTGGGAAAGATCGAACATGCCATAAATCGTCCCCCGTTTATCACTCCCCACAATTAACAGGGCTCGCTCAACATTGGGTAGGGGTTGCTCTATAATTTGGATCAAGAAGGTTTCCCACTTGCCGGCAAGCTCCTCGACATTAAGCTTCTTGTCCCGAACCAGCTCCTCGACAAGCGGACTTTTACCTAGTGTTCCAATGATGACAATTTTCTGCTCCCCGGGAATAGTATCGAGTACCAAAGCTGGCTGGACATCAGTAACCTGCATAATGTCATTCTGAAGCAGTTTGAGAACCCGGATAACACCGGGATAGTCCTGGGAACTGGCAAGCAATGGCACAACCTTACCAGCCGCAGCAAGTGTAAAACTCCCATCCCTTTTCTCAGTGGTAACATACGATCCCCCACTGCCAGCCAGGACAACATTCTGCAAAATATAGCTTAAACTTATTCCTATCAGGAAATTTATCATTGGTCTTACCAAACCTGACCATCGAAGACAACGATAATCAAGACTGATACGCCTTACTTTTCGATTCCCAATAGAATACATATCTATCCCCTTGTTACCTCAAATTCTCTATGCTTTTAGGGTAAAAATTATTTCCCTATTAAAAGATCTATGAAACGATTCAATATTACAAATAATCACCTTCAGTGTCAAACGGAATGGAGACCTATCGGGCAATATTTTGACAATTTGTAATTGGCACATTACCAAAATCATAGATCCGAAAATTGCCACTAACTTGCAAGAGTGCCAAGAGATACAGCAATCCATCATAATATCTGCCGTCACCTTCGGGAACCGACATATTCCACAGCTCAGCAATAAACTCTTTTCGTTGAGTATGCGTTGCCGCCAGAGCCGCAACCGCATTCATCGCTACCAATCCGGTACTGTGATTATTAGATAGTTTTTTACCATCCAGGGTATAGCGGTCCCCATAGCTGCCTATTCCTTGTGAATAAAAGAAATCCAGCAAACGGTTGGACTGGAGCACTGCCCACTCATCCTCGGCAAACCAGGAATAATCCAGCGCGATGTTCATTGCCACCCGCCAGGCATCGTACTGAAAATTAGAATGCCCCCCACCCCATGGTGAATCCAGAGCTGTCCCGTCGAAGTTGGCATAGTCGGGCAGCAGCCCGGTCAACGGATGGGCTGCTCTTTTCAAGAAATTGCGACTGGCAGCAGCGGCTTCACACCAGAATTGGTTATCCTGATCAGCCCACCTGGCCCAGATCTCGTAAAAATGGGGTACATGATATGATGGATCGGTAAAGCTATCCACATTTTTCGTTGGCACAAATACGACCAGCTTCTCTTCCTTATTAAACATATTGGTCGCAATATTTTTACCACTGGCTGATTCAGATTTATGGAGCATAGCATCCAGAATGGCTTGGCCCTCCTGGTGATAATTAAAAATACCTTTGCCGTCACCCCATCTGGCGGAGGCAAACAAGAGTGCCATGACAAACCATTCTTCACCATCAGCCGCCGAATTCGGATTCAGTTGGCTGCCGTCAATTTTACAGTGCCAGGCAAAATAGCCCTTGCGCGCACCGGCTTGATGCTGCATATAAGTTTTTGACCATTTCCAGAGACGATCAAACTCGCTCTTTTTATTCAGCTGCACCGCTATCATCATCCCGTAGGACATACCCTCGGTCCGGATATCATTATTCAGAATATCCTTGATATATGCCATATCGGGATCTACCAGGTAATAAACCCGCTGGTTATTCGGCTCACCGTAAAATAATTGCTCAAAAGCACTATCAATTTTAACCTTTACTGTTGATTCACTTAAGCCCAATAGCTCGCTAAACAAATCGGGATATACACCGGTGAAATATGCTCCGTCCTTTTTCTTAACCTGAGTTTTTGTGGTCATACCAAGTATAAAGGAATTTCCAGCCAACAGCAGAACTAAGATAATTCTGATAGATTTGCTAAAAAGGAGATTTTGGATATACAGGTTTAGATTATTGCTCGGAAAAGTAACTGACATTACTCATAATATAACCTTAATGTTATTCTTAAAAAAAGCCTTTTCCATCGTCCATTTAAATATCTTTGTCGGATACAATTTTCAATAAAAATTTTGGATTATGTCTGTTTAATTTTTTTACTAAATTACACCATATTTACTTGGTTTACGAATTTAATTACTGGTTACTTGCAAATTGAATTAAAAACTTCTGGCGTTAACCCAATCCCGGCTGTTTGTCACCAAGGGATTATAAGGGGAGAGTGAGGAAAACCGAATGAAACGCTTAACAATCGAGGATGTCGCCAAACGGGCGGGAGTTTCAAAAGGAACCGTTTCCGCTGTCATCAATGGCAAAACTACTGTCAAGATGGAAACACGGGAGTTGATTCTTAGAGTAATGAAAGAGCTCAACTACCGTCCCAAGGGCGTAGCGCGCAATTTAAAAAACGGGGGGCAGGACAAAAGCATCGGCTTGATTATCAAAGATTTGAATTACCCTTTCTATACTTGGATCGCGACCGGTGCCAAGGAATATGCAAACAGCAAAGGGTATTCAGTGATTGTCGCCAGTACTGAAAATGATCATGAATGTGAAAAGAAACTAACCCACCTTTTTTCGACCAAGGATATAAAGGGCTCAATTATTGCCCCGATCGTCGATGGTAAAGCGGAAATCGAGCACCTGTTCAAATTAAAAATGATTAATTACCCTTTTGTCTTGCTCGAAGATGTCAAAGGCATCCAGGCTAATGTGGTCGCGATTGACAACATCAAAGCGATTAAAAAAGCAGTATCTTATTTAATTAAAAGCGGACATACTAAAATTGTGCATTTCGCCGGTCCACCGGACTCATCCCATACTCAGGAAAGAATTGAAGGTTTTCGGCATGCTTTCAGCGAAAGCACCCTGGTTTTTCGTGAGGATAAAATTGTTTCGGTGGGATCAGATTACAACGACAGTTATAAAAATACTCACGAATATTTCAAGCAGATTAGTAATGCTGACTTTCCGACAGCTATTGTCTGTTTTAACGATCAACAGGCTCTGGCCGTTATGACGGCTCTGCGCGAGCTGAATTACCGCATTCCCGAAGATATTTCCATTATTGGCAATGACGATATTTATTACGCCCCGATTTATCCGGTAGCCTTAACTACTATCCGGGCTCCTCAACATGAGATCGGCAGAAGGGCCGCTGAGATTCTCATTCGTAATATCGAATCACCAGACCCTTTGCCACCTGAACGAATCGTTCTGGAAACAGAATTTATCGTCAGAAAATCTACCAAGACGTTGAGTTCCTGAAATTTCTGGGTCTACTTTCGACCTTTCACTCGGTAATATAAGGTTTACCGACAACTTCAATTTCACGGCTGATGAGTTCGGTCGTTGGAGAAGTTCCACCAGGTAGAATACCACCAACTGTGATTTCGAATTTTCCCGGCTCAACCATCCGCTGAATTCCCTCATTATCGGATCGAATTTGAATCACTGCCAACTGCCGGGGAGTCAATTCGAACTCCACATCCCGTTGCTCACCCGGATTCAGATGAATCCGTTTGAAACCCTGTAAGGCACATATCGGTACCGGCACCGAAGCCGTTTGGTCTTTTACATAAAGCTGAACCACTTCATCTCCGGCAACCTTTCCCGTATTTTGGACCGTAACAGTTAGTTTTAGTTTGTCTCCCGCATTGATTGAACTTGGGAGCTGCAGATTGGTATATGAAAATTGGGTATAACTTAAACCGTAACCAAATGGAAAAAGCGGCTGTCCTTCGAAATAACGGTAGGTACGACCTTTCATCCGGTAATCTTCAAAAGGAGGTAACTGATCAACCGATTGATAAAAAGTGACTGGCAGTCTTCCGGCCGGATTGTAATCGCCGAATAATACATCCGCCAGGGCAGTTCCTCCCTCCTGACCCGGATACCAGATTTGCAGGATAGCAGGAATGTTAGCTGCCGCCCAATTGACTGCCAAGGCACTGCCGCTGGTCAAGACCAATACAACCGGTCTTTTAGTATCCTGAATCATTTTTAATAAATCTTCCTGAACGCGGGGGAGAGCGAGACTGGTGCGGTCACCTCCTTTAAAACCCTCCAGTTCGACCGGCATCTCTTCGCCTTCCAGCTGGGCAGTAATGCCCCCGACAAAAATCACGACATCGGCATCTTTGGCAATCTTAACCGCTTTGCGGAAATGATCACTGTCCATCAGGTGCCATTGGATAAACAGCTGCGGCCAATAACCACCTTTATAATACTCAATTTTAATCCGATAAGATTGTTTCTTTTCCAGATGAATGTGGTTACTCTTGGTAACGACTTTATCCGAAGCCTCCCGCTCTTGCCAATCCTCTACCACGATTGTATCATCAATATAGAGTCGAAATCCACCATTGCCTTTCAAGGCAAAATTATAATCGCCCGTCTCAGTTACTTTAAGGGTACCACTCCAGCGAAAGGAAAATTCCGGTTCCAGCCAGAGATTCGGGATACCACTTCCCCAGATCATATTCGTTTCCTCCAGCGGATCAATTTTCGTTATCGCAGGCTGCCCGTCAAAATTTCTATTTCGATAGAACTCCAACTTCAAACCCGGTTTACCGTCGACACTCGCGATATTTGACGACAAGGGATAGATCAGACCGCCCTTTTCGACCAGATTACAGCCAGGCTCATAATCTACCTCCACATCCTTGCCTACCTTATTTTTGATCCCCTGCAGCGGAGTAACATAGCGCGAAGGCTTGCCATGGTAATTACCTAACAACATTCGATAGGAATCGGCAGTCGGTCCAATGACGGCGATCTTCTTTACCTTATTGCTCAGTGGTAAAAGATTATTTTCATTTTTTAAAAGAACGATTGACTCCCGGGCAGACCGAATGGACAGCTGCCGATGTTCCGGTGAGTCGTTCTCTTGAATAGGTATCTGGGTATATTGCACTAACTCCGGCGGATCAAACATCCCCAATTTAAAGCGAGCGGTAAAAAGCCGTTTGACCGCCACGTCAATCTCATCTTCCGTAATTAGCCCTTTTTCCACCGCCTCCATTAGGGCATTATTGTACACTTGCCCGCAATTCAAGTCGGTTCCGGATTTAACCGCCAAGGCGGCAGCTTCTGCCATACTTTTCACCATCCGATGATTGGCATAAATGTCGTTAATTGCGCCACAATCGGATACTACATAGCCCTTAAAGCCCCACTCCTCACGCAAAATCCCATGCAATAACTTGGGTGCACCGCAACAAGCCTCACCCACATACCGATTGTAGGCACACATTACCGAAAAAGCACCCCCTTCCCTGACACAAGCCTCGAATGCCGGTAAATAGGTATCGTACAGATCACGATCATCAATAACTGCATTAAAAACATGCCGCTCCGGTTCAGGACCACTGTGAACAGCATAATGCTTCGGAGTTGATATTACCTTGAAATATTTTGGATCATTACCCTGCAAGCCTTTGACAAATGCCACGCCCATTCGACCGGTAAGATATGGATCCTCACCATAGGTTTCCTGACCACGCCCCCAGCGCGGATCGCGAAAAATATTAATATTAGGACTCCAAAATGTCAGTCCTCTAAAAATATACCGGTCGCCTTTCCGGAGAAAATCGTGATGTTTGGCGCGGGCTTCAGTCGAAATTACATCGGCAACCCGAAACATCAAGTCCGTATCCCAGGTTGCTGCCAACCCGATCGCCTGCGGAAAAACTGTGGCGATACCGGCGTTGGCTACGCCGTGCAAACATTCATTCCACCAATCGTATGCGGGTACCTCCAGGCGCGGAATGGCGGCGGCATGGTTAACCATTTGCGAAACCTTTTCCGCTAAAGTCATCCGGGATACTAAATTATCGACCCGAGTTTCTACCGGCAGATCAGGATTGAGGTAAGCGGGAACTTGTTCAGCCTCCTTAGCAAAAATAAGGAAACCGCAAAAGCACAAGATTATAAAAACAATTCGCATAATCCAACTCCCTTCTTACTATGCTCGTAAATATATAAAAAAGCGCTTTTAAATCACAAACTACACAGGATCATAACCAGTAGTCATAAGGTCCCAAAATCCTCCATATCATATCAACAAAGCGATAGTTTTTGAATAATGATTGCTTTTAAGGTGCAAAATAACTAATAGCTTGCAAAATTTTGTCCAGCACTAAACTCTGTGGCAAACAATCAAAACATTAATTTTGTTACTTGTTCTGAATTTCGCTTAAGAATCTGTGCAACCTGTCTCTGGCAAACTGCATCTCCGGTTTATTCTGGAAATCAGACAACAGCCTGCGGCGAATACCGCTACTATCATCCTGGATGTTCAAACTGAAAATTTGTCCACTGCGATTGACCTGAGCAATCCGCCAACTCTGATGTTTCCCAGCCCAGACTCCTTGCCAGCGTAAATAAAGCCTGCGACTGTAAGTTGTTTCCAGTTCCCATGATGCTGAATCGGTTAAATTTTGAAACTGGGATTTGGGCTTGGTATTTGTTTCAAACTCCATTTTTACCTTTTCTTCGATTTTTTACATATAAGAATTAAACCTTGTTCTACAAATAACACGAACAAACTATTCGTATCTTCCGTTTAATGGGGAATTTATTGTTCGGTGTTGCAACATCAAAAGGTCTAAAGATTTCGATTAATTTTAATTAATTCTAACATGTAGAGCAACAATTTTATTAACTTTTTAAAAATCTGCCCCCGCCCTAATTTGAATGCCAAAGAATTACAGAATCAAATAACAATCATACGGCTGCTAGCTTGATTCACAAACATAAGATTCAAGTTCACTCATTTCAACCAGCTATTTGATCAACAAACATTTGTTCGCCTGACTAAAGTCATCAGTCTGAATCCGATAGATGTATAAACCAGATGGATAAACTGAAGCGTTCCATTGTAAGTAGTGAATTCCCGCTTCCTGTTTTTGATCAACCAGATTCTCAACCAAATGACCGGAAGCATCATAAACCGCAACTTTCACTAATGAAGCCCGAGGTAAGTCGTATTTAATTGTGGTAGTCGGATTAAATGGATTAGGATAATTTTGATCCAGACTGTATGCCTGGGGGATGCCATTTTCTCTATTTTTTTCCGTTGCACTCAAACTTACTCCTGCCATCAATTTCACTTCATTTAAATAAATCTGTTTGGCTGGTTCGGAAAAATTGTAATAATTATAAACAAGATCAGGAAGGTCAGGATCAATTTTCACATTATCATTACCATTCCCAATAAAAGTGCGTGGTCCTGCGGGCATGTCTACCGAGCCGCTATAAAACTCCACACCAGCTTGAAACCGTACAAACTGGACGGTATTGTCATCACCGACAACCAGGCATTCCCCATTACCCGGACTTTGAGTATTAAGAACATCATACTGATTAGTACACCACAAAAGATCTCCCGTATACTGACCGGCAAATACGGGATCATCCGCTACAAGGATAGTGGCGTACAATCCTTCAAATTCATTAAAATGCAGGCACTCATCACAGTTAAACCAATTTAACCTGCTCGAACGGGCAGCCCATAATTGTAATAATAAAACCGGCGCTGTAATGGCATTCCAAGCCTCTCGATTAGGCGGTTGAAAATCGGTACTGGCACCTGAACGTCCAATGATGACCAGATCAGCATTATTAAGCGTATCCAGAGTAGCTTGAGAAGCCGATCCTAATGCAGTGTTATAAAAAGTGACCACATTGAAACCGAGAGCTTCCAGGTCATCAATAAATGGTTTGTCGGAATGCTCGCCTGTTGCAACATCAATCTTCTCCGGCTGACTGACGAAGACAATAGTTTTCTCCTGGGCACTTCCGGTGACCATCGACCCGATTAAAAGAATCGCACAAAGCAGCCGGTCAATCATCTTCTTCTTCATAATTCCCTCCTTTTTTAAATTGTGATTGACAATCACCCTCTTGAATTTAATTTTAATCTGATCCATATTCGGTTTTAACGACTCCCCGTGAATATTCCCGGAGATGAGTCGGTGACATTCCGGTTCTCCTTTTGAAGAATTTCGAAAAATAAAATTGCGATTCGAAACCGGTAATCATTGCAATTTCCTTCACCGAAAGTGAGGTATTCAGCAATAAATCCCGGGCTTTGTTCAATTTCAATTGCAGAAAATATTGCGCCGGGGCCAGATTGGTATAATGCCGAAACATGCGGCGGAACCAGGAATATCCAACTCCCAATTCGGATACCAACTCCTCCATATTCATCTGTTTATCAATCCGATCAGCCATACAGACTTTGGCGCGAGATATAATACTTTCAATCTCTTTCCCACTGAATTTTTTCGATCTTTCGAGGGCAAGCACCAGGGCAATTATCTGATAAGTCAAAGCGGCAATGATCTCCTTAAAACCAACCTTCTCAATCTCCATTAGCTCCAAAACTTGCTGATACAATCTGATAATTTCCTCTTTTAGACCAATCTCGATTACCGGCTTTTCTGGCGAAAGGATTCCATTCTCTCTGAATTTCTCCGGTTGAGTTCCGTTGAAAGAGATCCAGTGCTCTTTCCAACCGGTTTGTTGATTGGGCATATAGCGATGCCAAACGCCAGGAAAAAGAAAAATGATATTGCCCTCTTCAATCTTCTTCTTGCCACTAATTTTAGATTCAAATACTCCCCTGCCACGAGTGATGTAGAGAATCTGAAATTCCGGCAGGATACGACCATGCCGCCAATCAAACATGTACGTATCGGGATGCTTCGCCGGAGGATAAGGAGTATTAGGCGGAATATCGGCATTACCACTGCCGGTCACATACAATCCCCAAAGTTTATCAACCTCTGAAATGGTCAGATAACTAAAAACTGAGTATTTTGCATGGATCATATTGCCCCTTCAACCTTGTGTCAAATTATACAAATTAAAATCCAAATAATCCATGTTATTTTTCAGCTAAACTTTTAAAAATAGACTTAAATGGAGAATAATGATTTCAAGAGAGAACAAAATCAAAAGCCGACTGAGTGAAATCCAGGATGCTTCTCGATACAATATTAAATACTTTAAATTATAGGAAGGAGGTGAATGCCCAAAAAGGCATTGCCATAATTGATACAAACTTTTAACCGGTTTTTTAAAAGGAGAATTGTAATGTCAAAAATCACAAAATACTTAGGCTATGTGCTTCTATGCGCTCTGTTGATAATTGGTTTAAGTAGCTATGCTCAAGAAGCTAAATTTGTACAACAGAGCGAAAATGGTCTGGTATGTATGGAAGCGGAGAATTATTCGGGAATTGACAATCCTATTGATGATTCCTATTGGTTACTAGTTACTGAGCCTGATGGTTATTCCGGGACCGGGGCGATGCAAGCCCAGCCAATTGATCCAAATTTTACACGACACAAAACCTTAGACGATGCCAAAAGTTTTGCTCCGTATATGAGCTATACGGTCAA
>Ga0315537_1003075_pt1 | contig 12493 bp, 11 predicted proteins | sample SalMarSW160270MG_FD_203091 | JGI IMG/M metagenome (GOLD analysis project Ga0315537, IMG submission 203091) | Salt marsh sediment microbial communities from the Plum Island Ecosystem LTER, Massachusetts, United States - Salt Marsh Sediment SW1602-70 ... | reverse complement strand
ATTATTCCAGTATTCCAGTATTCCATCATTCCATGGAAGTGGCATAAACCAGGAGCTATTAAAAGATCTTTAATTTCAACCAATTGTAGAATTTCCGAGACGTTAATTATAGAGGCGTTATCCCCCTTTACTCACAATACAAGCTAATGACCCATTCAGTGGAATCTCATCTACCTTGTGGTAGAGTAGAATTCAGACGACTCGGACTTCGCTGGGCACGAGAAAGCACAATATTACGCATGGTCATTTATAATGGGTCCACATCCTAATGATCTTAATTGATCCGGTCTAAGGTTAACCGGCCGCCTCAAGGCATCTCGCATAGTATGGTAAGAAACTGCTGGCGATACAGCATGCTGAACTCAAAAACTTTTCCATGGGTCCATTGGAACTTACGAATGACAATGGAAACAAGCAAAAGAAAGTATTTTTTTGCAGCGGGGAGGTGTTTCTTCTCTTGACCCGGTCTTTAATGGGTGACACCGGTTCCTCTGATTTGGGACAACGGTATAACGATTTTCTCTCCGGATCCTGATAGATCTCCTCTTCCACCTTCATCCCGTAAATTCATTGGGTGAATTATAGAAATAAAGTGTTACTCGTACGGTTCGAAAACACGAAACAACCAATCATAAACCGCAGCCAGGTATGCTTCAATGGGCTCTTGTTGAAGACCCATAAAAACAAATCCCTTTCGTTGATCAGGGACAATCGCAATGTGCCGGATGGGTCCCGGGTCCGGCAGGGACCCGATAAGTTCTCTGAAGCGGTCAATCATTCGGTCTTGTTCGTAATAAAGGAAGAAAGCCAAATCGCCCCACTGGAGTTCCATCTGATGAAGCCGTGAAATGTTGGTGATTTCAGGTCCTCGAAATCCGGTATACTGCTTTTCGATGATGTGACCTTCGCCTGGCGGAGGATATCTCATGTAAACGGAAATAAATAGCCGGTCATTTCTCATAAAAAACTTTGAGATGGGCATATACAAAGGCGCCTGCCTTGGAAGCAGAGTTAGCGTAACATCGATTCGAGAGACCGAACCCCGTTCTTTAAAAGAGAACGTGCCATGATGCCCGACAACCCCTCCGATATTGGTGAAGGTCTGGTCGTCGGGTTTAAAAACCTTCATGAGTTGGTTAAAGACAGCGGTGCAAATTTCTCTGTTTTTTCGTTTGCCGGAGTGAAAAGAAAAGATGATAAAAGCGCTGATGGTTACGATGGCGATCAATACGTAAACCGTTGCGGTGTCACCAAAAGTTCCCATGGATTTTCCTTGTTCGACGCCTATCCTTTTACAACCGAGGGCAGCCAGTGATAGATCGGAGCGAAATAGCGTGCTACCTGCTCCTGCTTTGGAATCATAAAGATAAATCCTTTTTTCTGTTCGGGAACAAGAGCGATGTGTCTGATGATGCCTGGGGCAGGATTTATTTTCACAAAGGATCGCATCTTCTCGCGCATCTCCAAGCTGTGGTAGTAGAGGTGAAAATCAAGGTCTCCCCATTTGACGGCTTCATGATGCAGAAGGTGAGCGTTCTCGATCTTCGACCCCATGAACTTGCTGTATTTGCTTTCAATCAAATGAGCCTCTTCGGAAGGCGGTTTTTTCAGGTAGAGGGTAATGAAAAGGCGATCATATTTTCGTATCAGTTTTGAAATGGGTAGATAAAGCCAGGAATGTCTGGGCAACAGCGTTATGGTTGCGTCGACACGGGAAAAAGGTGTCCCTTTTTTTTTAATGAACAAATTGGCGTGGAACCCTATGGCACCGCCGATATTCGTAAAATTCCGGTCATCAGGCTTGACGACGTCTACAAGATCGTTGAAGGCGGAACGGTAGATTCTTCTGTTTGAACGACGTCCCCAGAAATACCCCAGCGTCAGCAAAACGCTGAACCCGATAAAAAGAAAAAATACCGGTTGATGGACAATGTCCGCAGTGTTTCCCATTTTTTTGCCTTATTTCATTTCAAACGGAGATAAAATGGTTTCTTCAATATTGTACAGTGTGCTGTTCTGCCCGTCAAGGAGACGCTCCGAGAAGGCCACGCGCTGTATGGGAACCCCCGGTGCGTGAGCCTGCATCGCCGAATCCACGTGATCGGCCATGGCCTTGTATTTTATTTGAATTTTATTGTCGATCAAAAGTCGCAGGGGGAGTTTCAGGTCTTGAAGGCCGTCGATAAGTCGCTTCGACTCCTTCAGCGAAAGCGTATCAGGATTATAAACGAGAACGATTCCGCAATCTTCGCCCTGAAGGAGTGAGGATAGGGCTTGATAATTCCCTTTGAGTGTCTTAAGACGCTTCAGAATATCATCGTCATGCTCATCGTAGCTCAAGATGGTTTCCTTATCATCGAGAATACCGCGGATTCGATAAATCGTGTGTCGTTTTTCCAGAATATCCCGTCTAATCTGAATAAGCCGGTCGATCCATGTAACCGTAATCCACGGAAGTGCAAGGAATCTGAGGGTCAATCCCGTGGGCGGCGTATCAAAGACAATGTAATCGAAATCTCTTTCAAACCTGAGAGTTTCTTCGATACCGGTCAAAAGAGCGTATTCTTCAATTCCCGGTGAATATTTCAAAACCGAGAAATAGTGATCCAGGTTGATGGTTTGAAGATAGCGGTAGGTGTCGGTCAGTACACGGGTTTCCCGCTGGAGATATTCCCGGCATAGTTTCTGCAGATTTACCTCCTTGAGATAGAGGGAATCGGTGAACCGATGCTTTTTATGGTTGAGAACAATGCCGAAGATATCGCCGAGATTATGGGCCGGATCCAGTGATACAATAAGAACCCGATACTTGTCGGACAATTGCCATGCCGAAGCTGCAGACATCGTCGATTTACCCACTCCCCCTTTCCCGGTAAAAAAGAGAATTTTCATCTAGTCTATTCCAATGGTGCCGCACATTTCGGCCATCATATCGTTACAATCTTTTGCCCGCTTGCAAAGAATCTGTAATTCTCGCTCCATGTAAGGAAGCAATTCCACGGCCAAAAAAGTCGGCGGAGATGGGACACCGGCAAAGGAGCCTAAAACAAGGAGCGCAAAAATATTTTCCAGTTCCTCCATCTCCATGACAGTGAGGGCTGTGGCTTTTTCTCGATGCGCTGCGTCAAAATCGGCGAAGATGCGACGAACCCATTGAATCATCGACGAAATCATAATCCGTTCCATACGTCATAAGATAACCGGTGCACGGAATCGCTAACACCGTGCACCGGCATACTGTTTAACATGGCCGATTCAGATGTTTTATTCCGCCTTCTTATAGGACTTTGATTTAACAAAGTCGAAAATAAATACGAAGCTCAGAATGAACAACACGATCAGAATCACCATTATTGTCCAGCCGGGAACGGGTTTTGCAGCAATCGAACCAGGTTGGACGATCAAGATGAACCAGAGGAGACCCGCTGTCACGGTGACCCAGAGTAAGAAGGCAGGAATCACCGCAGCATTGGCAAATCCGGATTTCAGTTTTTTCGCCACATAAGCCGCACCGGTCATAAGTGCGATGGAGGCGATCAACTGATTTGCAGCGCCGAAAGATCCCCAGATAATGAGCCAGTTGCCGCTGGCGGCAAGATAGATACCGATGGCTGCGGGAACAACCGAAGCCACCCAACGGTTGGTCAGGAAATTGTATAATCCTTCGGTGCTTTCTTTCAACGGTGCGGCCATTTCCGCCAGGCAATATCTGGCCAGGCGATTCGTCGTGTCCAACGTGGTCATGGCAAAAGACGCGACCCACATCCCGGCAAGCACTTTGACATATTGAGAAGGAATAAAGGAAAGCCATGTAGCGCTCACCATGTCGGCATAAGACTGGACAAAGAGGTTGGCCTTGGAAAGCCCCAATTTCCCTGAGATACCTGTGAAAGTTGCTCCCCAATTGGATGCGTTAAGGGTGAATTCCACAGCCTTTGCCGCAGCAGCCGTCTTGAGGGCCGTATAGCCGAAACCGGCAATGGCCACAACGACAATCGTCGAGAGGAATCCTTCCAGAAACATGGCGCCGTAACCGATCAAAAGGCCGTCGGTTTCTTTGTCAAGCTGTTTTGAAGATGTTCCCGAAGCCACCAGTGAGTGAAATCCGGACAGCGAACCGCAGGCAATAACGAGGGGAATCGCCGGCCAGAAAGGCGTCGGCTTACCCCCCAGCAGCACCGGGGAAAAGCCGGCAAATGCAGGAACCTCGAAACCTTTGAATGCAAACATGGCCGCCGCGAATCCCAGTACAAGTCCGGCATAGAGCAGCCAGGAGTTCAGATAATCCCTGGGCTGGAGCAGGACATTTACGGGAATCGCAGATACGATGAAGATGTAGAAAAAGAAGACCCACATCCAGGTCATATAGGACGCCACGATGGGTGTCTCGACGCCGAGCCAGATGGCGAAGCCAAGCATGGCGATACCGATGATCGTTGCCAAGCCGAAGTTCATCTTCACCCGGTAGATCAACACCCCCAGGATCAGGGCGGCAATGATTTTATAGAGATACGCCGATGCAATGGCCGGCGTTCTTACGAACATCCCGCCGATAATGGCCGCAAAGGCGGCGACCACAAGGATCAACAGGAAAAAAACGATCCAGTAAAACGCATAACCCGTCCGCTTGCCGATAAGATCGGTGGCAACGAATTGCACCGATTTCCCGTCATAGCGAACCGATGCCATCAACGACAGATAGTCATGGACGGCACCGATAAAAATGTTGCCGAACCAGACCCAGAGAAGCGCCGGCGCCCAGCCCCAGCAGATCGCCAGTGCGGGTCCGATGATAGGGGCCGCACCGGCAATGGAGGCAAAGTGATGCCCCAAAAGAACCTCCTTTCGTGCCGGAATATAATCGACACCGTCATAAATGCGATGAGACGGTGTCGCTTGCTCGTTTGAGGCCTTCACCACATCTCGTTCAAGTTTCTTACCGTATGTTAAATAAAGGATTAAATAAATAGAAAAACCAACAATGATAATAAGCGTTGTCATCATTTCCTCCTTTCCTTTGTTTAAAATCAGAGAATGTATCCTATATTAATTCTTTTTGATTTCCCTAATCATATCTTTTCATCCTCTATATGTTTTTTTTTTAATGCGCAACTTTAAAAAATAGAATGGCAAAAGATATGCCAACAATAGATGTGCAGGTAAGATCGAATAATACCTTGATAAGTCATTATATTCGGCGGGGATCCATTCGCTTTTCATCGTGGATATGAAGGAATTGGTGTCAGTATTTTTTACACGATGTAAAATAGTTTAAGATTTAATAAAGGGCCGGTCTATTAAAAGAGGATAAAAATTTTCGAGTATTTAACTGATTTTTTCTTTTGATTTTCATACCATTTCGCAATAGGCGTGAATACAACTGAAATGATTCGGTTTTGTTAAATTTAGCGATAATTCTTAATACCCTAAAATTCTTGACAAATAATTTTATAAGAGTAAAATTGTCAAGAATGTTCGAATTTTTCCTTTAATTTTTAGGAAAGGGTGAACAGATATGATGATAGAAAGAGCCCCATTTCTCAGGTAGAGAGTTGGGGTTTTGCTGTTTGCTTGATTATTCCATATTTAATATGATTCAAAATGATTTTGGAAAAATACGGGATTTGCGGGATGACATAAAATTTAAGTCTCTATTGTATGATAGGGTCATTGCGATTCTAAGACTTTATTGTTTTATTCAGGAGGATCAAAATGGGAAAGCCGAGGGACACAAAAAAAGATATTAAAAAGAAGCCGGACAAATCAATAAAAGAGAAGAGGAAGGAGAAGCAGAAAAAGAAAAATAATCGATAACCACTGTTAAATACGATGATAACCATAACTCTTTTTTTTGGAGCAGAGACATGTCAGACGATCTCAACACTGAAAACCCGGACGACGGGGAGGAAAGCTTCGCCGATCTTTTCGAATCTTACAGCTCCGGCATGAAAGACGATCTTAAGATCGGAGACAAGATCAGCGGGAAAATTATTTCCATCGGAAAAGATTCGGTTTTTATAACCACCGGTGCAAAGGTTGACGGAATCGTTGAACGGGCGGAACTGTTAGACGACGAGGGAAACATGCCCTTTGGTAAAGGCGATGAAATTGAGTTGTATGTGGTGGGGATTGATGAACATGAAATACGCCTTTCCAGAGCAATTTCCGGTATCGGAGGACTTGAACTCCTAAATGATGCGTTTGAAAATGCCATCCCCGTACAAGGGAAAATAAGTGAAATCTGTAAAGGCGGTTTCCACGTGGACATACTTCAGAGACGCGCCTTTTGTCCCATCAGTCAGATCGATGTCACCTATGTGGAAACGCCTGAAGATTACGTGGGACAGACCTATGAATTTTTGATTACCCAATTCGAGAAAAACGGGAGAAACATCGTTGTCTCCCGCCGAAAGCTTCTCGCCCGGGCCATGGAAAAAGAAAAACAAGCCTTTTTCAGCAGATTAAACACGGGCGATATTTTTGAAGGCCGAGTCACCAAACTCATGCCTTACGGGGCTTTTGTCGAACTGATCCCCGGCGTCGAAGGCATGGTTCACATTTCCGAACTGAGTTGGTCCCGGGTGAAAACAGCTGAAGAAATTGTCCGCCCCGGTGATACGGTTTTGGTCAAGGTAATCGCCATAGGGGACGGTGACAAGAAGAATCAAAAAAAGATTTCCCTGTCCATGAAACAGATTGACAGTGATCCCTGGAATACGGTGACAGAAAAGTTTCAGCCGGGAGACAAGGTGATCGGGAAAGTCACCCGGTGCATGAAATTTGGTGTTTTTGTTGAGATCGCCCCGGGCATAGAGGGCCTGGTTCATATCAGCGAGATGAGCTATGTCAAGCGAATTGTCAACCCTGAAGACGTGGTAACCCCGGGTGAAACGGTTTCCGTTCTGGTCAAAGAACTCGATACAGAAGGGCGGCGGATTTCCCTCAGCATCCGAGATGCCCAGGGAGACCCCTGGCTGGAGGTGACCGACAAATTCAGTGTCGGCCAGGTCATCAAAGGGACCTTGGAGAAAAAAGAAAAGTTTGGTTATTTTGTTTCACTGGCTCCCGGCATCACCGGGCTTCTGCCGAAATCGAAAATCAGCGAGGCCGAAAACCCGGGATTGATCGAAAAACTCAACGTCGGGGATTCGTTTTCGGTAACCGTGGCGGAAATTCATCCCCGTGACCGAAAGATTGTCCTTGCCCCAGGGAATGCTAAAGACGATGGCGCCTGGAAAAATTACGCACAGGGTGAACCCCCCGAGCCCATGAGTGATTTGGCGAAAAAAATGCGGCAGGCAATGGCATCTAAAAATGACAAATAACTGTAACCCATAGAAATGAAACGACTTGCCGATACGTTAAAGGAATTCGCATTCAATCAAAAGCGAGGATGGACGGTTTGACTTCCGTTATCGAAAAGATCAATACCCATAAAGGATACGCGGAGTCATTGCAAAAGCTCACCCATTAAAGGTCACCCATTTCATTTATTGAATAAGTCTTTTCCGCATGGCCCCAAGGGCGAGGTGGGTAAAGAAAATAAAAAAAACGGTTAAGTAGCCGATGCTGATAATCGGTGTAATTTCGCTGGTTCCGATGCTGAAGCGACGGGCCAGTTCGGCCAGATGGTACAGGGGAAAGGCCAGTGCAACGGGCTGCGCCCAATCGGGTAAATTGGAAACAGGAAAAAAGGTTCCGCTGAACAAAAACATCGGCGTTATAAAAAGAAATATGGGAAGATTGAACATGTCGATGGTCGGGGTTATCCCCGTAAAGAACATGCCGATGGCGCCGAAAGCCAACCCGCCGATAAATGCCAAAGGGATCAACAACAGCCCCATGGGAAATTGAACAAATCCCAGTAAACCAAGGACCGTCAACATGATCGTTGCGGCGCCCGCCGATTTGGTGGCGCTCCAGGAAATTTCGGCGATGATGATCTCCTCCAACGACAATGGCGTCGCCAGCATGCCGTCAAAGGTTTTTTGATAATACATGCGGACGAATGACCCATAGGTGGTTTCAAAAAAGGCGTTCCACATGATGGCGGTAGCGATCAACGCCGGTGCGATAAAAGCCGTGTATGAAAAATCGACTCCACCGTAATGCACATTCTCGATCAAGCCGCTGAAGCCCAGACCAAAGGCCAGAATATAGAACAGCGGTTCAAGGAGCGGCGTCAAAAAGTTCACCTTCCATATTTTTTTGTAAACCATAAGGTTTCTTTTCCAGACTCTCAGAAATCGCCATGAAAATGCAGCAGGATCGATCATTCTCGAAGTTCCCTTCCTGTTAAGCGTAAAAAAACATCTTCCAGCGTGCTGTTCCGGTAAATGCACTTTTCATTGCAGAATTGTTGGCGAATGGTGTTGTTCATTCCCTTTCCTTCGGGATCATACAATATCAGACGATTGCCAAGATCATCGTATTCGACGGCGTGCTTTTTGATATATTCAATCAGGGCCTGATCCGGCCCCTCGATTTCGATGATATGTTTACCGGCATGCCGTTCGATCAGGCTTTCCGGACTACCATCCACCAGAATTTTACCGTGATCCAAAATAACCAGGCGGTCGCAAAGTTGGGAGGCCTCCTCCATGTAATGGGTGGTAATCACAACGGTCAAACCTAACTTTTTAAGTTCCCCCAGTTTTTCCCAGACTTGGTGCCGGGACTGGGGATCAAGCCCGGTTGTCGGCTCGTCCAGTATCAGGAGTTCCGGCCGGTTGATCAGCGATCTTGCCAGAATCAACCGCCTTGCCATTCCACCTGAAAGCTCCATAACTTTGGCATCTTTTTTATGGCTCAAGGCAAAAAAGTCGAGAAGTTCCCTGGCACGTTCGATAGCCTCTTTTTTGGGGATAGAAAAGTATCCGGCGAACACGCGAAGATTTTGTTCTACACTCAAGTCCGGATCCAGGGTGTTTTCCTGCTGACAAACGCCGATTCTGGCTTTAATCCTGCGATAGTCGGTGTTGATGTCCATACCGAAAATGCGCAGCATGCCACTGGTCAGGGGTGAATAGCCGTACAGCATACGAATCGTTGTTGTTTTTCCGGCGCCGTTGGGACCTAACAGACCAAAAAATTCGCCCTTTTCCACAGAAAATGAGATTCCGTTCACGGCCGAAATTCCGTCGAATTGCTTCATCAGACTCTGAATTTCTATGATTTTATCCATTGGATCGATTATATAGAATATAAACAGTCAGTTAGATTCGTTTGGCCCGCCGCATAGTATACCTGTTATAAAATAGCAAAAGGGCCTTCAAATTCCTTCATAAGACTAAAAACGCTCAAAATGGACTGCGTCACGGTTTCACCGTCGGTCGTTTACAGTTTGAAGTCCGCGTCTCTTTTCCCACTGCTTTTCTCCGCTCTAAAAAACCCGAATCATTTAAAAATATTTAACGGATGTTACCCGAGTTTACAACCGTTTTCCAGCGAAACATCCCATGGGTCTTGATAAATCGGGTTCCCGTTGATCACCTGCTTTAATTTGACAAAAAGACCTGCCGTGTCGATAGGTTACAAATACCGACCCGGAAACCGGGAAAAACGAATGATTGTTTATCACGAAAGTATAATGCCGGGAAAAAAACCGTAAATTTTGGTGCCGCCCCTATATCGTGTGTTGTGATGGATGATACCCTTGACGGCTTGGATCTGGGGCATCCTCGACTTTCGCTCAATTAGTTTTGTACTAAATGATAGCGGCTTAATTGTAAAACATTAATTCACATTTAATGAGTGACACCGGTTTTCTTTACAGCCATCGAGAGACTTCTATTTTTAAAGTTCAAACTCTGCTAAGATTTGCATTATTCTATCCGGGAAATTGCTGACGACTCCATCTATTTCTAATTCGCATAACAGTGGTAACTCATCTGCTTCATCAACGGTCCAGACTATAACTCCACAACCTTCCGAGCGAACTTCCCGTATCTGTTGTTCATCCAATGACCCGATACCCAACCCGAGATAATTGCATTGAGAGTCGCGAACAATGTTTCTTGTAGTAACCGGAACACCTTCCATAAGAGCTATTGTTTTAACTGTGGAGTCCAGCTTTTTTAACTTTAAGATGCTTCGGTGATAAAATGAACCAATAAGGCAATTCGAAATATCAAAATATTTGCATAGTGTTTTCAGGATGGGGGATTCAATGCCGACACTCTTTATTTCAACATACAGTCCAACATTACTTTTTGCGACCAAATCGCAAACCTCTTCAAAGCTTGGAATCTTTTGTCTATTAGAAATATTTGCTTTTTCTGTTAATTCGAGAAAGGTGTAGTCCCGAACATATCCAGGCAACCCCGTCAAGCGGCGCATGGTTCGATCGTGGAAAACCACAAGTCGCCCGTCTCTTGTGGGCTGTACATCTATTTCTATATAGTCTACCCCCATCCCTATTGCGCAACCTATGGACTCAATTGTATTTTCGGGTGCGTGCCCTGCCGCACCTCTATGACCTATAACTAACATGGATAATTCTGCTCCTTAGCTACACCTATTTCACACTTGACACCCGAGTTTTTACAAAAAGATTATACGCCGTGTTCAACCCCAGAATATACAGCACCGCTCCTACCCCCAATGCAGCATTGTAATAATCCGGAGCGGCCATCGCCAGGCGCAGCGCGACGGTGGCAAGGGCGAATCCCGAGTTGCGGAAAACGACAGGATAGGATTTGCTGTAGCGGAGAGAGACGAGAACGATCAGGATATCGCAAAAAACCAGGATGGTATAGAAAGTGGCAAAGAAATCCGTTTCTTTACCGGATTTTAAAGTTGCCAGAACACTATAAACGCCCAGGGCGATAAAGACGACCAACAAGATCAACGCAATGATTTTTTTGGCAGAGATGAAGTTTGCGGTTTCATCGTCATCGGCCGTGATGGGAGTATGATAAAGCGTACGGTAGTAGAAGACCAGCACAGCAAAAACCAGCAGGGCGCCGCAGGAATCTGAGAGAATATGCCAGACCGGTTCCATCGTCGCCGGCCATTGGAGGGGCTCCGGTAGGTTAGAAAATTCCTTGAAAGATCGGCGAAGGAGAATCAGTGAAAATATTTCAAACTGTTTACCCACGGCCCGGGACACCGACGCGGCCAGACCGAACACGAGGTCGATCACTTCCAGGTAAAGCAGGAATGTGAAGGCCATGCTGATGGCTGCATAATGGCTGCGAGGCGTCATTGCTGCCACTCCGGGCGGCAAAAAACCTCGCCGGCCCAGTTCAATGACGATCAAAGAGACCACATAAACCGCCAGCAAAAGCACTGCTGCCGTGCGCTTGGATGCGTGCGTTTCCCATACGGCATGTGCCTGATTGAAAACACAATCCGACCAGGTGAGAATACGCTTCATGGTTGATAGTTAATTTCCTGTAATATTGCTGTCGATTACCAATTGTGCATTCAACAATAGAAAGGCACGGACATGAAATAATACATTTCTTATTCTGTCAATCTCAAATTCACAACCTGAGACAGTTTCTCTCCCCGTGCAACCGCTCGACTTGCTGCCGATTGGCCTATGCCCGGCAGGTTACCTACAGTTGTTCCGCTCATCCCCAACTCCCTGACCGTCTAATAGCATACCAAACTCCTGGCTTTCACTCGTAAAGGCTGCTTGTCTGGTTTCAAAATCACCTCAGATTTTATCTTAAGTATTTCTGAAACCTTCTCCGTAGATTTTTTCTTTCTACCAAACCCCATAATATCTTCGACATTTTGAGGATGTGTTATCTCTGGCGCTTCATAGATTGAATGAACATTCTTTGTGTCCTTTTTAGTTATAAAAAAGGAATACAGGTGGGGATCGTATCGATTGAATGCATGAAAAATTGTTTCATGAAGATCATCAAAGGTGCAGTTCTCGGATGCTTCAATAATTCTGTATATTTTTGGTATTCCGATAATTGATACTCTAAGCTGATAAACTCTCATTTTATCCTTTCATTCAGTTAACCAACAAACCCCGCAGTTAGCGAAGTTTGCTTTTACCTATAATCTGCAATTGCCCATTTCGCCTCAGCCTCGAAACCCTCTGGTCATAAGACAAAATCAACAATATACTCTTCTTTTTTACCGTCAAGGGTCAAACATAGACTTGATCCCCATTTCTACTTAAATGGATTGTTAACATTTATTGGAACAGTTCACGATATGCCGCCCTTTTTTCCTTACTCCATTTTGGACAATAGGCCGGCTTACCTTGCATAACCAGTTGCAGACACGCATCACATTTAGGACTGCATTTTAGGATTGATCGATCATCTCCTTTTCTAGCCTTTTTCGGCCATTCCGGATCAACCCATAACATACGGGCCAATCCGATAAGATCCGCACTTTTTTTCTGCAAAATAGACTCCGCCTTTGCCGGAGTTGAAATTCGTCCTGCCGCAATAATAGGGACTCCCACTGCCTTTTTGACAGTTGCGGCCAAGAATACCATGTAACCGGGTCTTTTGGCCTTTTTAAT
>Ga0315537_1003074_pt1 | contig 12493 bp, 9 predicted proteins | sample SalMarSW160270MG_FD_203091 | JGI IMG/M metagenome (GOLD analysis project Ga0315537, IMG submission 203091) | Salt marsh sediment microbial communities from the Plum Island Ecosystem LTER, Massachusetts, United States - Salt Marsh Sediment SW1602-70 ... | reverse complement strand
AAGACGCTAATGGATACCAGGGCGAATTTCCTCTCGGATTTACCAGGATATGAATTTCCTGTGCCGGCATATAACTTTGAGCCAGTAGAAACCGTTTCTCTCCGGTTTTTTCATTTAGGATCATATCGACCACGATAACGGCATGACCCGGGAATCCCCCCTGGATGAAAACGTCCCCAATTTCCATATCTTCTGTGTTCTTAACGGGTATAAGTTCCCGGCTTAACGAATAGGAGCCGGCATAGGTGAACACCAGCTCCAGGTAATCCAGAAAAGTATCATGGGAATAATCTCGTTGTGCTGTATTTACCCAACGCATATTCTGTTCGATATCGATAACCCGGAATCCCTCAGCATATTTCACATAATCTGCCTTCTCCCCGTTTGTGAAATGGAAAGAGATTTTTGAAAATTGATTTTTTTCAAATAGATATTCAGCCCTTAGTCGGATGATGGCATCCGCACATTGTTGAAGGTTTTTATCTCCAATACCCAGGTTCACAACAGCACAATGAATTCCTTCTCCCGGTTTAACGGATCCGTCATAGAGCAATACGTTTGTGCCGTGCGGTTTGAGTGGAAGGTTTCTTAAGAATGAACCAAAGGAGCCTGTTTTGGCTATTGTCCTCCGATATCCGGATAGGGTTCTAAACCGGGTAAGAACGGTTGTGCCATCGTGGTTAAAAACAGAATCTTCACTCTCGTTATTTACCCTGTGAATCGATTTTCCCGTATTCCGGTCATGTGCATCATGAATACCCTGACAATAAACCAAAAGGGTTACAACAAGACCACACAGGCTGAGAATTTTCATTGGCCCTGTTTTTCTTCTTCATTCCACACCAGGGCACTTGCACCCAAAATTGCTGCATGAGCACCATTGAGTTTTGAGGGTAGCAATTTTACTTTGTTTTTATATATTTTCAGCAGGTTTTCTTCCATATAGTGTTTGGTGGGTTTAAAAATAAAATCGCCGGCATTGGCTAATCCGCCAAATAGAAAGATGGCTTCCGGGCTGGAAAATGCGACACAATCGGCGAGTACTTTCCCAAGGATTTCTCCGGTAAAATCAAAAGCATCGAGTGCAATTTTATCATCATTTTTTGCGGCATCATGAATTATTTTCGCATTCATCTTATTGTATGCGATATCCCGAAGCCTGCTTGGTTGGGAAGTGTCGGCAAGCAGTTCGAACACGGTTCGTTTTATTCCCGGGGCAGAAGCATAGGTTTCCAGACAACCCCTTCTTCCGCAGGCACATTCCCTTCCCATGGGATCAACCAGTATGTGTCCAATCTCCCCGGCAAAACCGTCATGCCCGTAAACCAGGTTTCCATTTACCACCACTCCACTACCCACGCCTGTTCCCAGGGTAATCATGATAAAATCGTTCATCCCCTGAGCACCTCCATACATCATTTCGCCAATGGCTGCAGCATTGGCATCGTTGGTCAGGACAATTGTCGGAAAATCAAAATATTGTTTCATGAGATCCACCAGGGGTATAACCCCTTTCCAAATCAAATTGGGGGCATATTCAATGGTTCCCAAATAATAATTGCCATTGGGTGCGCCAATTCCAATCCCTTTGACCTGAACGTCTTCCTTCAAATCCTCCAGCATCCGGTTAACATCCTTTGCAAATGCTTTCAGGAACAGTTCTATTTCGGTGTGGGCCCGTGTTGAGATAGCGCTTTCAACCAGACACTTCCCGTCCCGGTCAATCACTCCCAGAACGGAATTCGTTCCACCAATATCAATACCAATAGCAACCTCTTTCATGCTTGTTTCGTGTTACAGGATTAGATGACTATCCCCCGGTCGATCCACCGATGAGCAAATGTTAAAAGTATTTCGTATGAACGACCTTATAATTTCTCAAATTCTACAACAAAACAGTCCGGATAATCAGCATTTAGCTTTTTTACGAGTCGTTCCGCATCATTGCGGTTTTGAAATGCACCAATGATAATCCGATAAACTTTCACCCTGTTAATGATCACCACCTGGACGGTAACCTCATGTTGGTATCTGTCTTTCAGGTTTTCGGTTATCCTCATCAGGTTTGCCAGCTCTTTGAAACTTCCAATCTGTACACCAAAACCTGCGGGATAAATCCGTCGGGCAAGCAATTCATAAAACTCCTGTTTCCCGGTATCCTGTTGCGGCGCCTGAACGGTTGTTTGATCGGAGCTTTCTGCCTTTATGTCAAGCACTTCAACCTTAACATCGACAAGACCCAAGGGTATAAAATCCAGTTGTTGGGCGGCCTTTCTTGACAGGTCAATTACTCGTCCTTCAACAAATGGGCCCCGGTCATTGATCCGTACAATGGTTGTCTTATTATTGGAAAGATTGGTTACCTTTACCTCTGTCCCAAACGGCAAAGAAAGATGCGCGGCTGTTAGTTTGTCATGATCATAAGTCTCCCCACTGGCCGTTGTTCGCCCCTGAAACTTATCACCATAGAAGGATGCTTGCCCATATTGAATATAAACATCCTGTCCGCCTGACGTTATGGACAGGGTTGCTAAAAGCAAACAAAAAGAAAGTAAATACCCTGATCTTTTCATGCACTATGGTTTTTTACCGTTCACGGGTGTACACCGGGGATTAATACCCAAATAGTTCCCCAAGCGTTAATTCCTTAACTGGTCCAAGATTCTTCAGAACATCCATGTCGATCATATCTCTGCTTCCCAATACAAGGAAGTTATAATGTTTCCCGGAAACATGGTTGTTGGCGAAATCTTCCAGCTCTTCCAGGGTGACTGTTTGCATGGTTTCATACACGTCTTTGCGAATATCGTATTCAATGCCACGATCTTTGTTTATCTGATAGGTATTGTAAATATTTGTTTTTGTTATTCTTTCGGTTTCAATTCGTTTCATGATGGTCTCACGGGCAAGATCGAATTGTTTTTGCGCTTTTGGCATGTTGTTCATTAAATCAAGCATGGCATCGGTTGCAGTTTTCAGTTTGTCTGCCTGGGTCCCAACGTAGGAATAAACATAATGCGATTTATCCGGTTTTGAAGGTGTACTGAATGTGGCAAAGGCAGAATAAGCCAGCGCACGGGATTCCCGGATCTCCTGAAAAATGATATTCGACCCAAAATATTCATTGAAGAGTTGTGCCATGGGTATTAATTCGGGATTCAATCTCGTATCTTTTGTTAAGAACAGGATATTTGCCTGAACCATGTCATAATCCACAAAATAGACCTGGTTTTCGCCGGTCTCTTTTTCTTCAAAACAGACTGGTTCCGGATATTCATTTAAAATGGCCGGGATGATGTGAAAACGATCAAGGATAACACGGGCATCAGATAACTCGATTTCCCCATATAAAAAGATCCGGTGCTTATATTCAATCAAGTCTTTCAATAGATCGGTAAGTTCTCCTGGGTCAATGTTTAATAATTCTTCCTCCGGAATGAGATGGGTAAACGGAGATTGTTGGCCATACATCCCATAGTTGAACAAGCCGCCCCATAAAATCGAATTTTTGTTCAGCTTTGCATCTGCCCGGGATTTCAGGATTCCATCAACATAGTCCTCGTATGCTTTCTGATCCGGTTCCACATTTGACAACACGTGTTCCAGCAGTTCAACCCCTTTCTCAAATGATTTCTCCAATCCGGTAATGTAAATATAAGATCGTTCATCTCCGGCATATACACCCATATTGAGACCCAGTTTAAACCATTCTTTCTGAAGATCTGCTGCAGAATAATCATCTGTTCCCAGGTAGGGTAGGTAGTTAACCGCCAGTGGCAATTTGATGTTATGATTCTTACCCATATCCAGGATATATTGCAGGGTGAATATATCATTGGTTTTGTTTTCGATATAGCTGATATCAATTCCGCTAACCAGTTTTCGAGAGGTTATTTCTTCTTCAAAATCAACAAAAACAGGTTCAATCGGTTCGGGTTGGTCTGTTATAAATTCTTTGTAAAAATCAGATTGGTCTTCCCTGTTTATCGGCACCGATGTAATTTGTGGTTTTTCAACTTTAACCAGATTATCATTTTCTCCTGTTTTTTTATATACAAGCACATAGTTTTTATTATAATGGTTTTGCGCAAACTCCGTGATTTTCGTTTTATCAATCTCTTCCAGATCATCCAGGAAGGAAACCAGGTTGACATAATCAACATCTTTTACAAAACCATCAACATAGTTAAATACTCTGGCATAATTGCTTTCCTGCTGGCGCATTTCCGACAGTTTAAGGTCATTGATCACGGCTTCGATGATCCAATCCTCAAACTCTCCCGATTTAATCTTCTCAACTTCTGCAAGCAGAAGATCCTGTACCTCCTCAAGGGTTTGACTTTCGCGTGGTGTTCCATAGAAATAATGTGCTCCATAATCGGCAAGAAAATAGGGATAGCATCCGGCAGACAACACCTTCTGTTCCTGAACCAGATTCAGGTCAATTAATCCGGCCTGGCTATTGCTTAGGATCATATCGATCAGTGTGACATATTTATAATCCTCTGAATTCATTCCGTTAAAGCGAAATGCCAGGATCAGGTTTTCGGCAGATGGTCCGGTGACCGTATCAACAATGGGTTGATCAATTACCGGTGCTTCGGGGCGCACTTGTTCTGGCAAATCACCCGGTTCCACATCCCCGAAATGCGCATCAACGATTTGAATGGTCTCTTCAAAGTCAAGATCTCCAGATAATACAATTGCCATGTTGTTTGGAACATAATAGGTTTCAGCAAAATGATAAATATTAACCAGTGATGGATTTTTCAGGTGTTCAGGTAAACCAATGATAGAACGCCCATAGGGATGATCACCGAACATTTTGGACATCAACACTTCATCGGCTCGAACATTATCATCATCCTGATACATGTTAAACTCTTCATATACGGTTTCGAGTTCGGTATGGAAAATACGCAGGACCATATCCGTGAACCGCTCACTTTCCAGTTTTGCCCATTTTTCCAGTTCGTTCGATGGTATGTCGTTAATGAAAACAGTCATATCATAGTTGGTACCGGCGTTGGTTCCTTTTGCCCCAATACTGGCAGCCAGTTTGTCATAATCATTGGCGACCGCAAAACGGGCTGCAAGAGCAGATACACTATCAATCTTAAAATAAATCTGTTTCTTTGTCTCCGGATCCTGGGTATCGCGGTGTTGCTCAAACAGGTTCGAGATTTCATCCAGGAGTGGTTTCTCTTTCTCCCAATCAAGCGTTCCTATATCATCCGTCCCCTTAAACATCATGTGTTCAAAATAGTGGGCGAGACCCGTTGTTTCGACGGGGTCTGACGCGGATCCTGCTCTGACTGCAATGGCGGTATAAATTCTGGGCTCATCTTTGTTGTCGGTAAGGTAGACCTTTAACCCATTTTCCAGTGTATAAATCCTTGCCTTTACAGGATCGTTGGTGACATATTCATAGGTAAAACCGTTTTTATCGGTTTTCTGCTTTACCTCGTACTTTTCTGTTGTACAGGCAGAAAGAAGAAGTACAAAAAGCAGGATCTGAAAGAAATGTCGTTTTTTCATGGTTTTTATTATTTGTTTAGGAGTTGATCGGTTTGTCTTTTTGTCCGGTATGTTTGAATGATCCATTCAATTTCGTATTCCCAATTGGATCTCACCTCGATCGCCTCATCGTAAAACAGCACCTCTTCGGGTTGTATTTTTTTTGAAAAATCACCAGTATCCCATGTCCCATTTGAATTCCAGTCAACAATTGATTTCAATTTGTATGATCCCGGTTTAAGATACCGGAATGTGATCAGAGAATCCTTTTCAACAGATGTTTCTTTCAGGATGTTATCTTTTCCATCCATCAATTGAACCACAAGATGCTGTTCAACATTGGAAACAGAGAGCAGGATTGCACCATAATAATCCATGGGCTGGGTTTTAAAATGTAATGTTGTGGTATCGTGGGTAACCCGATAGAGATCGGTAAAAGCGCCTGGAAATAATGTCAGGTTGTAGAAGCTGTTTTCCTTCCATGAGCGTGAGATGAAGAATGTACGATCCCCCAATGTATCCCCTGTGAGTTGAAAAAGAACGGGATACTGCAACGTATCTTCAGCTTCAACCAGTTCTATCCTGGAGGTATCAATGTGATGAATCGGCGTAGGTGTTCCCAGCCTGATTTTCCCATTCAGATCAAGCCCTCTGCCACTGGAAAGATTCGAAGTTATGCTGATTTGAGGTACCAGCTCCTCTTCTGGTTCGGTAACCCTCCCTCTCGTTCTTGGTTGAACCGGTTTGGTGTAGCGAAGGGTAATGGTGTCCTTGAATTCGACCAGATTATTGGTGCTGTCCTTTTTAAAATAGAGAACCTCAATATCCAGATAAACAAGGTTGCTTATGGAAGTATCTCTGATCCAAAAACCAACTGAATCCCCGTTCACATATCGTTCAGGCAGGTACCAGGCCGTATCAGCATCCCTTTCCACCAGATTGATTTCGGGAATCGTTTTCAGTGGCTCGTTAAAAATAAACAACAAATGCTCCGGCCGGTTTCTCTCTGTGCTTTTTAAATATTGTTCGAATTTCTCTTCCTGAAACAGGTACAACTCAAGGTTTTGAATAACCGGTTGCTGGACTGTAATGGCATTCGAATCCAACCGGATTGTATCCAATAATGGCTGGGCGTCTGGTTTTACAACGATCATCGAGTCAAGAAACGCTATCAATTCGCCGGGCTGATCATACCTGTAATTCATGTTGGCATCCTTTAATGCATACAGCCTGAAGGTATCTGCTTTCAAATTATTGAGCCTGAAATTCCCAAATTCATCGGCTTTGCTTACATAATTGGGTATAAGGTTGGTAAATGCAGAATCTTCCAGGTTTTCATGCAAAAGAATATAAACATTTTCTTCCTTTTCAAGGTCAAATGCCCGGATTACATTGCCTGAAATAGATAATGAATCAATCTTTTCCCCCGTGGAGATAACAAATTCGAAATTTTCCAGGGGATTACCTTCGTTGTTATCCACAATGGCGTCGAAAAAATTAAAAGTATAGGTGGTATTGGGAGTAAGGTCCTCCGATAAGTCAACAATGAGGGATTTCCCTTTAAGTCGTATTTCAGGCCTTGCCGTAAGGGGGGGGGAAACGAGTAACTTCTGATTAATGTCCTTCAACTGAATATATTCATCAAAGGTAATTTCAAATTTGTTGGTTTGAACGTTGATGGAATAGTTTTCCGGGATACTTTTTTTTATTTCTGGCGGTGATTCATCCATTTTACCACCGGAAGGAGTACCGACTTTGGCGCAATGATAGAGGAAAATGAACGTGGTTCCGATGAGCAGTAATATGACAAGTTTTGCCTTCAATCTGGTAAACTGGCTTTTACAGTGATCTCTGCAAACTTACAAAGAATATGGTGATTTTAATGGTTCGGGGAGAAGTAATTGGATATATTTTGTAGTTTTGAAGACTAAACTGCTTGATGATGATTTTGGCTTATATCGAATGGAATGTTAACCCCGAAATATTCAGGATTGGAAATTTTGCAATTCGCTGGTATGGTTTATTATTTGCCTCGGGTTTCTTTTTTGGTTACCTGATCCTCGCAAAATTTTTCAAAAAAGAGGGTATTCCAATTGAAGTGCTGGATAAATTAACCATTTATACGGCTATTGGTACCATCGTCGGGGCAAGGTTGGGGCATTGCCTGTTTTATGAACCGGGGTATTACCTGAGTCATCCCATTGAAATCCTGAAAATCTGGAGAGGAGGGCTTGCCAGTCATGGGGCAGCCATCGGCATCTTATTGGCAATTTACTTCTTTGCAAAAAATACAAAAAAGAGCTACCTCTGGACCATTGACCGTATTGTCATTGTCGTTGCATTGGCTGGATTTTTTATCCGTACTGGGAATTTAATGAACTCCGAAATATATGGTGTGGAAACAACATTACCCTGGGGTTTTGTTTTTTTACGCAATGGCGAAACAATAGCGAAACATCCTACTCAGATATACGAGGCATTGACCTATTTCATCATTTTTATTCTTCTTTACATCCTCTATATCCGGGCACAGGGAAGAATAAAAGAAGGCAGGCTGTTTGGTCTTTTTCTTATCCTGGTCTTCACTGCCCGGTTTTTTATTGAGTTCATAAAAGAGGATCAGGTGGCATTTGAAGCGGGCATGAAACTGAATATGGGTCAATGGCTTAGCATTCCATTTGTTTTAACAGGACTGGGGTTTTGGATCCGTTCGATGCTAAAACCAGCAACCAAAAACAAGTAAATGAGCCCCGGCTTTACCCGGTCGGCTTGTTCGAAATAAAAATATTTTGTTGTATAACATGTTTTCGTTACATTAACATGTTGTAAATTTGTTTATAACCAACAGTTCTAATGGGTTGTGCGTTATTTTAGAAAAATAGCACGTTTTATTATTCCGGTAATTATCCTTACCGTATTATGTTTTGTGTTGAATTCAAATCTGAACCAGCATTACCATAAGCTTGCAAGCGGCTCAATCGTTAAACATGCTCACCCCTATAAGAAAGAACATTCCGGTGTCCCTTTTCAATCCCACCATCACAGTTCTTTTGAGTTCCTTCTTCTGGACAACATCTCTATTGCACTGTTTACGTTTGTTTTCTTGGTTTTAACATTGACTCCTTTCCCCCGGTTTCTTAACAATACACATTTTCCGATCCTGAAAATCTATAAACAGACGGGTCTCTACTTTCTGAAAAACTATCACGCCCCCCCGCAACCTTGCATTAAGATTCCCATAATACCTCAATCCACCGTTTAGGGCCTGGACTGATTGTATGTAAATTGTGAACTTAATAAAGGGTAAAAAGATGAAAAAATCTGTTTTTTTAATCATGCTGTTGTTTTTTCCTGGTTCCTGGCAAAATCTTTTTGCACAGGAAGAGGCTCTTTCTGATTCTATAGCGCTGCTCAGAAAAGAACTTCGGTCTCTGCAACAGAAATACGACCGGGAATTATTGAAACTAGACAGCCTGATGATGCAATTTGAAACAAAAATAAAAACCGGGGAAAAAGAGGATGATTTGCAAAAGCTGCTTGAAGAAGCGGATCATCTGGCAGCAAAAGAGAAAGAAGAAGAGATGGACCTGTCCAAAAAGTTTCACACGGGTGTTCGCCAGCAGCAGGGATTAAATCCCAATATAAGTCTGGGGGGTGATTTTTTTGGTGCGGTCAGCTCATCCGATCATGAATTCATTACGGAACCGGGGGATTTTTCCTATGGAAACAATGGGTTTTTCATGCGGGAAGTGGAGCTTGCCCTGGTTGCACCACTCGATCCGTTTACACGGGGCAAGAATTTCATTTCCATTACCCAGGAAGGGATCAGCATTGAGGAAGCCTACATGGAGTGGCTTAACCTGCCCCTTAAGATGAACCTTAAGATTGGGATTTTTTACACTGAATTCGGGCCGTTGAACAGGTATCATGATCATGCTTTGCCACAATTTGACCGCCCCAGGGCGCTTGTGAATTTGTTCAGCAATGCAGGACTTGGTGGTGTGGGTTTTGCGGCCAATTTTATGTTGCCGAAAATTCTTTTTTCTGATGCCAGCACACTGGATATATCGATTATTAACGGTGGATATGATGTGAGTTTTGACAGCAAGCCGGATGCCGGGCTTCTCTATATCGGCCAGTTCAAAAATTACTACGATATCTCAGAAAGCAGCTATTTCGAATTCAGGCTAAGTGGCGTTACCGGGAAGAATTCAACAGCCGGGGATAACCGTTCCTATATTGGGAGTCTTGGCTTATCTTATAAATGGGCGCCGGTGGGAAGGTCAAAATACCGGACGTTTGACTGGAAGACTGAATTTCTGTACAGTTACAGAGAAGAGGCATCCGGAAATATTCAGAGCAAGGGTTTTTATTCATCCATTCAAAATAAACTTAGTGCCCGTTTTTGGATCGGTGGCCGGATTGGCTATTCGGAATTGCCTGACGACAACAGACAACAGGAATGGGATTATACCATAAATCTCGACTTCTGGCAAAGTGAATTTATTTTTACCCGCATTCAATATCAATATAACTGGAGAAACGTTGTGAGCTGGGAATCCTTCCCGGTAGGATTGCTCCCCAACAACCACACTGTTCTTATCCAGGTATGCTGGGCTATGGGACCACATAAACACGAAGCTTACTAAAGAACATTTAACGCAAAAACCATGAATCAAGAAAGGCAAAAAAAATGGTTTTATACAACCATATTCATAGTGACTTATATGCTGTTAGCTGCAGGGACAACTCAGTTACAGGCACAACATAGAAACCAGCAAAGGACGCAGACACGGTATCATGGAGGGGCATCGGGTGCTTCGTTGAATATTGTCTGTTCCTTCTCCGATTACGCTGCCATTGCCAGTCAAATTGCAGGAGATCAGGCACACATAACGTTTATTGCCCACGGGGAGCAGGATCCCCATTTCGTTCCCCCAAAACCCAGTTATGCCATGATGCTTTCAGATGCTGATGTATGGATCACGACCGGGATGGATCTGGAGATGTGGTCCACCACACTGCTTGACAAAGCTCGTAACCGGCAAATCATGGATGGCGAGATCGGTTTTATTGCTGTGTCGGATGGGGTGAAGATTCTGCAAAAAGTTGAGAAGGGAGATCGGACCGAAGGAGATGTTCATTTAATGGGCAATCCGCATATCAATACCGGTCCCCTGAATTGGAAAATCATTGCCCGGAATATCACCATTGGTCTTATAAAAATCGACCCGACAAATGCCGCCTTTTACGAAATGAACCGCAACGAGTTTTTAGATAGGGTCGATCGTGCATTGTTTGGCGATAAACTGGTAGATCTTTTTGGGGGTGAAACATTAACCAAACTGCTTGAAAATAAAACCCTGTTTACATTTCTGGAAAACTCCTATGAGGGAGGGAAACTGATTGATCATCTGGGTGGCTGGTTAAAAGAGACACTGCCTTTCAGGGGCAAGAAGGTGGTAGCCTATCACAAGAACTGGGCTTATTTTGCTGATACATTCGGCCTGGAGGTCGTCGGATACATTGAGCCAAAACCAGGTATTCCACCATCAGCAAAACATGTACAAACCATGATCCAGTTGATTAAAGACCAGAATATTAAATTGATGCTGGTTGCCAGTTACTTTGAGAAAAAATCACCTCAAATGATTGAGGACAAAACGGGTATTAAAGCCCTTTATCTTCCGCTTTTCGTGCAGGGCGTCCCCGGAATCAATGATAATTTTCAGCTGGTTGATTACTGGATAGAACAGATCAATGCCAACATCAAGTAAAAAGAATAGGTATATTTATCGCTTTATTATTCATAACTAACCTACTGGAAAATGCTGGATAATCTGGTTTTCCTTGCTGCTCCTATTACCGCCTGCATAATGCTTGCTGGCATTCTGAGCTATTTTGGCAACCACATCCTGTCACGCGGTATAATTTTTATTGATATTGCGCTTGCCCAGATTGCGGCACTGGGAACCATGATCGCGCTGCTGTTGGGATTCGCGGAAGAATCGCTTTCCGTTCAAATCATTTCTTATGCTTTTACGCTTATCATAATAGCCCTTTTTGCATTAACCAAATTCAGAAAGCAGCTCATCCCGCAGGAAGCAATCATCGGAATAATCTATTGTCTTGGATTGGGATTAGCCATGTTGCTTGCGGAAAGGATTCCCGGTGGTTCCAATTTCATTACCAAAACAATTACCGGTAATGTTTTATGGGTAACCTGGAAAAATGTGTTATCCTGTTTCATTTTATTTGCGATCATTGCTATTGTTCATTTATTCTTTCAAAAAGCCTTTATTCGTATATCCAGTTCAAGCGATGGTCTTCCTTATTCTCCGGGAAAGACAAGGTTGTTCGAGCTGTTATTCTACATAACCTTTGGAATTGTCATAGTAAAAGCTGTACCGGTGGGTGGTGTTTTCCTTATTTTTACGCTGCTGATTGCCCCCACTGCTACAGCGACGCTATTCACACAAAAATGGAGGGCCCGGTTTATCTGGAGCTGGATCATTGGAATCCTTGGATCTTTCACCGGCATTTACATATCCTACAGGATGAATATTTCAAACGGCCCGGCGATTGTTTGTCTTCTTGGTATGACCGCTTTTCTCCTTGCATTTATGAAGCTTTCAGCCAAAAAATTTCGCTCCCTGAAACATAACAACAAGAACTGATGTTTACTGCTTTGGACTTTATGCTGGCGCCCTTTGTGGCATGTCTTCTTCTTATTCTTATCATGGTTTATTTCGGAATCCATGTTATCGAAAGGGAAATAATATTCATCGATATTGCGCTGGCACAGATTGCCGCCTTTGGCAGTGCTGTTTCCCTGGTGCTGCAGGAGATGAATATCGTCCATCATAACCAGGCCGGCGAGCATGATTCAAGAACATTCATGGCCTATCTGTTCTGTACACTTGCTGCAGCAATTTTTACGTTACTAAAAAATAAAAAGATCAAAATCCCGCTCGAG
>Ga0315537_1003073_pt1 | contig 12494 bp, 8 predicted proteins | sample SalMarSW160270MG_FD_203091 | JGI IMG/M metagenome (GOLD analysis project Ga0315537, IMG submission 203091) | Salt marsh sediment microbial communities from the Plum Island Ecosystem LTER, Massachusetts, United States - Salt Marsh Sediment SW1602-70 ... | reverse complement strand
CCTGCCGCATGCATTGGGAGGTCTTGGTCACGATGTCCGTGTCCTGATGCCTCTCTATCGCGAGGTCGACGCAAAGGCGCATCAGCTTCGGCGTTCCGCAGCTCTGAAGGATGTACTCCTGAGAGTCGGCGACAAAGAGATTCGCGTGGATTTTCGCGTAGGGCGATTGCCCGAGAGCAAGGTGAAGGTCTATTTCGCGGAGCAACCGGCCCTGTACGACCGCGACGGTCTCTATGTCGATCCGGAAACCGGTCAGGATTTTCCCGACAACGCACTGCGCTTTGTGACGCTGCCCCGCGCGGCTCTCGCCCTCTGTGAGCGACTCGATTGGATCCCCGACATTATCCATTGCCACGATTGGCAAACAGCTCTCATCCCACTCATGACGAAGAGTGATGAGTACCGCACATCCTTCGCTCGAACCCGCACAATCCTGACCATCCATAATCTCGGGTACCAGGGGAATTTCCCACCTGAGACGATCGAACTCTTGGAGAACCATCGCCATCTCCTCCAGCCGATGGGGCCGCTCGAGTACTTCGGAGATCTCAGTTTCTTGAAGGCAGGCGTGGTCTTCGCGGACAAACTGAACACCGTCTCCCCAACCTATGCTCGCGAGATTCAAGCAAGCGAAGAGTATGGCTATGGATTTCAAGATATTCTTCAGGAGAGGTCTGAGGATCTCGTTGGGATTCTCAACGGCCTTGATGTGAATGTCTGGAATCCGGAAACCGACCCGGACATTGCCGTGAACTACAACCGGGATAGTCTCGACAAGAAGGTTGAGAACAAGAAAGCTCTCTGCGAACGCGTCGGCTTCTCGTATGATAAAAGCGTGCCGCTGTTCGGGATTATCTCGCGTCTGGCCAGCCAAAAGGGATTTGATCTCTTGTCCGAGATTCGAGACAGCCTTGTCGCTCTGCCGATCCAACTTGTTCTATTGGGAACCGGTGAGGAGCAATACGAAACGCTTCTCCGCGAGATGGCCGCACGCAGTCCCAGAAAATTCCACGCCGTGATTGGCTTCAACAATAAGCTGGCTCACCGGATCGAAGCCGGTGTGGATTGCTTCCTCATGCCTTCGCGCTATGAGCCATGCGGGTTGAACCAGATGATGAGCATGCGTTATGGGACGATCCCTTTGGTTCGCGCAACAGGAGGGCTGGCCGATACCGTGATAGATATCGACGACGATCCGCAGCGTGGCAACGGTTTTGCCTTCAGCCAGTATGACGCCGATGTGTTTCTGGAGACGATCAAACGAGCCTTGAAAACTTACGCCAACAGATCTCGATGGCGAGACATGCAAGTGCGGGGCATGTCGCAGGATTTCTCTTGGGCAGCCTCCGCGAAAAAGTATGTTGAACTCTATGAACAAGCTTTGCAGAAATAAGATCTTCCGGTCACATTCTCCGCTTGAAGTCAAGGGAATCCTTGGCTTCTCTTTTTGGACGATTGTCTTTCTTGCATTAGTGGCGATGGGCCTTCCGCAAGTCGCTTGTGGGCAAGCGGGTATTTCTCTTCTTGTGAGCCGTGACTCAGGTCTCTTGCGTGATGCGCGTGCCGTCAGCATCGCTCCCGATGGGTCCATTTACATCGCCGATACAGGGCATAATCGCATCCTTCAGCTCGCACCGACCGGTGAGTCGCTGGGAGAGATTGGTGATTTGGGTCGCGAACATGGACAGTTCCAATGGCCGATTGATGTCGCTGCTGAACAGGGTACAAGTGTCTGGGTATCAGATTTCGGCAATCGTCGTATCGAGAGATTCACACGGCGTTTCACATGGCAGGGATCCATCAAGCTACCCTCCCAAAGTGGAGACATCGCCGCTCAGCCTGGCCCATTGGCCGTCACGACAACCGGGGACCTGTTCGTGGTTGACCAGGATGGCCAGCGCTTGCTGAAATACAATCCGTTGGGGATACTGCAGGCGGAGTTCGGTGCTCGCAGGGGAATCACATGGGTCTCGGCCATCCAAAATCTCGCGGCGCATAGCGAACTCGGCGTTGTCTGGGCAAACGCCGAGAGGAATCTCGTCCAACGGATGGACATCTTCGGCAATGCGATGGGAGATGTTGGTCGCGGTCAATTGCAGGGGCCGAGACTCGTAGCCTTTGGGGACAATACTTTATGGGTCTGCGATTCTCTCGGCATTAAGCGCGCCGATGTCGATGGAGGAGAGTTTCAATTGGTCATGGCAATGCGCGCGATGCAAGCACAGGGCGTTCAGCAGGTCAGTGATTTCGCGTGCCGCGGCGATTCGCTCCTCTATCTGCTGGATGGGCGCCAAGGGCAGCTCTGGCAAGCCATCCTGCGCTCGGAATAGGAGTACGCACGCGGGCGTGAACAACACTTCACACCACAACTCGTTTGTTCTTCCGGTTGGCTAAGTTGCGTGACTTCGTTTCAAGAATCGAGCACGTGAGGCGGCTCTTTTGGCTGTCCCTCCCTGTGCTCGTTTTTTTTGCCGGAATGGCGCAAGCCCAGGTGTCGGCACGCCGCGCGAACATTACCTTCGTCGGAGGCGGGCACGCGGATAGTCTGTTCGTGTTGCCCGCAACCTGGGTACTGCCCGAGTCTCTCTTCGTCTTTCGCAACGGCAAGCAACAGAGCGAATACTCGGATTGGAGGCGAACTCCGGCAGGCAATGCCATCTGGCTCTATCGCCCGTTACTACTGGGAGATTCCCTCGCAGTCGAATTCAGCTACCTTCCCTACCCAATGACTCGCAGTTACGCGAGGCATCTCCTGCGCGAAGTGACCGTCGCCACACCCAACGGCGATACGATGAAAACATTTGCCGAAGTCCCCGTCCGAAAATCCGAAGAACCGGGTTGGTCGGAACTCAGAAAGTCCGGCAGTCTGCTGCGGAGTGTCTCCGTAGGCACGGACCAGGATTTGGCGATGGAAAGTGCGCTGAACCTGCAGTTGAGTGGAAAGGTGGGCAGAGATGTTGATGTCGTGGCGGTGTTGACGGACCAGTCATCCCCGATTGAACCGGAAGGGACGACCGAAACGCTGCAGGAATTAGACAAGGTCTATGTTCAGGTTCAGAGTCCTCATCTGATCGGCACACTTGGAGACTACACGCTTGACCTCCCCGGCGGACGCTATGATACCTACATGCGCAAGCTCTCCGGAGTGCAGGCCGTGGCTCGCTGGCCTGCGACAAGCGCCACAGCGGCCGGAGCGGTCAGCGAGGGTGAGTTTTACACGAACAACTTCATGGCTCAGGAAAACAACCAAGGACCCTATACTCTCGTTGGCAAGAATGGCGAAAGCGGTGTCAAAGTGCTTGCCGGAACCGAACGCGTCTGGCTCGATGGCGAATTGCTGACACGCGGCGAGGGAAATGACTATGTGATTGATTATTCAAGCGGGCAAATCGCCTTCACCAGCAAACACCTCATGACTTCCGACAGACGAATCGTCGTGGATTTTGAGTACGCGACCGAGCGCTTCCAGAAATTCTATGGTGCCGCGCGTGCCGAAGGCGATTTTTTCGGGAACAGGCTCAACACGAGGGCGACGTGGCTCGACGAAGCGGATGACCGCGGTCGGCCACTTCTCACGAGTTTCACCGAGGAAGATCGCGCCGTGCTAACGGCAGCGGGAGACGACCCGCTACGAGCGATTGTTCCGTCCGCGGATTCAGTCGGTCAGGGCCAAGGCGACTACATTCGCAAGGATACCCTGTGGAACGGCTCAACCTACTCGATCTTCGTCATCGCTGCGCGAGACAGCCTTGGCATGCCGCAGGGAGAGTGGCGCGTAACCTTCGATGATTTCGGACAAGGCAACGGAGATTACGAACTCGTCGTCGACTCGTTCGGTCAAATCTACTATCGCTGGGTCGGGCCGGCGGCTGGTCGTTACTTCCCGCAACGCAAGCTGCCGCTCCCGACTGATCACCAACTCGGTGATTTCCGCGTGGACGCAGAGCCCATTACGGGAATCAGGGCGGGGACGGAGATCGCGCTCAGTCGATTCGATGAGAATACCTATTCAAGCTTGGACGACGAAGACAACAACGGTGTCGCCGTCGTTACGACAGTCGAACTTGAGCCTCAAGGACTGCGGATCGGTGACTATCGCCCCGATTACCTGCGAATCTCCGGCTCACTTCGCCATCGCGACGAACGATTTCGGGATATCACGCGTTCCGATGTTATCGAGTTTCAGCGCGAATGGGACACAGAGCGAGTCACGGGAATCGAAGAAACCGTGCGTGAAGTCGCCGGGCAGTTTCGCCCGGTTCCTTTCTTGAGTGTTGCAGGTGAATATGGCGAGCTGTCGAGGGGGAATCAATTCCAGTCTCTCAGACGAACCGGCCAGTTTCACATGAAGCCTTTTGGCGAATGGGAAGCCAGTTACAGGTTTTTCCATCTGACTTCCGACGACAGCGTGACCGGTCGGTCCAGTCGCTGGACGCGTCAGCAAACCAAGGCAGCGGGGAAGTGGTGGCGATTTCGTCCGCGCGGGGGCCTCGAATGGGAGAATCGCCGGGACAATTATGCTACCCAGAACTCAGGATTTCGCTTCTTGGAGTGGCACTCGGGCCTTGGTGTGGAGTTGCCGGAAGATGTGACGGTGGACGGCGAGTATCGACGCCGACTGGACGACGGATTCTCCGCGTCGCGCTTCTTCCGATTCGCCAATGCCTACACCGCCTCGGCTGAGGCGCGCTGGTATCCATCATCCCTCGGCCGGACGCTCCTGCGATACGCTCATCGTGAGAAAGACTACACGGTGCCCGACTCGGCCGATGTTGTCGCCGAGATCGCGCGATGGGAAGCCTTTCTTGTCCCGCAATCCCGCCTGTTTGACGCGAACTGGACCTATGAATTGGCAAGCACTCGGTCGCAGAGTCAGGTCTTGGTGGCCTTGGAAGTGACACCGGGAACCGGGAACTACCGTAGGGAAGGCGGCGGGTATGTTCCAGACGATCAGGGCGACATTGTCTTGGTGCCCCGGAACACCGGTCTCTTCGTGCCTGTCACCGAGATCCGCTTCACATCGCTTCTCTGGTTAAGATTCGACGAAGCAAAGTCGCTGATGTCTCTCCCGACATGGCTTCATCCGTTCTCGTCGGAGACAGAAGTCCAGATTGACGAGCAGACCCGCGAGAAGCCGAGCCTCCGCCTGTTCATTTTTGATCCGTCCGTATACCGGGGCGACTCCACTCTCTATGGAAATTTCTCGGTGCGCGAAGATATTCACTTCCAACGCTTGAGTCCGACTTTCTCGACGCGGCTTCGGTATCGCTACAGCACGAGTCTGCAGAATCAGTATCTCAACGGGGGCGAAGAACGCCGGCTTCACCAGGGTGCCCTCCGCGTGCGAGCAGTGTATTGGAGCGGTTTGCGAGGGACAACCGAAATCTCCGGCGACCGTGAATTTCATTTCTATCGGATGACGCCTTTGCCTAGTCGGGAAATTCGCCGCGCGTCCTTTGATGAGACGATCACCTACAGCATCAGCAGCCGATGGGAAACGGGTGCCGGTCTGGGAAGTGACTACACCACGGACCGGCTGAGCAGAATCGAGGTCACCCTTTTTCGCGCCGCGCCTCGCCTTGCCTACATGCTACTCGGTCGCGGGCGGGTGGATGGAGAAGTTCGCCTGACCTACGCTCGCTCCACAATTGACATAATTCCGTTTGAACTGGCCAGTGGTGCCAATCGCGGCGCAAACTGGCGCTGGGAACTCACGGCAAATTACCAATTCGCCCGCAACTTCTCCGGTTCATTCACTTACACCGGACGGGCGGATCGAGGCGAACGAACCTATCACATGGGTCGAGTCGAAGCGAGGGCCTCGTTTTGAAGCGAGCGTTCCTGATCATACTCATCCTTTCCCTCGTTCCTGCTCTTTTTGCAGGCACGATAAGGAGAGTCAGGTTTCCCGGGATGCGGGCCTTCTCGACATCTGAGCTCGAAGCCTTCCTCGGAATTTCGAAGGGAGACATCCTCGACCTTGATGCTCTGCCCGAGCATCTCCGGGCGCTTGAAGACTCTCTCGTTGCCGCGGATTACCTCTTCGCACGAGTCGATTCCGTCCAGCTTGATACTCTGAAGCGTGGCCGTCTGAGCCTTTCTGTCTACACAAGCCTCGGTCCTCTGGCGCGGGTAAAAGAGGTGCAGTGGCAGGGGGACAGTCTGCTCATCTCGCCAAAGGTGGCTCGTGATGCAAGAATCCAACGCGGAGCTGTCTTTCGATGGGCGTCGCTTCGCTTAGACATTGCGGCCATCCTCGATGACATGAATGATCACGGCTGGCCCTTCGCACGAGTGACCGTACTCGATATCGTCCCGCGCACGCACGACATGGCCGAAGTTGATGTCTTGCTGAGGATCCAGAAAGGGCCGCAGGCGAAAGTGAATTTCCTGCAATTCGAGGGAAATAAACTCACGAAGCCCCAAGTCTTGGAGCGAGAGACGCGGCTGCGACTGGACGAGGTCTACTCAGAGTCGCGCGCCTTGCGTGCCCGCCGCTACCTGCAGAAACTGCCCTTCTTGCGAGCCGTTTATGCACCCGAGATAGTCTTTGACGAAACAGGGCGAACGGGTCTGGCCTACACAGTGGTCGAAGCTCCGTCGACGAATATCGATCTCGTCGCAGGATACCTGCCGGAACGGGAAGAGGGAGAGAAGGGTACGCTGACCGGCCTCGTGGACATTAACCTCCTGAATCTCTTCGGGACGGGACGCCGAGCGCTCATCCATTGGGACCAACCTGATCGGTCAGTCCAGACGATCCAATTGGAGTACGAGGAACCTTGGGTCGCGAAAATGCCACTCGCGCTGGCGCTCGGATTCAGACAACGCATTGAGGATACGGTCTTCGTCAAGAGAGAGCTGAGCATGCGGGCAACAGCCATCCTGACCGAAACCGTCGATCTCTGGGGTCGAGCCCTCTTTGAGGAAGTCATCCCGGACAGCGTCAGCCGTGTGATCCTGGGACTTCCGGCCACGACGACCCGTGGTCTCGAGGTCGGCTTCGTCTGGGACACGCGGGACTGGCCGCTCAATCCCCGTTCGGGAGCAATGTTCTCAACTTTCGGGGGCGTTGGTTGGCGGCGTACATCGGAGGTCTCATCGCTTGACAAGGTAAACCATTACCGGCAGAACTCGGCCGGGCTGGATGCAGAAGTCGCGCTGGAGGTCTTCCCTCGCTGGATAGCCGATATCGCTTGCCACGGCAGAATGCTTGAATCTGACGAGCCTGAGATCCTCTTGCCCGACCTTTACCGACTCGGCGGTGCGCGTTCCCTGCGCGGGTACCGCGAAGAACAATTTCTGGGTTCTCGCATAGGCTGGGTGAATTCGGAGCTTCGCTACTGGGTAGGCCCCAGGTCGCGCTTCTTCGGGTTCGTCGATGGCGGAGCCTTCTTCCGAGAAAGATGGGAAGGGGAGAGCCTCCGGCGAATCCAGGGCTTCAAGGTTGGTGTGGGCGTCGGGCTGCGAGTCGGTACCCCTATGGGAATCTGGGGATTCGACTATGCGCTGGGAGAGGGCGATCGGTTGCTGTCCGGCAAGGTGCATCTGTCTCTCCGAGGTGAATTCTGAGCGCTTGGTTTTGCCGAATGTTCTTCGTAAATTGATAGGGGAAAATAGAGCAACAATTCGTGAAAAAAGAGATAATCATCAACTCCACGACGACCGAGACCCGGATTGCACTCTTGGAAGACGGGCAACTCGTGGAGCTCTTCGTCGAACGGCCGGAGACCGAGCGAAATGTGGGCGACATCTACAAGGGGCTGGTTCACCGCGTGGCCCCGGGAATGCAGGCGGCGTTCGTCGACATCGGCTGGCCGGTGGATGCCTTCATTCATTTCTCGGATCTGTCTCCCGGAGCAATGAGCTTGGCTCACGGCGTTGACGAGCCAATCCCCGAGGAGAGCAGGCGACCACGCCGCTCGGTCGGGAGGGCCCGAAATATCAAGGTCGGCCAGGAGATTCTGGTACAGGTGGCAAAGGAGCCTCTGGGAAACAAAGGGCCGCGTGTCACCGCCGAGGTAAGTCTTCCGGGCCGTTTCTTGGTGCTCGTGCCCGGAGCAGCCCATGTGGCCATCTCACGCCGCATCGAGAATTTCAAAGCCAAAAAGACACTCAAGAGTGTCCTCCAGAACATTCAGCCCGAAGGGTTTGGGCTTATTGGACGCACGGTAGCTGAAGGGCGAAGTGAAGAGGAGTTGCTGACCGACCTGCGAGCCACACTGCGATTGTGGAACATGGTCAGCTCTCGCGTCGCCAAGACCACGGCGCCAGCCCGAGTGCACAAGGAAGCGCCTCTGACTTCGAGCATCATCCGCGACCTCTTCGCGCCGGATATTGAGCGGGTTCTCGTGGATTCGAAATCACTCTACCGCGAGATTCGCAGCTATGTCAGATCGGTTGCTCAAGGCCTTCTGGACCGTATCCAGTTGCATACCGGTCGGGCGCCGGTCTTCGATGTCGCCAATATCGAGGCCGAGATCGAAAAGGGGCTTGCACGAAAGGTCTGGTTCGGCGGCGGTTCGTATCTCATTGTCGAACAGACGGAAGCCGTCGTGACCATCGATGTCAATTCCGGTCGATTCATGGGGAAGAAAGCCCAGGAAGAGAATAGCCTGAAGGTCAATCTTCAGGCCGTCCGTGAAATCTGCCGCCAGATCCGCTTCCGAGACTTGGGGGGAATCATCGTCATTGATTTTATTGACATGTCCGAGGAAAAGAATCGACGGCGCGTGTGGGAAGAGATGCGCAAGGAGCTCAGAAAGGATCGGGCGAAATGGGACATCGCCCCGATCTCTCAGTTCGGCATTCTGGAAATGACGCGCCAGCGCACCAAGCCCAGTCTGGTCTACACCTTCAACGAACCATGCCCCACCTGCTCCGGGTCGGGTATGGTGGCTTCCAAAGAGACGGTCGTGACGAGACTCGAAGGCTGGATCAAGCGTTTCCGCGGGCGTACCGGAGAACTCGGTCTGACCGTGCGCTGCCACCCGGAAATTGTTGAATTCATAACAAAAGGCCTCAAATCTCACATTCGTCAAATCATGTGGGCCAACTTGATGTACATCAAGCTGGAGCCGGATGAAAACCTAAGGCTCGAAGAATTCAAATGTTACAGTTGGAGGCGCGGAGGCGATGTGACGGACGAATTTCGCGCTTGACTTTCATCTCGAGTTTTGATATATTTTAGGTTCGAATAATCTGCCACATCAAGTCTATCACCGGGTTTGTTTGCCGGATTTTGCCAAGTGAGGTAGGATGTACGCTGTTTGTCGCATAGGTGGTCGGCAGTTTCGTCTGGAACCAGACGCTGTCGTGCGGGTGCCGAGGATTCAGGCTGCCGAGGGAGACGCCCTCGAGCTGCGCGAAATCCTGATGGTTTCCGACGAAGCAGGGGTTCGCTTCGGCAAACCCCATGTTGAAGGACTTGTCCGCGCTCGCGTCCTGGCGCACGGTCGCGACAAGAAGGTTGTCATCTTCAAGAAGATTCGCCGTGCGGACTACCATCGGAAACGAGGCCATCGTCAGGGTTTTACCGAACTGAAGATCGAAGCTATCGAAGCATAGCACTCTGTTGGAACGAGGAACTCATGGCACACAAAAAAGGACAAGGAGCTTCACGGAACGGCCGCGATTCCAACGCTCAGATGTTGGGCGTGAAACGCTATGGCGGCCAATTCGTGCGTGCGGGGACCATTCTGGTTCGCCAGCGCGGAACGAAGATTAGGCCCGGCCAGAATGTCGGTCTTGGCAGGGATGACACTCTCTTTGCCTTGGTGGAGGGAGAGGTTCGTTTTGCCTCGCATCCGAGCGGTCGCCGTCAGGTTCATGTCGTGCCTGTCGAAGTCTAAGTCGCCAGCCTTCGCCCCCGTTGGTCTCATCCGGCGGGGGCTTCATTTTCCAACCATTTGATACACATTTCACAAACACCTGCAGGAGTTTGCAATGAAGATCACCGTGATTGGCGCTGGGCATGTAGGCGCCACAACCGCCTTGATGCTTGCCCAGAAACAGTTGGCGAAGGAAATCGTTCTGCTGGACATTCTGGAGGGGATTCCTCAGGGCAAGGGCCTCGACATGTATCAGACAGCCCCGGTGGAGGGATACGACACTCTCGTCCATGGAACGGAGGATTACAAAGACACGGCGAATTCCGACCTGATCGTCATGACAGCCGGTCTGGCACGCAAGCCGGGGATGTCGCGCGACGACCTCCTGGCAGCGAACACCAAGATTGTCAAGGACGCCATCAGTCAGGCAGCCGCCAAGTCGCCCAAGGCTCTGCTTCTAATTGTTTCCAATCCGCTCGATGTCATGACCTATGTCGCACTCAAAGTCTCGAAATTCCCTCATCAGCGCGTCTTTGGCATGGCAGGAATTCTGGACACGGCTCGGCTCAGGGCGTTCGTCGCAATGGAGCTGGGGGTGTCCGTGCGGGACATCTCGGCAATGGTTTTGGGTGGCCATGGAGACACCATGGTTCCTCTCCCGCGTTTTACGACCGTGGGCGGTATTCCGATTACCGAACTGATGCCGAAAGAGCGTGTCGATGCGATTATGGAGCGCACCCGCGGAGGCGGCGCGGAAATCGTCAAATTCCTGAAGACTGGTTCGGCATACTACGCCCCCTCAGCGGCGGTGGCCGAAATGGCCGATTCCATCGTGAAGGATCGCAAGCGTGTCCTGCCTTGTTGCGCCTGGCTGACAGGTCAGTACGGCGAAAAGGATGTCTACATGGGCGTGCCTTGCGTTGTGGGCAGTGGCGGCATCGAACGCATTCTCGAGATGCCCCTGAATTCAGAGGAAAAGGCACTCTTCAAGACGAGCGTGGATCACGTTCGCGCTACCGCTGCCAAAGCGGCCATCTGATCCGCGATCTCACTTACTCTTCTTGACCACAGCGATCGAGAGCTGAGACAATTCAGTTGAGGTTCATTATGGCGAAGGTGGCAGTTGCCCTTTCGGGATGCGGCTTTCTCGACGGCGCTGAGCTCCATGAGTCGGTCGTCACCCTCTTGGCGCTCGACCGAGCCGGCATCCCGTATCAGTGCGTCGCTCCGAATATTCCTCAGATGCATGTTGTCAATCATCTGACCGGCGAGCCGGTTGCAGGAGAAACCCGCCAGGTGCTGGTGGAATCCGCCCGGATCGCCCGGGGCGACATCAAGGACTTAGCCGAGGTGAAGGTCGCTGACTTCGACGGAGCCATCTTTCCCGGCGGATTTGGAGCCGCCAAGAACTACTGCGATTATGCCATCAAAGGAGATGCCTGTCAGATGCACCCGAAGGTCGAGGCCTTTCTTGTCGGAATGGTTCAGGCCAAGAAACCCGTTGGTGTTATCTGCATCTCGCCCGTCATTCTGGCGAGAGCTCTTAAGGGCCGGGACTACCACCCGAAACTGACCGTCGGCACCGATTCCGCTGCGGCGAAGTCCATCCAGACTTTCGGATCGCGACATGTCGAATGCCCGGCAACTGATTGTGTCGTGGATAAAGATCTCCGAATCGTTTCGACGCCGGCTTACATGACTGCCCAAAGCATCTCGGAGGTCGCTGACGGAATCGAGAGGCTCGTCGCCGAGTTCTCCAAGCTTCTGAAGGCATAGTCCAGCGGCTTGGCGATTTCTTGCGAGAGGCGACAAGGACACAGCGTTCTGCCTGCGGCAGTCGCATATAGGCAAAAAGAGAGACCGTTTCGCAAAATCACTTGCGAAAAGACCTCAGGGAGTGTATATTGATGCCTGCCGGTTAAGTTTGGGCAGGCTTGTCTGCGGCAAAGGTAATTGACCCAGGGGGCCGGCGGATTTTCCCGTTCGGTCCCTTTTTCTTTTTAATCAAACCTCCGAAGACATCGAGACTTGGAGAGCACTACCCCAAACATACTCATTGTCGACGATGACCCGCAGATTCTCGAGATGTTGGGGGCATTCTTGGAGCAGGAGGGTTACCGTGTCTGCTCGGCGAGCACGGGAGAGGAGGCGGCCGCTCTGCCGGGGCTGGGAGAGGTCAGCCTGGCACTGATCGACCTCCGGCTGCCGGGACAGGTCGACGGACATGCTCTCGTACGCGACTTCAACCAGCGGTTTCCCCGCATGATCAAGATTATGATGTCCGGGCTGGGAGACTTGGATGATGCCATCGCGGGAATCGACGAACATATCTTCGCCTATCTGAAAAAGCCATTCCCCAGCCTTCGGGAAGTCCGTATCATAGTGCGACGCGCTCTCGAACAGGGCCGCTTGGAGCGCGAGAATGTGGCCTATCACGAACGGCTGGAGAAACTCAATCGGGAACTCGAGAAGACCGTCGACGAACGCTCCGCCGAGGCCATCCGTTACCGAGACACGCTTTCATACCTTTTTCGGATTAGCTCCAGCATCGCAACCCTCGATACCGTCGACCGCATGTTGGAGTTCATCTGCCAGGCACTGGTAGACGCCGGTCTTTTCAAACGGGCGGTGTTGTTGACGGCAGATGAGGGATTCCTGATAAAC
>Ga0315537_1003072_pt1 | contig 12497 bp, 10 predicted proteins | sample SalMarSW160270MG_FD_203091 | JGI IMG/M metagenome (GOLD analysis project Ga0315537, IMG submission 203091) | Salt marsh sediment microbial communities from the Plum Island Ecosystem LTER, Massachusetts, United States - Salt Marsh Sediment SW1602-70 ... | reverse complement strand
AAAAAGTACCAACCGGTGTGATCATGGGATCTCCCTTAACAGGAATTCCCTTCCTTTGGGTTTTATGGCGCATCGTTCTGAACTTGTAGATTTGAAATATTTTTCCATTTTTACCAACACGCTCCTGCTTGAAAATTATGGGACCTTCAGAGCTGATTTTTACCAGCAAGCCAATGATTATCATCAGGGGTAAAAACAGTACCAAACTAATGGCAGAAAACAGTTTGTCAAATATTTCCTTCAACAGTTTATTCATCCATGGTAACATTATCCAGTTCGATCATCCGGTAACTCTTCACAACTCCGAAGGAGTCTGCCATAATCATGGCTATGCCACCTTCGGGTGAGTCCTATGGATTGTTATGATAATAATCGTTAAACCAGTATATGAACCGTTTTACACCGGTTCTGATATCTGTAGACGGCTGGTAATTCAAATCCCTTACCAGGTCTTTGGTGTCTGACCAGGTTTTTGGCACATCGCCTGGCTGAATCGGCAACAGATTCATGATGGCTTTTTTGCCCAATTCCTTTTCGATAGCATCAATAAAATCCAACAGTTTTACCGGATTATTATTTCCAATATTATATAATTTATAGGGTGCAACAGAGCTTGAGGGATCGGGATGTAAGCCATTCCAATCCTTATTTTCATCCGGAATACGAAAGATCACCCGGCATACTCCTTCGATAATATCATCGATATAGGTAAAATCCCGTTCCATGTTGCCATGGTTATACACCTCGATGGGTTCCTCTTCAAGAATAGCTTTTGTAAATTTATAGAGCGCCATATCCGGACGGCCATAGGGGCCGTAAACCGTAAAAAACCGAAGTCCTGTAACGGGCAAGCCATACAGGTAGCTGTAGGAATGAGCCATCAACTCATTGCTTTTTTTTGTCGCCGCATACAGGCTGATGGGATGATCAACACTGTCATGGACAGAAAAGGGCATGCTGGAGTTTAATCCATAGACACTTGAACTGCTTGCAAATACAAGGTGTTTCACGGGTAATGACCGGCATGCTTCCAGGATATTGATGAATCCTACGATATTGCTGTCAATATAGGTATGGGGATGAGTCAGGCTGTAGCGTACACCGGCCTGCGCTGCAAGATGACAAACCAGATCGGGTTTTTCCTCGTGAAAAAGCTGGTTGATCCCCTCCCGGTTCTCCAGGTCAAATTTATAGAATGAATATCCGGGGTATTTTTTACTGGCAATGCTTATTCCGGCTTTGATTCTATTCCTTTCAATGCCGGTCACTCCGAGTCTTGCATATTTCAATTCCGGATCATAGTAATTGTTTATATTATCAGTTCCGACAACCTGTTCCCCGTCATCCAGGAGTTTCTTGACAAGGTGAAATCCGATAAAACCTGCAGCTCCCGTGACCAGTATTTTCATATTTCTTTACGTTATAAAAACAGCCTTTTAGTGAAAGGCGGATATCAATTGCCTGCAGATGAATGCTGCACTCTTTCCATCACCATAAAATTTGGGGAAAGAAAGATCACGAACACTCAAAAAATATTCATATGCATCAACTATCTTTCGGGAATCAGCATCAGCCAGAAGAGCTGTTTTATTGTTGACCAGCTCAACCCATTCTGTTTCCGGTCTGAGTACAATACAGGGTTTCTCAAAAAAATGTGCCTCTTTTTGAACTCCTCCAGAATCAGTTATGATCATCTTTGCATGTTTCTCAAGTGTAATCATCTCCAGGTAAGATACCGGTGGTATCAAAGATATGTTTTTTTTAACTTTTTCAAGAAATAACCGGTTCATGCTCTTTTCCACAGCTTGCAATGTCCTGGGATGAATGGGCAGGATCACAGAAGTATGACCTTCCAGGGTTATCCTTACCAATCCCTCAAAAATGGAATAAAGCCGGTCACTGTTATCCGTATTGTGATCACGGTGGATGGTAGCAAGAATATACTCCCCCGGTTTGGTACTGAATTTCTCAAGTACCCCCTGCTGTCCCATAGTGCTTTTCCCAAAGTACAAACTGTTATCATACATGATATCACCACAATGAAAGATCGCGGGATTATCGGGTGAATAAGGAGGTGAGTTCCCGGCATGTAATCCTTCCCGTTCCAGGTTTGCCAATCCTGTTTCAGTGGGGGTAAAAAGCAGGGTTGATATGTGATCACAAACGATCCGGTTTATCTCTTCCGGCATCTTCTTATTGAAAGAGCGTAATCCGGCCTCGATATGAACGACAGGGTATCCCAGTTTGACAGAAGCAAGAGACGAGGCAAGTGTCGAATTGGTATCTCCATAAACGACAACGCAATGGGGTTTTTCAACATTCAGCACCGATTCCATTCCTGTTAACAGAGCGGCCGTCTGTTTCCCATGCGACCCGGAACCTACCTCCAGTTTATACTGCGGTTCAGGGAGCTGTAATTCATGAAAAAACAGAGTGGATAATTCACGGTCATAATGTTGGCCGGTATCAACAAGCACTTCCTCAATTGCATCGGGAAAGTTCGTTCTGATTTGCCGGCTGAGCGCAGCAGCTTTAATGGTCTGCGGACGGGTACCTGCAATATGTAATGCCTTCACCATTTCCTGTTAAAGCTGATAAAAAGATTCTGATCGTTCCGATACAGGGCGTGTATATTATTTAGCATAGCTTATTGCCCGGGTTTCACGAATCACGGTAATTTTCACCTGTCCCGGGTAAGTCATCTCATCCTGGATCTTCTTTGCTATATCGTTGGAAAGGCTTTCGGCTTCTTTATCGGAAATCTTATCAGAACCGACGATAACCCGCAATTCGCGTCCTGCCTGTATTGCATAAGTCTTCATCACCCCCGGATGGGAAAGTGCCAGAGCCTCCAGCTCCTTCAATCGTTTGATGTAGGATTCCACCACTTCTCTTCTGGCTCCGGGCCGGGCACCGGATATGGCATCACATACCTGTATAATAGGAGCAATCAATGTATTCATCTCAGTCTCATCGTGGTGCGCTCCAATGGCATTGCAAATTTCCGGCTTTTCCTTGAATTTTTCGGCTAACTTCATACCAAGAATAGCATGTGGCAATTCCGGTTCATCGTCCGGCACCTTCCCGATATCGTGTAATAACCCGGCACGTTTTGCAAGCTTTGTATTCAAACCCAACTCAGAGGCCATTATGGCAGAAAGGTTTGCCACTTCCCGGGAGTGCTGCAGGAGGTTTTGACCGAATGATGACCGGTATTTCATTTTCCCGATCAGGCGAATCAATTCCGGGTGTAAGCCATGGATACCCAGATCGATGGCTGTTCTTTTTCCCACCTCAATAATCTCTTCTTCAATTTGTTTTGTGGTTTTCTGGACAATCTCTTCAATGCGTGCAGGATGTATCCTTCCATCGGTCACCAGCTGGTGAAGTGCCAATCGTGCAATTTCCCTGCGGACAGGATCAAAGGCAGACAGAATAATGGCTTCGGGGGTATCATCCACAATAATCTCCACACCGGTAGCTGCTTCCAGTGCCCTGATGTTTCTCCCTTCACGTCCAATAATCCGGCCTTTGATCTCATCGGTATCGATATTAAACACAGTCACTGAATTCTCAATGGCATTTTCAGTTGCCACACGCTGGATGGTTTGAATGACGATTCGCTTTGCTTCTTTGTTTGAAGTCATTTTTGCCTCATCCATAATCTCATTGACGTAGGACATCGCCTCCGTTTTTGCTTCCTCTTTCAACGACTCGATCAATTGCTCTTTTGCCTCTTCAGCAGATAGCCCTGAGATTTCCTCCAGCTGATCAACCTGCTGTTTATGCATCTTTGACAATTCTTCATCCTTTTTTTCAACCAGAAGTATTTGCTGTTTAAGGTTTTCACGGATCGCTTCCACATCTTTTCTTTCCCGGTTTACCTCTTCAAAACGTTGGGATAACGACACTTCCTTCTGTTTAAACTTGCTCTCAGCAATAGCCAGCTTATTATTCTTCTCATTAATGATCTTTTCATGATCCGCTTTCAACTGCAGGAATTTTTCCTTTGCCTGCAAGATCTTATCCTTTCTTATTACCTCTGCTTCCGTTTCTGCTTCCCTTATGATTGCCCTGTTTTTATTTCTCAATACAGTTTGCCAGAGTATGAATGACAACACACCACCAAGAACAAAAGCAACAGCAATCAATATCACTGTCAGCGTTATGGAGATGTCTCCCAAAATCATTGATAGTATCATGGTATTTATATATTAGGGTTAGTGAAAAAAAAACCCGCAGTTGTTTCCCCAACTTTTATAAAACCCCAATTGACATGGGTGGAGATGCCACCTGATTTCTGATTTCCAACGTCTTCGTAGGAAGAACCCCGAAGGGTTAAGGCCTGTCATAGACCAGATGCGCTTTTCTCCAATTTAGTAAATGTTGAGTTTCAAAAATGAATGAAGAAACAATGCGGGCAAAACTTTATTTATGTAAAAGAACCTTATTACTCTCTTTTAATGTATTCGTCTAATTCAGCATTTAATTCTTTTAATTCCTCGATGAGAGTTGAATCATTAAGTTGATTATCGCTATCTATAACTTTAATAACAAATTGTAAAGCAGCCATGGCTAAAAAATCCTGCACATCTTTATCGGTATATCTCTGCTTATATTGTAATACCTTTTCATTGATCATCCTGGCTGCTCTTCGAATCTTTTCCTCATCTCTTCTGTCAATCTTCAATGGATAATACCGGTCAGCAACATTAACCTTTATTGAAAGCTTTTCTTCCATTAGCTGATTTCCATATTAACTACTTATTCAAAAGAGCAATACATTTGTCAATCTCCCGCACAATTTTATTCACTTTGATCTTGGCATCATGGACATTATCATCTTCTGCCACGATCGATTTTGCTATTTTTAGGTTTGTGTATCTTTTATTTAATTCTTCTAATTCAGTTTCTTTTTGTTTAATTTGATTGTTTAAGTCAGATATTTCTTGCTTTAAATTATCTTTTTCCTCACGAACCTGATCCACAAACGAAATGATGATTTTGATTTTTTCTTTTAACTCATTCACTATTTCGTCTTGCTCATGATCCATGGCAAAAGATTTAATACAAAGTTAACATAGCTTTGATAATTTCAAAAAATAAATCCCGATTTTCCCGAACCGAATAAAATTATAGTTTTGCATTTTATATACAAGTTTTACTCGGTCGAGGATGAAAGGCTCTATCGTCTACATTCACCCAGCAGGTATTATTCGAACGTTATTTATTTCCCTGCTCTTGCTTTTTGCATACCCGGCAAAAGCACAAACAAAACGTGAGATTGCATCGTTCGGATCGCCCGTTCAATTCCCAATTATACTATCCTCAAATTATGGTGAATTAAGAACCGACCATTTCCATTCCGGCATAGATATCAAAACGGAGGGAGTTAGTGGGAAGAAGGTCGTTGCAGTGGAAACGGGTTATATTTCGCGAATCACTGTTTCACCCGGGGGCTTCGGAAAAGCACTTTACCTCTCGCATCCAAACGGCTATAGTACAGTATATGGTCATCTCAGCAGTTTTACCGAAGAGGTGGAGGCATACGTCAGGGAACAGCAATACCAGGGAAAAACCTTTCAAGTTAATCTTTTTCCAAAAAAGGGAGAATTCCTGTTTGATAAGGGAGAGGTTATTGGGTATTCAGGGAACACTGGAAGTTCACTCGGGCCCCACCTGCATTTCGAAGTGAGAGACAGCAGAACAGAGAATCCCCTCAATCCACTACTGTTCAATTTTCATGTGGACGACACCATTCATCCTGTGTTTTACAGCATCTATCTTTACCCCCTGGCACTGAACAGTCATGTCGATTTTAAATGGGAGAAAAAGAGGATGGTTGTGGTCCATAATAACGGCGCTTTTTCGCTTGAGGAGGGAAACCCGGTAGCCGTAGGAGGCATGATAGGAATTGGAATTGAAGCCAGTGATTTCTTAAACGGGGCAAGAAACCGATGTGGCATTTATTCTATTGAAGTACTGCTCGATCAGGTTCCTTACTTTTACCAGGAACTGGATGAATTTTCATTTAATGAATCCAGGTATATCAACAGCCATATTGATTATGAAGAAAAGGTAGTAAACAACCGTAACATTCATCAAACCTTCGTTGCCCCCAATAACAACCTTTCCATTTATAAGTTGTTAAAGGATCGTGGAAGGTTGAGTTTTTTCGACAATGAAAACCACGAAATCACGCTCATCATAAAAGATGCATACCAGAATGAATCCCGGTTGGATTTTATTGTGGCCTCAAGGTGGAATCATGGACAAAAAATCGCCAGGCCCGAAAGAACCTATACCAGGATCATGCTCCCTGATGTACGCAACATCTACCAGCACTATGGTTTTGAAATAAATATCCCTGCCGGTGGATTGTACGATACACTTTACTTCACCTATGCTAAATCGCCCGGGATACCGGGCAGCTATTCGGAGGTTCACCATGTCCATAATGAACTGATCCCGGTTCATCGTTATTTTGACATGCGCATTGTCCCGGATAGTGTTCCCGCTGAAATTGAGGAGAAACTCCTCATTGCTTCATTGGATGAAAACAATGAAATTCATTCATTGGGTGGTGAATATAAAAACGGAGCTGTTGAAGTCCGCACAAGAAATTTTGGTCGCTTCGTAGTGGTTGCCGATACAGTCCCGCCGGAGATTAATCCGATAACACCTGTCGATAATAACAATTTTTCGGGGAAACAATATGTGCGGTTCAGGATCAGTGATGAGCTATCAGGGATCAGATCCTATAATGGCTTCATCGACGACCAGTGGGTGCTTTTCGAATATGATCCGAAGAATGAATTATTGATCTATCGTTTCGACCGGGAAAGACTAACAAATAATAGGCATCATGAATTGGTACTTACGATAATCGATAACAAGAAAAACATTTCGGTATATCAGGGAAGCTTCTTCTGGTAGATTTGTCCCTCTTCCTATCACTCTTCAGCCATCAGAATTTATCGAAGTAAACCGGTTGCCAATTTATTTTTAGTGAAGGGATTCAGGATAAATTCCACGATCAACCAATAACCTGATCTTTCTGATCACTTCCGCTTTATCCTCTCTGTAGGTTACCCCAAACCAGGGTTCATTACTTTCCAGAACTTTAACCGTAACTTTATTCTGTTTTAAAAGTTCAAAGATGAGCGTAGGTATGTAAAATTCAGATTTGGGATTTCCTGATTCCAGTGTAAGGAAAGAGCTGAAGGAACGTTCCAGGTAGCCAAAGACATCCGGGTGGAATCCCCAAATGTTCATCGAAACCACTTCTTTACCCGACAGGTTAATTACCCTGCCTTCCTTGTTGGTATAAACAATTTCATCCTTCCGTTGCTCTATGTTAGTGACCTCTACGATGGACCGGAGAAAATTCTTCTCATCTGTCTTACAAATGCCCCTGGCAACCTGTCCGAAATCGGACAGGGTTTTATCCAATCTGAACCCAACCATGGCATATTCACTTTCGCTGCTTTGCATCAGGTGATCGACCATTACCTGGAAGGATCGTGCACCATAGAAATCATCTGCATTGATCACAATAAAGGGTTCCCGTATTTTTTCCCTGGCAACAAGGATTGCGTGGCCCGTACCCCAGGGTTTCTTGCGGTTATCCTGGATGGTAAACCCTTCGGGAATCATGTTTAATTCCTGGAACGCATAGTCAATTTCAACCTTATGCCGTAACCGGGATCCTATGACCTTCTCAAATTCTGATTGAAACTCTTCCCTGATAACGAAAACAATTTTTTCTACGCCGGCTCTTATTGCATCGTAAATTGAATAATCCATAATGGTCTCACCGGAGGGACCAACCTGATCAATCTGTTTGAGTCCACCATACCGGCTTCCTATTCCGGCAGCCAATACCAGCAAATTGGGTTTTGGTTTCGCCATACCGTGCTGAATCGTGATTAAAAGCCATAAAAGTAACAAATTTTCTTTTGGATCAGGCTGAATTACTGGCTTTATGTGCTCCTCCCAAGCAATATTCAATTATCTTTATCCTCATCGTTGAATTGGATAGATAACCGGTCACTGAAAAGCAATAAAAAAACGGTTGCCATGAAGAAACATAGAGTAATCGGATTGATGTCAGGAACCTCACTGGACGGGCTTGATATTGTACTCTGCAATTTCACCAAACAACCCGAGAAATGGAAGTATAGGATAATCAGCAGCAAGACAGTACCCTATCCGCGCGAATGGAAATCCAGACTGGGGAATGCGGATTGCCTGACCGGATCGGACCTTGTAAAGCTCGATCAGGAATATGGAGCATTCCTCGGCCATATGGTTTATGATTTTCTTTTAGAGAACCCGGAAGATCCGGACTTTATCGCTTCGCATGGACATACGATATTCCACCAGCCCGAAAATCAAATCACCCTTCAGATTGGTAATGGTGCAATCCTGGCAGCGGTTACCGGAATAAAGGTAATTTCCGATTTCAGGAGTGTTGATATAGCACTTGGTGGACAGGGTGCCCCGCTCGTACCCGTGGGTGATGAATTTCTCTTCCCTGAATACGATTATTGCCTTAACCTTGGGGGGATTGCAAATCTTTCATACAACTCCGACGGAAAACGAATTGCTTTTGATGTTTGTCCGGTAAATATGGCGATAAATTCCCTGATGGAAAAAGTGAACCTGGATATAGACCTGAATGGAGAAAAGGGGAGATCAGGCAGAATCATTCCTGATCTGCTCGTCAGGCTGAATGCCATTGACTACTATCAGTTGAAAGGACCCAGGTCACTTGGAAAAGAATGGTTCGAATCGACATTCCTGCCCATAACTGAAAAAGGTGATCTTCCGTTAAGTGATCTATTGAGAACCATATACGAACACATTGCATTCCAAATCGGAAAAGTAATACCGGGCAATGAAAAACATACTGTTCTGGTTTCCGGTGGAGGTGCTCATAATAGATTCCTCATCGAACGGATTAAAGCCAATTCACCGATGCAATTCATCATTCCTGACAAAGAGATCATTGACTATAAAGAGGCCATGGTCTTTGCCTTTTTAGGCGTTTTGCGTGACCGGGATGAGATCAATTGCTTCTCCTCAGTAACCGGGGCTTCACGAGATAGCATTATAGGTTCCGTTTATGCCGGAAAACCGTAATCAGATTTTTCACTTTTGTCAAAAAAATTTTATCTTCGCCGTTTATTTATCTATCGATCAGATCATGGAGAATTTTACAGCCTATAACCCCACAAAAATTCATTTTGGAAAACGGGTAACCGAAAAACTCGGGGAAGTGGTCCGGGATTATGGTAACCGTACAATGCTGATTTATGGTAAGGGATCAGCTGTGAAATACGGTTATTATGACCTGATCAGTCAACAGCTGCAATCCGCCGGATTGGAGATCATTGAATTTCCAGGAATAAAACCGAATCCCATTATTGAGGTTGTAGACCAGGGAATCAAGATAGGATCAGCGAATCGGGTGGATTCCATCGTTGCACTTGGTGGAGGGAGTGTGATCGATTCGGCTAAAATTATCTCACTGGGCATCCCGGGCAAGTACCCGGGCTGGGATATCATGAAAGGGAAAATTGAGCTGGATCGATCCGTACCGCTGGTTACCGTTCTTACACTGGCAGCTACCGGTAGTGAAATGAATGGGGCAGCCGTTATCCAAAATCATACAACCAATGAGAAGATCGGATACGTGAATGAACTTTCTTTTCCGAAACACTCTTTTCTTGATCCTGAATTTACCCTGTCTGTCCCCCGTGATTACACTGCTTACGGCATCGTTGATCTTATTGCACATGCACTTGAAGCTTATTTTGGCAAAGGGGAGGCGAGCCTTACCGATCGGTTCATCGTTTCAATAATCAAGGATGCGATGCATTATGGCCCGCTGCTTTTGAAGGAACTTGACAATTATGAGTACAGGGCTAACATCATGCTCGATGCTATGTGTGCACTGAACGGAATTACCAGTTATGGAAGGAATAGAGGCGATTGGGGTGTCCATGCCATTGGCCACCAGCTTTCCCTTTTATATGATATGGCACATGGAGCAACCCTTTCAATAGCCTATCCTGCCTGGCTCAAACTGCAAACCTCGCGCATCGGAGAAAGGATCACCGGGTTAGGAAAAGATCTGTTCGGTGTCAGTTCAGCAGCTGCAACCATTGACCATTTAACAAAATTCTTCGTTTCTCTGAAGTGCCCGGTTCATCTTTGCGATATGGGAATCGACAATGACAATAAAACGGAGATCGTGCAGATCATGAACCAGAACAAGGTATCGGGAATGAATCACCTGCTTTCAAAAAAAGACCATACAACACTGGTGAACCTGATGATGTAGGATTGTATTCATTAACCAACACCGGATCATACGATTTGGTAACTAATTTTATTTGTGGAATTATATTAAATGAAAAAATATTCGTAATATTGCGGTCGTTTTATAAAACCCTTTTATTCAATCGATAATACTGCGCAGGATGGAATTAATGAAAGTTGTTGATAAAGAACTTGCCTTGCAAAAGGATTTTCCTCACTTCACTGCAGGAGACACCATAACCGTTCACTATATGATCAGGGAAGGGAATAAGGAGCGGATTCAGCAATTTCGCGGAGTGGTCCTTCAACGGAAAGGAAGAGGGCATACCGAAACGTTTACTGTACGGAAAATGTCTGGGAATATTGGTGTTGAAAGGATTTTCCCTGCAGCATCTCCCTTTATTGAAAAGATCGAGTTGAATAAACGGGGTAAAGTCCGACGAAACAGGATCTTTTACCTCCGCGAGCGCACCGGGAAAAAAGCAAGAATCAAAGAGAAGAAATTGTAAAACCCAACCGGAACCTGCTCCAGACTGCTTCCCTTCGCAAGTCCAGTACTTCTGAAATCTATAGCTGCAAAAGTTAGTAGGTTATTAGGTGTATTAGGTTATTTAGTACCTTGATATAAATCTTTGATTTTGATTTAAACTAAATGACACAGTTTATTGAATACACCCATCATAATTCGTAATTCCAAAATACCCAGTAACCAGCACCTTCTCTCTTACCTCCTCATCGTCTCCCTATCAACTCTGTACACTGAACTCTGTACTCTGTACAACTCACTTCTCACCACTCATCTCTCACTTCTCTTAGTCTTCCTTCTCCCCACTGCTGACTGGAGACTGCAGATCCCGAATTCCTTCAAATATCCTATTTGATTAGAAATTCGAGGATCCTCGAAAAAATATTCCCAATGGGATGTTTTTTCGGGACTGCGGACTCCCTAATCTTTTTTGATCCCTTCCACCTTATCTTTTGCTGCCTGAATAATCTTATCTCCTTGTTCCTCGGCCGCCTTAATGAGTTTATCGGCTTTTTCCCTGGCTTCATTTCGCAGTTTATCTGCTGCCCGTTGTGCGGCTAATTCTGCAATGCGACCTTTTCCTTTGGCTTCATTTTCCAGTTTCTTTGCACCGGCATCTGCTTCCTCTATCACTTTCGCCGCTGTTTCTTTCGCAGCCTCGATAAGATCCGCGGCTTCTTTTTCTGCCTGTTGAATGATCCGCTGAGCCTCTTCATCGATCTTTTCAATAACCTCCTCTTTCTTTTCTTCAACCTCCTGTTTCACGACCTCTTTCAATTGCTCTTTTACCTGTTCCATTGCACTTCCACCCGATTCTTTCATGCCCATGCTGATTTTCGGGTCGGTAAACGTACCACCAACATTTACATCCACATTGACAAACTCACCCGGTTGAACGTTCAATCCCACCGCCCTGGCTTCAGCAGCCAGGTCATCGATTACCTGGTTTGCTGCAGACCCAAACGCCGATCGTGGAATTTTCATCTTAACCAGGTAGTTCATGGTTTGATCTAATCCCTGGTCACCGCCAATCACCATGTCGATATTCCCAATGCTGGCTTTAAAGGGATCAACAAATACCCTCCCGTCCCTTATGTTAAAACTGATGTTCAGATTTTTAAATGTGTTTGAACGCTTCTCACTCAGTTTTAATGCACTGGTTATCAGGTCAAATGTTTTCGAGCTGACAACCTGCACCGAATCGGATGCAAGTTTCCCATATCCATTGATGGTTTCCATCACAGGCAGCATATCTGATGCAAGCAGGCTGCTGAATTCCAGGTCTACCGACATATCACCATTGAGGTTTTTTGCAACCGGTACCAGTGACTGCACGGTATTAAAGGTGTTGAATGCAGAGGGTATTCCGATAGAAGAGATACTGAGGTCCAGATGAGCTTCCGGTTTGGCCATATCCTGTGTGTTATACTCACCGTTTAAAGCCATCGTTCCTTCCAGCAGGTTCATTGTCAATCCTTCCATCACAGCTTTTCCATCCTTTATGAATATAATTCCACGGATGTTCGACAACTCAATGTTATCATATTTGACCATGTCCAGGGAAGAAGTCAGCCTGAAATCGATATTATCGGGTATTTCTATAACAGACAGTGATGATGTATCTTCCTCTACCACTACCTTTTCT
>Ga0315537_1003071_pt1 | contig 12498 bp, 11 predicted proteins | sample SalMarSW160270MG_FD_203091 | JGI IMG/M metagenome (GOLD analysis project Ga0315537, IMG submission 203091) | Salt marsh sediment microbial communities from the Plum Island Ecosystem LTER, Massachusetts, United States - Salt Marsh Sediment SW1602-70 ... | reverse complement strand
TGATTACGAGGCCCAGAAAGACGAGTTGGAGAAGAACCGGGTATCTTTTGGTGTACATGGCAGCCACATCGTCAGCAAGACCAACAAGGCGATTAAGGAACTCAAGAGGCTCACTCAGGACGTGCCTGCCACGCCGCAGGATGAGGTCTCTGTCGGGTCTGTGTAAACGGTAGGGCTGGGGATGTTGGGGGAGAGTAGGCTTGAACTGGCACCGTCGAGAATGCTCCCTTGATGAAGGAGACGTCGGTGCGTATCTCGCCGATGGCTCCGGCGAGCTTTTCCAGTATCCTGTCATGGGATCTGGATGTTCTGGTGAGGTCCTCGATGGAGGCCTTAAGCTCAACGTTGGTGACGAGCTGCTTGCTTGTGACTTCGGCGAGTTTGGAAGACGGCACCGGCCCGTTAAACCAGGCTGAGTGCAGAAAGTTCCAGACGATGACGCAGATCAGAACGGCAACCCCTGAAACGAACGGCTTTACCGCGGTCCAGGCCTGCCACCAAGCCGAAACAGTCACCTCAAAATCATGGCCATCGAGGCCGTTAGGTCTATATACGAAGGGTTGATTATGTGCTTGAATGCTTCTATCCATTGGGGCGCCTTCCCGCGCTTCGGTGGCTAGAGAGTGAGGATCGTGTCCGCGGTCTTCGCTCTCGCTTCTCTTAGGTTTTGGGTCTGCCATGGCAGGATGTCTCTTGGCAGGTTGGTCGTAAACAGTTATCCTACTTTCTGCGATGGTAGGACACCATTTTTCACGGTGTATCAGCGTTTTTCATGGAAAATGCGTTATCCGCACACTTTTGCGCGCGCTGCGTTGTTCTTCCGTACCACGTCGATAGTCTCCCTGGTATCGCGCTTGCTCCAGGTAACTGGCTTGAGCGCCCGGCAGGCGGCCGCGGTATTGACCCGGCTAGCGCTTATCTCTACAGGCCGGATCTTGGTCGCACAGCCGCTCAATGTCGGCAGCAGCAGGGCCAGCAGGGGCAATAGCAGCAGCGGCCTCAGCGGCCTCCTGTACGCGCTGGTTGGCTTGTTGTTCGGCTTCACGGTTCGCTTGCTCCAGTTTGAGGCGCCATTGGGCATCCAGGGCGATGGTGTTTCCGCGCTCATGCTCGACCCCGGCGAAGAACAGTGCAGCAGCCAAGCTGGCAATGAGTGCGAGGCCTATTGCGGCGAAGATCGCGCGCGGGCCGATGGAAGGCAGGAATGCGGTTAGCATGGTCACTTCCCATTTTTCGCGAGATCCCGGTAATGCGCCCAGGCCACGCAGGCGAGCGTCACGAGGATCACGACCGAGCCAGCAAGTCCGAGCCAGGGAGCCCAGCTTGCAAGCCCCTTCAGTTCCGCACCGATCTTAAGCGTTTGGTCTGGTGCCGCCGTGGCGATTTCTGATACAGCCGCAGCAGCCGTCGTTGCTGTTGCCGCAAGGCCCGTGGCAACGCTCTTGATGGTGGAGGAGTTCGAGGCCGTCACGGGCCAGCGGTAGCCGAGCAGGCGCGCCTTGGAAACGTGCTCTATGTTCACCTCGTCGCCCTGGTTCCCGGCCAGGAGAAGGATGAGCCCAGCTTCCTCGCCGGCATAGAACCCAACATGGCCTTGCCAGCCTCGCGGATCGCCGCGGGAGAACACACAGATGCAGCCGGGCTTTGGGGTCTTTAGCGGCTTACCCCAGCGCATGAAATCTCTGGCGCTGAGGGTCTTTGGCGAATGCTCGCCAGCGCGCTCCAGCATCGCGGAAGTGAAGGCGGCGCACCAGGCGACCTCATCGTGGCGGATTTCTGGGTGCCCTGCATCGGCATAGTAACGCAGGATCACGGGGTTGTCATGCTCTCCATGTACCTCATGCTGGCCGACTTCGCCGCGCGCCAGTTTCAGCCATTTCGGCTCTGTCATTCTTCTTCCCCATAAAAAAAGGCCGCTCTCTGGCGGCCTTGATTGGTTCCGGCTCTTTTAAGCCATATAACTGACTGTTAACTGCATAGAGGCTGATGTACCGTAAAATACGGCGCTTGTGTCAGTCGAGCCATATTCAAGACATGTCACAGTATTAAGACCGATAGATGGTACACGATCATAGCGTGCTGTCTGCTCTCCGGTCCCAAGAGTTCCTGAATTAGGCTTGAATTCTGCTTGTGTTCCGCTTGGTGATGAAGTAGAATTCCATCCTATACCAATTTTAGGAGACCTATTATTGGAACCAAGCAATTGCAGGAACTCAGTACTTATGAATTCTTCTGCCAAACCAAGAAATGCAGATATGCTGTTAGCCGAATCCCCATTAGATGCCCTCCAAGCGGCGGCAACGCTCGTCCAGCTAGCTGTTGAATCTCCTGCAATTATCCTGGCTTGAACACGGTTGTATGCGTTCCATATACCCCACTTACGGGATTGCCCCCAGGAGACATAGCAACTCGTCTTTCCAGCCGTCCCGTCGATGGATATGCTTCCGAGGTAGGTTGCTTTGTTGGCCGCGATGCTGGCATATGTCGTCACACCATTGGTGAGCGTGATTTCATTGGCATTGACCCAGATACCGCTGACTTTCTCCAGTTCGGTCGTGCCCGCACCGGTTCCTCTCGCACAAGAACCAGGAGTTACCGTTGACCATGCCGGGCTGAAGCCAAGGATTGGCGTGCCGGAGGAATTGATCGCGTACACATCGACGATTGAATTTGCACCAGCAGCACTTGTGAGTGTCAGCGAAAGATCGGATGAAAACGATATCGGGATGAAGGCGGCACCGTTCCAGATCGGGATCGTATTGCCTTCAAAAGCGGTGTAATATATCGTTGCGGTGTTCGTGACATCGGCGGCAAGGATTGGGGTGCCGGTGGTGAGCGTAAGCCTGCCTTTGGGCTTCTCAGGGCTGGAGATAACCGCGGAGATGATCTGCCAATCCGCTCCATCTGAGCTTATCCCGATGCACTGGTTGGCGGCAGATAGCGTGTAAGTGTCATTCGCTCCATCGATGTTGTCCGTCCCATTCGGCACAATCGAGACGGTGTTCGAGGAGGATGTTTTTTTGATCCACAGCACTTTGCCAGCACCAACGCTCGCGGCGGAAGGCAGGTCGAACTCGACAGAGCCGCCAGAAGTGTTCGCCTCGAAGCCATAGCCGGAGTATGCGGTCGTGATCGACACCGGAGACGATGCCGAAGTGTAAATGAGCCATGGCACCAGGGGAAGAGAGAAACCAGTCTGCCCGGATAGAGGATCGACTGCCGCCGGGATGTCGTCCATTGGCCATGGATCGATGGTGTTATCGCTGGAATCGGTCAGCAGTTCCTTGAAATCCGCATCCGTTGTGAGGTAAACTGCCGTTTGCAGGCGGCCATAGGCGTCGAGCACCAAGGGATTCGTATTCGCCGATGTGCCATCCGCATCGGAATAGGTGTTCTGGAGCGTCGTGGTCCCCGCCTCATAGTAGTAGATTTTGCCCCCGGCCAGGGCATCCCCGGAATTATCGGTGAAGCGCTCGCCGAGCTTGCGGAAAAGCGATGTGACTTGTGTCATTGGGAACCCTTAGCGCGGAGATTGGGAGAAATGGTCCTGGAAATCGCGGAGCGCGGCGAAGAAGGCGGCATCAGGGCCGGTCTGGGCGAGATCATTTTGAATAGGCTGCCCCTGGCCCATGGCCTGATAACTGGCGAGCGCTTCTGGAGGTATACCGCGTTGCACCATAGCCTGGCTCATTTCCGGCCGGCGCGCGGCATCTTCCTGGATTGCCCTGCTGATATCTGGTGCAAAGATGGCGTTGCGCGGGTTCTGCATCTCGTAACGCTGGCGCGCTTCATCGGCCTGAGCTGCGTCCATACCGGCAAAGCGTGGATCTTGCGGGATCACGGAGCCAGGAGCCGTGGCGCGATCATAGAGGCCACGCGCGAGTTCACCACCTGCGCCACCGATATCCCATGCCATCCGTGGCGCTCCGAGGGGCGTGAAATACGATGCGGTGTTCAAGGCGTTCAGAGGCGTTCCCATGCCTGCCTTTTCGAGCCGGTACCCAGTAATGGACTGCCCCTTTGCCGGTCCTGCTGAGGCATCCTCTGGTGCCACCGCGGCACCTGCCGCGGTGAGCCCTGCCAATGGGCCGAGAATTCCAGGAAGGCGCTTCATACTCTTGGCCAGGGATGACCCAATGAAAGCCTTCATGCCCTTACGGAGCAACCGCGTCGAGGCAGTGGCGTCCAATCCTGGGATGCGGGCTGCGATAGTGCGTAGTTGCTCGGGATGGGCGGCATCAATATGCTTGAGAAGCGCCTCGGTGTTCTTCGCCTTCGTCGCGCCTGGTTTGAGACCGAAATCGCGGGTCATCTCGGCGGCGATATCAGCCGGCCTGCCACGGTAGCGCACTGGACCCTCGGCGGCTGTCTGAGGAGCGGGAACTGGCTCTGCGGCTGGCGGAGGCTCTACGGGAGGCCGGACAGGCTCCGGAGGAGGAGCAGCCGCTGGCATATCCGCACGGCTGAGCGCGCCGCGCGCGCCGCGTATTGCCGCCTCGTCCGCCCCGGTTTCAGCCGAATACGGGCTGGCTAGTCCAAGCGCACCATGAAAACCTAGTTCCCCAGCACCGGCAAGCATCGCGTTTGCAGCCATAGCATAATTCTGCTGTTCCCCCGGCGATGCCATAGGATCATGCGCGAGATCACGGTAGCGGCTAGATTCATAGAGGCCAATCGCAGCCGGAACGCCAAATGTCAGCGCCTTGGTGAGCGCATTCCCAACAAAAGCGCGCCTTGGCTCAGGGGGAAGATACCGTTCACCGGTCTGGACCACCCCGCTAAGCCGGTCTTTGACAGCTGGATCGTTCCAGTCCAGGGCATTGGCTGCGCTCGCTGCTCCCTTGAGGTTCGCCGCACGGCGGTTTATGGCGCCTTCGGTCAGTGCGTTGATGCCACTTCCATAGGCTAGCCCCGCGCCAGCACCGAGCGCATATGGCCCATACGCCTTGAGCGCGTTCATGGTCATGCCCAGGCCGGAGGCGTCATATTTAGCCTGCTTCTCGCCAGTCTGACCCTTGCGCCAGTTTGAAAAGCGCTGGGCGGCCTCATTCTTGAGCTGACGCACCTGCCCGGCAAGCGTATTGTATTGCGCCTGTGCGTCCTTGATTGCCTGGTCGCGCTGGTTTATAGTAGCCCGGCCCGCGTCTATGTCGGACTGAGATCTGCGGCCCGACATGATCTTGGCCTTTTCAGCCTCGGTATAAGGCCGCGGCGGTTTGATATCGTTCAAACGCCGCTGCAACTCTTTGATGGCGTCGATGTCGTCGGGCATGTACATCGTGGAGAGGTCAGGCATGCTGCATTTCCTGTCAGAGACCTACTGGAAGCTGCCATACATTTGGCAGCAAATCGCTGTTGCCGTCCCGATTGCCATCGGCGGCGCATTGCTTATGGAGATTCTTGCCCGCATCGTCATGCCTGCGCTGCTTGGATTGCCTGTGTTCCCACTGTTTCACTAGCGGGCAAGAGCATTCCTGTTTCTGTCGCCAGCTATCGCATTCGTGGCGGCACCAGCGGCGATAGGACCGCGCATGGACGTGCGGAGTTCCTTGGCTGCCGTGACATACGCATACCGCTCTGCTGCCGTTCTGGCCCGTCCTGCGAGAGCGTTCAGGGTGCGCAGCAATTGCGGAGGGTCTGTCTCGGCCAGAATGCGGATGATTTCCTGGCTTTGCCGTTCCCCGATCTGATAGGCAAGCCGGTTGCCGAGGTTCTCAATCCACCGGATTGGGCTAGCCGTGGCAAAATCGGCGGCAGCCTTGGCCCCGGCCATGAGCTTGCTCATATCGCTCATTTTCTCGGCGGTCTGCGAGCCTCTGAGGATGTCGTTCCGGGTTCCTGTCGTGATATTCTCCCGGCGCATCCCGCGTATCAGAGCGTCTGCTTGATCCTGGGGGAAGATGCGGCGGATGGTTTGCCGCCATCCCTCGTTCTGGAACTTGGCAACGGCATTTGCGCCCTCATTCGATCCGGTTGCGAGGTCCATGAGTTTGCGGGCGAAGCCAAGACGGAAAAGATGCTGCTGCTCCGGCGTCATGTTGTCGAATTCACGGAGCGCGGCACGGGTTGGAGAGCTTGCGCGTCCGGTCATTGCCTCGCCGGCCGCAAATGCTTCATCGCCGGCCATGCCAGTGCGGTAAGCCCCCATGGTCTGCCTGAAACCTGGGACAAGCGGCGTACGGCCAGGAGCGGGATTCTGCGGGTCTAGCGTGTCAATAAGCCTTTGGCGGATCGTATTGAGCGCGTGTCCTTCGGTTCCGCCCTTCCTCGCGTCCAAACGCAGAGCACGCTGGAAGTAATCGAGTGCACGGACTGGGACGACTGCTCCAGGCTGGGCGGGTGGCGGAGCCGTTGGATATTGCTCCGGCGCGGTTGGTGCTCCCGTCTCGCGGTTGAGGCCAAGGCCGCCCCTGGGACGTATGCCAAAGGTGCGCGTCAGTTCATCGTATGACGGTATTGGGACGCCGTCGGCATCCGCCAGCTTCACAGCCTGTTCCCACTGTTGCCTGGCGAGAGGCTGAGCCAGAAGGCGGCCGAGGCGCTCATCTACGACGATATCAGGTTGCGCGTGCAGGCGGGCATAGTTTTCATTCGCCTGCCGCTGTACACGCTGGTTTAGGTCTTCGCGTGCGAACTCCATCTCCCGGCCTTGATTGCGCTGCGCCTCGAAGTCAGTCCACACCCGGTTCTGCTCGGTCCGGAGAGCAGTCCGCTCCGCTGGCGTAAGTTGGGTCGCGGGATTGGGGCGGGATGCCTGAAAGTCCGTCCTGGCCTGTGCCATGCGCCGCTGCAATTCCGCTTCCGATGTGGACTGCTGGATGATATCGACGGCCCGTCCCTGCTGCCCGAGCTGCCTGTTTGTGAGATTGGCCGCGGCCTGGCTGTCCTGTGATAGAGATGCCGATGCCTTCCCAAGACGGGTGACCGGCATGGCCGCACCTTCGCCGCGCACCTCTTTCACCAGATCAAGGATCGACATCGGTGTGATGTTGCCTTCCCGGTAGGTTTCCAAATAGCGCGTCACGGTGGATGGAGCGATCCCGTAATCCTTTGCGATGTCAACCGCTGTACGGCCGCCGAGCCTCTGGGCAATGATTTCGTTGACATCAACCTGGGTGAGCGGATTCTTGGCCCTGGTTGCGAGTTGCCAGCTTACAGATGGAGCAATCTGTCTTTCCAGCATATTCGGGGAAACGCCCGCTTCCGCCAGCGTATCGGCGACTTTATTCAGGCCAGATTGATATGGACCGGCTCCACCTTCAAGCGTCCCAGCGTCGCGCGCCATGTTCCGCCCGTAATTGTAGGCAGATGATGCAAGGCGGCCTGTCCCTGCCAGTGCATTTGCTCCAGCCGCTCCGCCGATGCCTCCAGCCAGTCCGGCGAGTGTCTCTGATACCGGGCCGCCGCCATTCTCCCGCGCGATCTGCACACCAGTGCCCGCGCCAGCAGAACCGGCGAGATAATCCCGCAGATAGTTCAATGGCTGCGCAACTGCCGCTCCGCCTCGCATTGCGAGAGCACCAGCAGGCACAGCACTTGCACCAAGCTGCTCCCCTATCGACCCAGCAATACGGCCCGCTAGCCTGTCAGGAGCCTCTCCTTCCCTGGTTCCACCAGCATTGAAAAGCGTGGCGAACTGAGGCGTCGAGAGAACAGGATCATATCCAGCCGCCTGGGTGGCCATATTCACTAGATTGTTTGGAAGATAGTAGAGGTTCTCAAGGCCACGGTTGAAGCCTTGCGCGCCCTGGGCTATAACCTCACCGAGGACTGACCGCTTTGGCTCAGGAATAGCCCCCATGGCTGCATATTTCGCCCATGGTCCTTCTGCCGTCTGCGGCTCTACCGCATACTTGTCCCATGGACCGGCTGCACCAGTCACAAGGGCAGTGATGCCATAAGGTGCTACCTGATCGGCCATTAGCGGATAGGCTCCCAATTAGATGGCTGCGCCGGATTGCCGCCTTTGAAGCGGTATCCATCCTCGATGGTTCCCGGTGCTGGACCTGACGGTCTGGAAGGGCTCACTTGCCTGCCTTTGATCTGATCGGCGAAGTCGCGCTCGAATGCGGCACGGCGCTGGCCGCCCATTTCCTTCAACTGCTGCTTCAGGCGGCGCAAATTGAAAAGGAGCTGCTGGCCTGTCTGTGCTTGGTCGAGGCTGCCTGATGTTGCCTGCAGAAGTTTGTTCTCGAAGTCAGAGACCTGGCCCAGAGCACCTCCGGTCGGCGATGCCTCGCGCATGGCCTGGAGCTTGTCGAATGACACATTCGCCTTGACCCCCTTAAGGACTTCCGCGAGATTGTAGGCTGGTGTTCCAGGGACCACGCTGCCGATAGCGAACATGCCTGTCAGAGGCACACTACCTCCCTCAATCATGGAGATAGCCCGGTCGATGTCCTGATCGACCAGGGTATGAGCCCGGTCGAGGTCGGCGATGGCCTGGGATGCCTTCATGAACTTCTGCGGCTTTTCGCCCTCGAATTTTCCCTTTTCCTGGCCGCGTTTCTGCAGCCTGGCCGCTTCCTCGACGTTTTTCTTCACCGTTCCGAGGACTTCCCCGGTGCGCGTATTGATGGCGGTCTGCTCCGTTCCGGTGTCCTTGATGGCCACTGGAGGCCGTACCTGCCCAGGCACTTGCACCGTCTGAGCACCACCGCCGCTGGAAAGCTGCGCGATCTTGAGTTCCCCGGTCTTCGGGTCCGTGTAATAGACTGGGTTCATGCCGAACTTCGTGCCGGTAGCACCTGCCTCAGAGAGAGCTAGCTGGAGGCCGTCCGGCCCGAGATAAGGCTGTAGCCATTGCGGATTGCCATGGGCGGCCGAAAATGCCTGCGCGATCCTGCTCCATTCTCCTGGCTTGTTCTGGTATTGCGCACCAAGCCTGCCAAGCGCTGAAACGGTTTCCTTGCGTTTCTTCTCTGCCTCCGCAAGCTGCCCTTGTGTTCCAAGAATTTGGCTGTGATAATAGGATAGCGTTGGCTGCAGGCCTTGCGCCGCGATCTGCTGATCGATCTTGGCGACATCCTCTGGAGAATAGCGCCCGCTCGCGACCGCAGCCTGCTTCGCCATGTTCCATTGTTCTGGCGTTTTGATCGAGGCAAGAAGTGCTCCGGTCTTCTCAAGTGCCCTGTTCGCCTCCGCAAGCTGTTGATTGGCGGCATTCTGATGCAATCCCTGCACCTGCCCGGCGAGCCCGAAGTTTCCGCCCTTGAGCGCAGCGTTCATGGCGCCCTTCGTGTCACCACCGGCATAAAGTCCGCCGGCTTCCTGTGCCAGGCCCCGGTTCCGCTCCTGATCCTGCCATTGCCTGAACATATTGGCCTTGCCAACTTCGCCGACGCCAATGAGTGCATTCTGGGCGCCAGAATAGTCCCCCCCTGCCAGCGCATTTTGTGCAGCCAGATACGCTTGGTTCCGGTTGAATGTGTCAGTGCCCTTCTGCCAGTCTGGAAGGTTCGGGCGCGCGAAAATGGAATAGTCCATCGGTTCCTCGGGCTAGACTGGATTGAAGGACGGCATGAAGAAGTTACCCAGCGCTTGCCGCGTTGCATCGGTGTTCAAGGCGTTGGTGAGTGCGTTCGCACCACCCATGATGCCCGCTCCTTGAGCATATCCGGCATTCGCGTTGAAATTCCCGGCATTGGCGGCCGCTGTGGTTCCGACGCCGGCCACGGCGGAGCCAGCACCGCGGCCAGCCTCGGAAACGCCGAAAAGCTGGTTCAGCCTCTGATCGTAGGCTCCTTTTTGCAAGTCCATGGAATAGCGGTTGAGGTCGTTCAGAACATTGCCGCCGTATCCACGGCCCCTGGCCAGGGCGGAATTCTGGATGGCGTTTGTCCCCGCCTCCATGATGCCTTTATAATAAGGATCGTTCTGCCATTGGTTGTAATAGTCAGCCTGGGCGCCTGGACCATTCAAGCCGATGGCGGCTCCATACTGATTGAGGGCGTTGCCGCCTGTAGTCATCCACGGCTGCAAATTCTCTTTGTTCTGCCGGTACATATCCATCTGCATCTTGGAAGATGCTTTGGCGGCATCGGCAGCCTTATTGGCACCGAAAATAGAACCGGCGAGGGCGAGCCCTCCGCCTATGAGCGAGGTTGGCATTGCGGTCTAGACCTTCATGATGTAAACGTCTTCGAGCTTCTGTAGCCCCATGAGCCGGTACAGGCGGGAAACCTTTTTTGATGGCGATGTCATCTGCAGACGGCCGGCACCTTCTGCTTTCGCCCATGCGAACAACGCCCGCAGAAGCAGGCGGCCAGTGCCGAAGGACCGGCGAGATGGCGAGACCCACCAGAACAGTTCTGCTACAGTGAGAATGCCGCTATGCGGTGAAATCCCCTTGACCGCCGCCAGCATCCCGAAGGCATCACCTGGCTCACCGAGCACAAAGAAGGCCGTGTCAGGGCTGGCCATGATCTGGCTGAAATGATGGGTTAGAGCTTCTGGATTGCCGGGGATCATGTCCTGGTAGCGCTGCGTCGATGCTAGGAATTCCATGCCCATCGCGACAAGGCACGGCATGTCGTCAGGTTCGGCAAAACGGATGGGGATCATGAGACCACGGTATCGTCTGAGAACCTCCGCCAATCCGTTCCATCGGAATAGGCCGGGACGGCGCCACCTGAGGCATCGGAGACATGAACGACGTGCTGAGTGTATTTCGAGGCGTCTGGAAGCGTCGAGAGTGTGAACGAGCGCAGCGGCAGCGGGCCGGATATCGCATCGAATGCCTGCTGGAATGCCCGCTCCCAATCTGGATCAAGCTGCCCTGCGGCATTGATGATCGCGGCGGCAGGTTTCTTGATGTTAGCCACGTTTCATACGCCCTATTGTCCGTTAGTCATGGAATTGTATGCCCCATAACCAGTGGCTCCAGCCAGAAGAGGAGCAAGGCTATTAAACTGAACCGTTTTGCTCAGACGCGGATTAGAATTGACTGCGGCACGGATCGCTGCCGCAGTTTTTGGTGCCACTGTCTTCATGTAGTTTGGATCAGTCATATAAGCGCGGATGGCTTCTGACATATATTCACGGTCCACATCCGCGCCTTTGTATCCAGCAGCCTCTGGCGTCCATGATTTGGCGCGCGGACTTAGGTCTTGGTTATTGAGATCATGATAGACAGCTTGAAGCTCGCGTCTCAAGTTAGATGTATCAATCCGGCCTGATATTTCATCTATACCGTGTGCGATCTCGTGCGCTTGCACGCGAGCTTGTTTCTGTGGAGGAAGAGCTTTACTGCTCTTCACGAAATATTCCGTCCTGTCTCCGGTAGCACTAGGACGCATGATGAATTTTCCAGCGTCCCCTCCGATCTCGCGCGCCGCAACGCTCTCAGGCAGCGAGCCGAAGAGTCCCTCTGAGATTGCGTCATATTGCGCTGGCGCGATGGCAGTCTCTGCCGCTCCATTGCCGCCAGATCTTCCGGCGATAAAGGCGGATCGTAGAGGCCGCCCTTCCATATCGTGTGTGATTCGTCCCATGGCATCTGCTGGCACTCCTTCCGGGTAATCCATGGCGATCATTCTAGCAGGTTTGGGCGGAGGATTGTAGATATTCGCGCTCCTGGAGGCATAATTTATGGCCTCGGTTTCAGGCCTTAAAGCTCTGGCTCCCTTCACAAACTTTGATGCATATCCTACAATGGGAATAGCTCCGAGGATACCCAGGCCAGCAGCAAGCCAATTCCGGTTCAGAGCCCCTTCATATGCATCTCTTGCACTCAAGACGTTACCTATTCCTGGCGTGGCGTAAGCGAGCACATTTGCTGCGTTCTGGGGAGCATCCCGTTCGAATTGACGTGCATTCCTGGCTGCACGCATTTCATCAACGAAATTCTGGAAATTACCCGGTTGTCTTGCTGCGTCTTCCGCGCCATAAAGAGCGCGGAAATAACTTTCATCGGCGGAATTCAACGCATCTTGCAATGACTGGTGATAATAGTCCCCATCTGAAGGAGGATAATATCCTGCCAATGCATTAGCCACGGACTGGCCTCCCGGTAATGGCTGCGGCGAGAACCCCCTTGAGCACGTCAGCCGAAGCCTTGAAACGCCAGATGCGGCCCCTTTGCCTTACGAGCCCCCACATGAAGCTTTCGATGGTGCGCTCGTACTCACCCACCCTGCCCATGGGCTCCGTCCGCTCCCCGTGAAAGGTCTTGCCGCCATCGTCGGAATAGTCGATCATCATGTGCGGATCGTCGTTTGAATCCAATGCCGAGGCAAGACCAACGCCGGCGATAATGTCGATGGCAACCCTGTCAACGATCATCTGGCCAGGAAAGCGATGGGAAACGCCGCACCAGATCTCAAGATTGATCGTCTCTCCGTCCTCGGTATAGTTCGAGGGATCAAGATAATACAGTTCCCCGGTGGATGCATCCCCGAAAATGTACTTTCCGGCAAACCCTACACAAGAATTTACACTCCACCGTTCCGATCCATAACTTTTTCGCTCGAACCAGTTCCCTGCGCTCATATCGTATTG
>Ga0315537_1003066_pt1 | contig 12517 bp, 10 predicted proteins | sample SalMarSW160270MG_FD_203091 | JGI IMG/M metagenome (GOLD analysis project Ga0315537, IMG submission 203091) | Salt marsh sediment microbial communities from the Plum Island Ecosystem LTER, Massachusetts, United States - Salt Marsh Sediment SW1602-70 ... | reverse complement strand
CACCGGTTGTGCAGGCCAGAGCCGCGGCACGTGTCCGGTGCAGCTGCACGTCGTGGACGGGAACGCCTTCCACCGAGTAGAAGACTTCAGACTGCTTTCCGCCACAGCATGGACAACGTGGAAGAGCACCGCGCTCGCTCATGGGCACCAGGTCTTCATCACACGATGCGAGGCCTTGGGATGGGGACGATGAACTTGCCCCCTCCTGCACGGTAATCGGCCTGCTGCTCGAGGATCTCGTCGGCCAGGTTCCAGGGGAGCAGCAGGACGTAGTCCGGGCGATCGATCAGCAGCCGTTCCGGGGGCAGGATGGCAAGGTGGTTCCCTGGCATGTATCGCCCCTGCTTGAAAGGGCTGCGGTCGACGACGTAGTCGAGGATCTCGGAGTCGACGCCGCAGTAGGCCAGCATCGTCGTGCCTTTGGCCGCGGCGCCATAGGCGACGATCGTTTGCCCCTTGGCCTTCAGATCCTGGAGGAGGGCCGTGAGCCCTTGGCGGACCCTGTGAACCGACTCCGCAAACCCCTTCAGGCCTTCGGCCCTGGTGAGGCCGCGTTGGTCTTCGGAGGCGAGCAGATCGAGCACCGCTTCGCTTTGTGGTCCATCGTGCTCCACGTAGATGCGCAGCGAGCCGCCGTGGATGGGGAGTCGCCTGACGTCCGTCACGGTCAGACCGTGGCGCCTGAAGAGGCGGTCGATGGCGGTGACCGAGAAGTAGCAGAGATGCTGGTGGTAGATCGTGTCGAACTCACACCTGTCGATTAGGTCGGCCAGATAGGGGAACTCCAGCACGGCGATGCCGTCGGGTTTCAGGAGGGTTGCCATCCCGGCGACCAGGCCGTTGAGGTCGGCAACGTGGGCGAGCACGTTGTTGGCGATCATTACGTCGGCGTGCCGGCCGGCGGCGGCGAGCTCGTCGGCGACCGTTCTACCGAAGAACTCGATCCGTGTGGGGACGCCGGCGGCTATGGCCGCCTGGGCAGGCGGCAGGGCCGGGTCGATGCCGAGCACCGGTATCCCGTGCTCGACGAAGTTGCGGAGCATGTAGCCGTCGTTGCTGGCGATCTCGATCACCAGGCTCGACGGACCCAGCCGTCTGGTATCGATGAGTTCTTCGGCGTTGATACGGGAGTGCTCGAGGAGAGTGCTCGAGACGGAGGAGAAGTAGGGATAGTCCTCGTGAAAGAGGATCTCCGGTGCCACCGTCTCGGTGATCTGCACGAGCGAGCACTCAGGGCAGAGCACCAGGTCGAGCGGCGCGAAGATCTCCTCTCGGTCCAGGTCCTCTTTGGCGACCAACCGATCCGCCAAAGGTGTGATGCCCAGAGAGAGAACAGGGTCCAGGCCGGGCATCCCGCAGGATCGGCAGGCAGGAGCCGTGGGAGCGGCTGTCATGAGCCGCTGCCGCCTGTTGCCGTGGCGGGCCAGCGCAGATCGGGTCCGAGACGCCCGCTGTTGAGGAGCTTCCTGATATGGGCGACCCGGCTGTAGTTGGGTCCCTCGAAATCCTCCGTTCCGAGTCTGAGGGCCCGGATCGTGTCGTATACCTGTGCGGCGCCGTCGATCATGCGCCAGCGTGGAGTGAAGCCGGGGAGGGTCCGCTTGATCTTGTCGAAGTTGACCCGGTAGCAGCGGCGGTCGGGTGAGGCATCGGCGGCGTACTCGATGGCGGCGTCGGGGACCGTCTGCTCCACGGCGCGGGCGACATCGAGGATGCGGAAGTTCTGCTCGGTGATGCCGACGTTGAACACCTGGTTCTGGACTGCGTCGGCAGGAGCCTGGAGCACGGCCAGCGCGGCACGACCGATGTCCTCTGCGTGGACCAGGGGCCGCCACGCTCCTCCGTCGCTCTTGAGGTGCACGCGGCCGGTCGCCGAAGCCCACGCCACCAGGTTGTTCAGCACTAGATCGAAGCGGATCATCGGCGACACGCCGTAGGCGGTCGCCGGCCGCAGGAAGGTGACGGTGAGCCGCTCGTCGGCCAGTTCGGCGATGTCTTTCTCGGCGGCAGCCTTGGCGTGGGCGTAGGCGGTCACCGGGTTGAAGGGCGCGTCCTCGTACAGCCAGTCTTGTCCTCCCTCGCCGTACACGCTGCAGCTCGAGGTAAAGACCAGATGCGCCACTCCGGCCGCCTTCGCCAACTCCGCGACGCGTACGGCGCCGATGTGGTTGATGTCCTCGGTGAGATCCGGATCGAGGTCTCCTAATGGATCGTTGGAGAGTGCGGCGAGGTGCACGACGGCTTCGATGTCGTCGAAGTCGTCGAGCTCGGCGTCGCGGATGTCCTTGGCGATGGTGCAGATGGGCTCGACGTGAGCTATCGAGCAGCCGTTGAATAGGTCGCTGTCGAGTCCGACGACCTCGTGGCCGGACTCGGTGAGCAGCCTGGTGAGCACCGTGCCCACGTATCCCTTGTTGCCTGTCACCAGCACGCGCATTTTGCTACCCCCAGACCTTCCACGGGGCCGAGCCGCTCTGCCAGATGCTCTCCAGAGAGCGGCGCTCCTTCAAGGTGTCCATGCAGTGCCAGAACGAAGTGTGACGATAGGCGAACAGCAGGCCATCCTCTGCGAGGCGCGGCAGCACGGCGCGGTCCCAGTCGGTGTCGTCGCCTTCGATGTAGTCGCAGACGCGCCGGTCGACGATGAAGATGCCTCCGTTGATCCACTCGTCGGGCCGCTGCGGCTTCTCGCGGAACCGGGTCACGCGGTCGTCGTCGAGCTCCACCTCACCGAAGCGGGAAGGTGGATGAACTGCGGTGAGAGTGGCCAGGCCCTGGTGCGACTCATGCCGGGCCAGGAGCAAGGCCGGGTCGACGTCGCTGAGGCCGTCGCACCAGGTGAGTAGGAAGGGAGATTCGTCGATGGCCGTCTCGAGACGCTTGACCCGGCCTCCGGTGTTCGTGTTCTGGCCTGTGTCGATCAGATCGATCTCCCAGCTCGAGGGAACGTCGCTGCCGTGCTGCTCGTCGAAGTAGCGACGGATCTCGCCGCCCAGGTAGCCGAGTGCCACGATGAAGTGGTCGAGCCCGAAGTGGGCGTAGTACCTCATGATGTGCCAGATGATCGGGCGCCCGCCGATCTCGACGAGGGCCTTGGGCCACTCGTCGGTCTCTTCGGCAAGGCGTGTGCCGAGTCCTCCGGCAAGTATTACGACGTTCAGTGCTCTGCTCCCGGTATGGGGCTACCCGAGATGGACGGCTCCGGCAAGTGCATCGGCACGGCGAAGCCGGAGGTTGACTGCGACGCGCCCACCCCGGGCCGGTCCGGAGAAGGCTAGCGACCGGCGTCCTGCAGATCGAAGTCGGCGTACCTCAGCGCTGCGGCGAGGTGTGAGAGGATCGCCCGCGGGTGCCGGTGGAAACCGGGCTCAGTCGCTTTCGCAGTAGTGGGCAACCTCGCCTGCGACGCAGTAGTCGCTCCCGGGGCCTCCGTTGAGCCCGTCCCACCCGGTGCCGCCGACCAGGGTGTCGTTGTCTCCCTGGCCGACCAGGGTGTCGGCTCCGCCGTTGCCCCTCAGTATGTCGCTCCCGGGCCCGCCGCGGAGAACGTCGCTGTGCCTTCCGCCGATGAGGCGATCGTTGCCGTCTCCGCCATCGAGGAAGTCGTTGCCGTTGCCACCGCGCAGGACGTCGTCGCCGCCGGCGCCCGAGATAATGTCGTTGCCGTTGCCGCCGCTGACGACGTCGTTTTGGCCGCCGCCGAGCGCGGTGTCGGCGCCGCGCCCGCCGCGTAGGCGATCTCGGCCCCTTCCGCCCCTCAGGTGGTCTCTGCCCCTGCCTCCGACGGCAATGTCGTTGCCGCCACCCCCATCGATGTAATCATGCCCCGGACCGCCGCAGATGACGTCGTCTCCGCCTTCACCCCAGATGGTGTCATTCCCGCCCAGGCCCACGATGACGTCCCTGCCATCGGTGCCGATGATTGTGTCGTCACCGGCCGATCCGACGATTGTTGCCGTTTCGCCGCGGCAGGTGAACTCGGTAGGTGCAGGCGGTGAGCCCGGCACGGTGGTGGTCGTGGTGGTGGTCGTTGTTGTGGTGGAGGGCGGAGGCGGAGGTGGTGTCTGGTCGAGGATGGCTCGTAGCGCTTGGTGTTTGGGGGTTTGGGTTTGTTGGAGGTGTTGGCGGGCTCCGAAGCGTGATGTGGCGGTCCATTTGGCGGTGTCGATGTAGTGGACGAAAAGCACAACGTCGGCCTCGTAGTAGTTCTCGAGGTGGGTGAGGTAGATGTTGGTCATGCGGGGGTGGAGGTTGGCTTGGTCGAAGAGGTTCTCGATTTGGTGTTGTTTGGTTTGGTTGCCGTTGCAGTAGTTGGTGGTGAGGTGCTGGCCGCCTTCGTAGACGACGAGCGGGACACCGTTGGCCTCGGCGACCTGGGCCTGGCGCGCCAATCGCTCAACGGGCGGCGGCAGGGCTTCTTGTTCGAGGTAGTCGAGGAATTGGTTGACGTCCATGCTGGCGATTCGGTCGCAGTTTTCGGGCCAGGTGGCTTCGAAGCCGAAGTAGCCGCCGATGGCTAGTACCGGGCTGCCGGCTGCTCCGAGGGCACCGTTGAGGATGGTCTGGCTGTCGGCGGCGCTTCCGTGTTTGGATCCGATGACTGCGGTGAAGTGGTCGCCGAGGGTGGTGCCGGTGATGTTGAAGATTTCTTTGGAGCGTTGGGCGTAGTACTTGAGGGCGGCTTGGTAGCCGTCGGTGTCGAGGCCGAGGGTGAGGCCTTGGGTGCGGGTGTAGGTGTGTTGCGGGAAGGTGGTGTTCCACACTTCGTTGGAGTATTCGATGTAGGGGGTGAGTTGAGGGTTGAGCTGATCGGCGAGTAGGGCGGCGAATTGGGTGACGTAGTTGTTGTCGGCGAGATGCGGGATGTTGAACCAGGGGTTGAAGCCGACCCGGTTGGCCAGGTCGATCATGATTTCGATGGGGGGTCCGTTGCGGGTCCATTGGGCGTCGGTGAGCTGGGGGCGGTTAGCCCAGGCGGATTGGGTGGAGCCGTTGGTGTGCATCCAGTTCATGAAACGCACTGATGCGTAGCCGTGTAGGGCGTTGAGGAAGTCGGGGTGGAAGACGATTTGTTGGTAGTGGTCTTCGAAGCTGAGGTAGTCGTCTCGGTTGGGGTCGGGTTCGGTGATGAGGGTGTAAGGGTCGTCGGCGTAGATGCCTCCGGGCATGATGACGCGGATGTTGCGTATGTAGTTGCTGGGGTTGGTGGCGACGATGTCCAGTTCGATGCCTGAGGTGGAGGAGACTTCGAGGACGTCACGGCCCGGGGTGGATTGCACCAGGTGGGCGCCTGCGGTGTAATTCATCTCGCCTTCACCGTCGTATAGGACTACGTAGCGTCCCGGGGGCCGGTAGGGCAGCGGGCCCCACAGCATGGTGGTGCGGGCTATCTGATTGGGTTGCAGTGAACGCACCCAGCCCCGCCCATCCAGATCCAACACCCTCCCGTCGTTCCACGCCCAGGTCTCATCCTCTGACCAGGGTGTGCCCGAAATCCACGGCGAGGAAATTCTGAAAGCATCCACAAACGCCCACTCCGCATAATCCGCGAACACCTCCAAATTCGTCCCCAAAAACGAAGCAGGAGGCAACTCCCAATCCTCATCGCCGGGCCGCAGAAGAGTGGTCGGCGGCCCGGCTTCGGAAGTGGATGGCTGGCAGCCGGGCTCGACGCATTGCCCAGCGGTGCTCGTGGTGGCTTGATCCGACGCGGATCCCGCACAGCCCGCAATACACAGAAGCAGAGCAGCGGCCAGGATGGCCCGGCTAGGCGTCATCGTTGAGCCTGTCGGCAGCATGAAACTCGGGAAGCTGAAGGATCCAAAGACGAGGGCCAGTGTACCCCGGGGTGTGTTGGAGACTGTGGCCGGCCCTCGACGGGAGCAAGCCCCGAAGTCCGACGCCCAGAACCGCGAGACGGCTCGAGTACTGGCCCTGAGCCTGCCGTGCTCTCCGGGATCCCTTCGGAATCGCGAGACGGGCGCCTCGATGCCTCCGCCTTCTGCAATCTGCCTTCTGCATTCTGTCTCCCCGAAATCCGCGGTCCATCGTGTCCCGCCTCTTACTCTCCCCTCATGAATGCCGGCGAGCGGCCTTTGCCATCCGAGGTCGATCGGTGGGGGATCCCGCGCTGGGTGATGCGTCTCGTGCTGATCCTGGTCGGTGTGGTGGTGACCCTCTTCGCCGCCTATCACATCTTGCGGCAGCTGCGCAGCCTCATCGTCATGCTGGTGTTCGCACTGTTTCTCTCTATCGCCCTCGAGCCCGGTGTCAACTACCTGCACCGCAGGGGGTGGCGGCGCGGTCTGGCCACCGGCGCCATTTTCCTCGTCGTGCTTGTGGTGTCGGGGCTCTTCATCGGCTTGATGATCCCGCTCATCATCGACCAGGTCGGCAACTTCATGGACAGGCTTCCGGGCTACATCGACAAGGCCGGTGAGCTGGCGGCGCGGTGGTTCGGCTTCGAGTTCTCCAGCGAGAAGATCCGCCAGGCTGTCGCCGATGCCCAGATCAACCTTGCTGACGTCGCCAACGACGTGGCCGGGAGTGTGTTCGGTGTTGGCGCGACGCTGCTGGCCACTCTGTTCCAGCTTCTGACCGTCGGCCTCTTCACCTTCTACATGACCGCGGAGGGGCCGAAACTCCGGCGCGCGGTGTGCTCACTGCTTCCGCCGGAGCGGCAGCGTGAGGTGCTGCGGGTTCTCGACATCGCCATAGAGAAGACCGGCGGCTACTTCTACTCGCGGGCCTTGCTCGCCCTCATCGCCTCGGCCCTGGCGTGGGCGGTGTTTACCGTCACCGGCCTCCCTTTCGCCTTGGCGCTGGCCCTTTGGATGGGCGTGCTGTCTCAATTTGTCCCCGTGGTGGGGACCTACATCGGCGGGGCTTTGCCCCTTCTCATCGGGCTCTTCTCGGGGTGGCAGGAGGCGCTCGTCGTGTTCTCGTTCATCGTTGTGTATCAGCTCATTGAGAACTACTTCCTCAGCCCGAAGATCACAGCTCACACCATGGCGCTGCATCCGGCGGTTGCGTTCGGCGCCGTGATCGCCGGTGCCACGCTTCTCGGCGTTCCCGGCACTCTCATGGCGCTTCCGGTTGCGGCGACGTTTCAGGCCTTCATCAGCACCTACCTGCGGCGGCATGAGGTGGTCGAGTCTCAGCTGACCGAAAGAGGCCCGGAGGGGGAAGGCAAAGACGCGCCGAAGCAGAAGAAGAACAGAAGGCCGGCGGAGGCGTAGAGAGTTCAGAATTGAGACATCAGAGGCGGTATCGCGGTGTTCTGGCGACTCCGAACTCTGAGCCTGCCTTCTAGAGAGCCAGCACCTCCGGCTCTATGGCGAACACCCCTTGCGCTCCCGCGGTGGCGCTTCCCGCAAGGCCTGCCACGGTGGGCAGCACGTGGTCGGCGTAGAAGCGGGCCGTGGCCAGCTTGGCCCTGAAAAACTCGTCGTCTTCGGCCTCCAGCTGACGTGCCGCCGCCAGAGCGGAGAGGCCGTGGGCCCAGCCGCCGGCGGTGATGCCGGTCATCTCGAGGAAAGGGGAGGCTCCGGCCAGAGCATCGTTGGGGTTCTCCATCAGGCGGCCGCTGAGGTAGAGGCCTGCATCTTCAACCGCATCGAGGGCGTAGCCGAGTTGGTCTCCGATGCGGGCGAGATCTTCGGACCGGCACAGCTCTGTGGCCACGCCGCGCATGTCCGCCAACAAGGATGCGACCGCAGCACCATTGCGCATGGGCAGGCGGCGAGCAACCAGGTCCAGGGCCTGGATGCCGTTGGTGCCTTCGTAGATGGGGGCGATCCTGGCGTCGCGGAACCACTGTGCCGCGCCGGTCTCTTCGATGTACCCCACGCCACCGTGGATCTGTATTCCGAGTGAGGTGAGGGTGACGCCGAGGTCGCTGCCCCAGGCCTTGCATGTCGGGATGAGGATCGACGCACGTTCTGCCGCGGCGGCGCGCTTGTCGGCTTCTGGGTGGTGCATGGAAAAGTCGATGGCCTCGGCAGTCTTGTACATGACGCCGCGCATGGCCTCGATCTGGCTCTTCATGAGCATTAGCAGGCGGCGCACGTCGGGGTGCTCGACTATGAGGCTCGACTCGGTCTTGGGGGCGCCGACCGCCCGACCCTGCCTGCGCTCTCGGGCGTAGGCGAGAGACTGCTGGAAGGCACGTTCGGCGACGGCCAAGCCCTCCATGCCCACGTGAAGGCGGGCGTTGTTCATCATCGTGAACATGGCCTTCAGTCCTTGGTTCTCCTCCCCGACGAGGTAGCCGACCGCGCCGCCCTCGTCGCCAAACGAGAGCACGCACGTGGGGCTGGCGTGAATGCCCAGCTTGTGCTCCACCGAGACGCAAGTGATGTCGTTACGTTCGCCGAGACTCCCATCGGGGCGGGGGAGGAACTTGGGGACTATGAAGCAGGAGATGCCCTTGGTCCCTTGCGGAGCGTCCGGAGTTCGGGCCAGGACCAGGTGGATTATGTTCTCGGTGAGATCGTGCTCGCCCCAGGTGGTGAAGATCTTGTTCCCGGTGATGAGATAGCTGCCGTCACCGGCGGGCACGGCCTTGGTGGTGAGGGCTCCGAGGTCGCTTCCTGCCTGTGGCTCGGTGAGCGCCATCGTGCTACTCCACTCGCCGGTCACGAGCTTGGGTAGGAAGAGAGCCTTCTGTTCGGAGGTGCCGAAGAGGATGAGCAGCTCGTTGGCGGCGAAGGTGAGCACGGGGCACAGCGAAAAGGCCATGTCGGCGGAGGTGAGCATCTCGGCGATGGCAAAGCCCATGACGAAAGGCATGGCGCCACCACCCCACTGCTCGGGGAACGCTACTCCCGGCCACCCCGCCTCGACGAGGCGGCGGTAGGCATCGGCGTAGCCGTCGGGTGTGGTCACGCCGCCGTCGGCGTTCTGGTGGGACCCCTGGACATCGGCACGCCGGGCCAGAGGGGCCACGACCTCGGCGACGAACCGCCCGGCTTCCTCGAGAGCCCCGTTGACTACCGCCGGATCGGCATGTGGGAAGGACCCGGTGGCACGGAGCCCGTTGAAGTCGACGACGTCGCGGAGGACGAATTGGATGTCTCGGATCGGGGGTCGGTATTCGCTCATCGGACTCCTCCGTGCGTGTGGCAGCCAGCAGCGTAGAGCGTGTCACGGGGTCCAACCCAGAAGAGAGGGGCGCCCGCCGGCGGGCGCCCCTCTGGGCGGATGCGGCACGGGGGGACCGGGAAGTGCCGCTGGGAGTGCTAGCCGTCGAGACCCTGGCGAACCTGGGTGCAGTCGCCGAGCTGGATTCGGTTCGTGTCACGCGAGTGTGTCTGGGTCTGCGTCTGGTCCTGCTCGCGCGATTGGGTCTGGGTCTGGGCGCCGTCGCCGTCACCCTGATCCTGCTGATTCTGATTCTGCTGGCCCTCCATGTCCTGACCCTGCTGATTCTGATTCTGGGTGGCGTCGTCGTTGCCCGGGCCCTGCTGATTCTGGCCCTGCTGATTCTGATTCTGGGTGGCGTCGTCGTTGCCCGGGCCCTGCTGATTCTGGCTCTGCTGGCCCTCCTGCGTCTGGGTCTGCGTCTGGGAGCCCTCACCCTCGAGTTCCTGCTGAATGCGGGCTTGCTCTCGGATCTGGGCCTCTACCTTGTCGAGTTCGTCCTGGCCGACGAAATTGTGCTCAATGAAATTGTCGACGGGCTCGGGAAGGATGTTGGCGGCGCCGGCGCCGGCGGTGGCGGCAGCCACTGCGGCAACGCCGATGACGATCTTTCCGATGAGTGTCGAGAAGAGTCCTGCAAACACGGTTCTCCTCCTCCAGGTGGCCGGGGAGCGCCGGCTCGGGACCGGGGACTGCGCCGGGAGGCTGGCCGCTGCCTCTGCAGCTCGCAGCACGTGGGTCCCGGCCGTCTCCGTGTCGACGGATGCCGTTGCTTCCTGACGGATGCGTTCGATCACTCCAGCCCAGGCTGCGAGGCCGGGTGTCTCCCGGCCTGTGAGGAGAGCCTCGACGTCTTCGTCGCTGAGGGGCTCGAAGTTGCTCATGACACCCTCGTAACCGTCGGCCCGGCTCACAGGGGTACGCCTTCCGCTTCGATTAGCTGGCGCAGCCTCTCCAGGCCGCGGCGCTGCAGAGCCTTCACTGCTCCGGTTCTCTTGCCCATGGTGTGGGCGACTTCTGCGATCGTGAGATCGCCGAGTATGCGCAGCAGCAGCACAGTGCGCTGGTCCGTAGTCAGCCGATCGAGCAGTGCCACGACTCTTTCGGTACCCAACGCGGCCATGGCCTCCTGTTCGACGTCGCCGTTCGCGCCGGCTCGGTCGACATCGCCCGGCTCCACCGGGCGGCGCGAGCGGTAGCGGCGTTCGTCGATGAGCCGATGGTGGGCGACGGTGAATACCCAGGAGCGGAACGACCGGGCGTCGCCCTTGAATGAACGGATGTTGCGGGCCACCTGAATGAATACCTCGCCGAGCAGATCCTCGGGCTCGATTGCTCCACGATTCCTCAGATAGCCGAGCACGGGTCCGGACAGGTCGCCGTACAGGCGCGACCAAGCCCATTCGGCACCGGCCTGGGCGGCCTCGACCGTCGTCTCGAACTCAGCAGGATCCACGATGCAGCAACTCTTGTTGTGTAACCGATGGTCTCTTCGGTTTGGTTACGGGTGTGATGGAGGAGGGCGGCATCAATCGGACGGCTCGGATGTCCCAACGAGTGCTTCCAGAAGGCGTCTCACTCGTCTTGCGATGTCGTCGCGCACATTGCGCACCAGATCGATGTCGCCACCGTGCGGGTCGGTGACGTCCCAGTCCTCATAGCGCTTGCCCGGGTAGTGGGGGCACTCGTCGCCGCAGCCCATGGTGATCACGATGTCGGCACTGCGTACCATCTCGTCGTTCCATGGACGAGGGGTTGCCGCGCCCAAGTCAACGCCGGCTTCGGCCATAGCGACTACCGCAGCCGGATTGACCCGTTCTGCCGGAGTCGATCCGGCGGAGAGCACGGTGACTCGGTCTCCGGCCAGATGGCGCAGCCAAGCCGCCGCCATCTGCGAGCGGCCGGCGTTGTGTACACACAGGAAGAGCACGGTGGGCTTGTGGTGGGCCATGTCTGGGCTCCCTATCTCAGCAGACCGGTCGCGGTAGCGTCTTCGCATGCCGAAGATCGTGTTCGTCTGCACCGGGAACATCTGCCGTTCCTCCATGGCGGAGGCGATCGCCAGAAGCAGGGCGCAGGGGGACTCCGGTCCGACTTTCGACAGCGCCGGCCTCTATTCACTGATCGGCGCTCCTGCCCAACCGAACGCGATAGAGGCGGCGTCCGAGATCGGTGTCGACCTGACACCGCATCGGGCGCGGTCCATCACCAGAGAGATGGCCGAGGGGGCCGATGCCATCTACGTCATGACCTCTTCACATCGTGATGCCTTGCTGGCGATGGAGCCGGATCTAGCGGAGAAGGTGGAGCTGCTCGACCCGGACGGCCGGGACATCGCCGATCCCTACGGGCGTGACATCGAGGCCTACCGGCGGGCGCGTGACCAGATCGTGGAGGCGATCGAGTCGCGCCTCGGAGCTTGGACGACCTAGGCCGAGTTCATCCTGCCGGAGCGTGGCCGGCTCGGTGGCGACGAGGTGATTGGCCGCGGCGGTGCCGTGCTAGGGGACGCGTCGGGTGTTGCGTCGGCGCAGGATGGGCGGTCCGGCCCAGGTGAGCAGCAGCCCAAGAGCGGCCCCGCCGACGCCGATACCCGCATACACCTTGGCCGCCGTTGTCCCGAAGCATGCGTCTCGTGCCGCTTCGGTCTCTTCGAGGCCGCAGGGAAGCCCGACCGCCACGAAGAACCCGATGAGCAGAAGGATGGTGATGGTGGTCTGCAGCGCGATCCGAGCACCCCTGCGCATCGGTGCTCCCGCCGGCAGGGCCGGCCGTCGGCGCAGATGCGGGGCGGCGCTGATTGCCAGCGAGGCGGAGGCAAGGTAGGCAGCCATGATCCACAAGGCCATGCCGTAGCCGAGCCTGATGAAGCGGAACTCCTGCCTCGAGAAGGTGAACGTAGTCAGATTGACTATCGGAAGTGGGATGGCGGCCACAGTCGTGGCTGCCACCAACACCCTCAGCCAGACGGGGATCTTGCCCGTGGCCGGCGCTTCGCCCGCGGGCCAGAGAAGGACGGCGAGTGCCACGACTCCCAGAGCCAGCGCCGAGATCACTGCGGCAAGTCCGGTGAAAGCGGGGCCAGAGCCCCACCAGTAGAGGTCGCTGGCAAGCAGCTGGTTGACGCCGCGCTGGCCGGCCGTGTTGAACAGATCCCAGCCGGAGGTGGTTTCTCCGTAAATGGGATCGAGCCAGGGCAGGAACGCGGTCCAGAGCGCAAGGGCGGTGAAGGCGAGCGCGGCGGCGGCAAATCCTCGCCGCATCCGCACGGTTATGGGCGCCAACGTTCGGCCCTTCGGTGGTGCGGGCGGAGGTGGAGGCGCCACGGTGGTGGAGTCGGGGGGTGAGGGCTCGGGGGCAGGCTGTCGGAGGCTGC
>Ga0315537_1003064_pt1 | contig 12522 bp, 21 predicted proteins | sample SalMarSW160270MG_FD_203091 | JGI IMG/M metagenome (GOLD analysis project Ga0315537, IMG submission 203091) | Salt marsh sediment microbial communities from the Plum Island Ecosystem LTER, Massachusetts, United States - Salt Marsh Sediment SW1602-70 ... | reverse complement strand
CTTTGTCAACGGGCTCCGACCTCTCCATAAGTACGGGGCGAAGATACTTTACTATTGTTGATGGTTTTGTCAACCATCAACGAAACCTATTATACCAGGGAGGAAACATGCAGCAAGACAATCAAGTAAAAACGATCAGCAGCCAACACAGAGATTGCCCTTTCAGCTTCCGCTGTCCAGAGGATTGGGAGGTGAGGGATCTCTCCAGGAAAGATGAGGCAAAGTTCTTCCTGCGCGGCCCGCTCGACCCATCAGGTTCCCTGTTTGCCTCCATCACTGTGCGAGCCTGGCCGGGCGAGGAGCGCACCCCCTCTCAGTTGGCCCAGGAGTGGATCGGGCGCCGCAGCGCCTTCCGCACCTTCCGCCTCCTGGCCCGCACTGAGACGAGATTGGCGGGCGCAGAAGCCGTCCAGGTAGACGCTGTCCACGACGTGCCCCTGCCCCTGGGCGCTGTCAACGCGAAGATGGTTCCCGTCCAGGAGCAGGTGATCTTCGCCACGTGCGAAGGAGTGGCTTACGAGCTCACCTACCGGTTCATCCAGGCCCACTTCCAGGAGCACCTGCCCACCTTCGAGGATTTGGTGATCTCCTTCTCGCCGGGAAGGTAACAATGACCACTGAACTGCACCGTCAACTCATGGCCCTGGCCTTCGAGCTCACGGAGCGAGGGGACGAGCACCTGGCAGCGTGGATTCAAAAGTGGATCGCGCACGAGCAGCGGGAAAGCAAGAAACGACCACACAGGCGAGGAGTGAAAGTGAGACTGACCTCCACGGGGCGGCCGGCGGTACTGCCGAAGGTGATGGTGAATGAGGCTTTGAGGGAGGCCGAAAGCAAGTAGAATCACGAGGCGGGGGAGGCGGCGTTTGTCCCTTGCTGGGGGCTATTTTTGCCTATTTGACATAGACGGCCTTTTGTGGTACGATTTACGTAATCTTTGATGAAAGGAGGTGAACTCTCGCATGGCTAGGGTAACTTTGCCCCTCTTGGGTGTGAGCGCTACTGGCAAGCTGGGACAGGCTATCGTGTACATGCCTATCCCTCACGCCCGCGACGGGTTGACCAGTGTCCGCAGGTGGCTCAAGCCGAAGAACCCGGAGAGCGAAGCTCAGGGTGACGTGCGGCTGAAAGTCAAGGCTGCTGGGTACGGCGTGTCCTTCATCCAGGCTAACTCCGTGCTGGAGACGCAGCTCAAGGCCGCCACGCCAGCAGGCAACATCTGGAACGCCTACTTCCTGAAGCAGTGCTTCGGGTCTAACATGGCCAACATAGATGCTGCCCTGACCGCCTGGGACACCGCTGCCAACTCCGCCAAGTGGACTGCCGTGGCCACCTCGCTGGGCATCCTGGACGCCGACATCACCTACGCCTCGATCGACCCCATCACCAAGGGTGAGATCCTCTTCCTGCATGCCGCTGCTGCCTACGACCTGGAGCTGGCCATCGCTCCGGCCGAGCCGCAGAGCATGACCTCGGACGACGTCCAGTCCTTCGGCGCAGCCTATCTGGCCGCGTAGCGAACGCCCAACCAGGGGAACGAAAAAACGCCCGGCCAGGCGGGCGTCTTCATTCCTCGTATGTTCATCTCCGATCGAAAATCATCTCAACGCGATGGCCAGGAAGCCTGCCACGCCGGTAATCCCCCCCACGATCAGAATCCACGCCTTCAGGCTGGCATAGCCCTTCTCTAACTCGCTAATGCGATCCTCGTGCTTTCCCTGACGCACCTTGAACTCCTCGAACATGGTTTGTCGCACTTTAGAATCGCTGTGCATCTCGCGCACCGCTGTCTCTACATTGGCAAACCGGTCGCCCAGGCCGAGGCAGGTCTTTTCCAATACCTCCAAGAGCTTCAGGTCTTGCGCTCGTTTGAGCTCCAGTACCTCATCGAGGTGTACCTGGTTCTTTCGATACTCCCCGCGTGTCAATGATTCTGCGCCCTCCTCTGTCGAAGACGTTCCAGGGCTATCTCTGCGATGTTCGACTTCTTCGTTCACTAGAACGTCTCCCCTCGTTGCTGTTTTCACCACGGACAGGACGGCCAGCCGACCAGGTCGCCGCTCCCCACGACGGACTCACCCACGTTCGCCTCTCCGATGGCACCGTCCAACACCTGGCCCACGAAGTAGTTCCACGAGTTCAGGTGATCCACCGCTGCGGCGTCGGCGTACTCGGCCTTCAGAGCGGGATCCACGTCAGGCCAGATTTCCTTCGCCTCCCAAAACAGTCGCCTTCGGGCGAGCTGAGCTTCGCTACGGGCGTCGCGCTTCCCCTTCCACACACCGGCGGTGGTGTAGCCCTCGCGTTCGCGGTACACCAACTGATTCGCCAACATACCGTGGGCAGACACCCCAAGCAAAGGTAACGTCACTTTAGCCATGCTTTTTCACCTCCCAACTGATCGAACTGCTCGCGGTAACCTATCTGCTATCCTCGTGGCCTTCGGTGACGATGTCAGTATGCCGGATTCCAGCGGCATCGACAACTCGTTTTGCGGCCAGAGGCCATATATGCTATAATATAAATCGGTGGTTGATCCTATCGGGTCCCGACGGAATCTCGGCGAACTGAGGGAGGTAATGGAAGTGGGTAAAATGTCCACGATGACCTTGATGGAACTCATTCAAGACATCCATGCCATGGATGAAGAACTCTGGCATTATGAAGCTCGTTACGGCCTTCGTTCTCAGTACTTCTATGAGCTCTACGAAGCCGGACAGTTGCGTGACGAGGATCCAGCCGAAGCCCGTGACTACACTGATTGGGCTGCCTGCTACGAGATCAAGAGTCATCGCGAGAAGCTCTATGATGCCCTGGTCAGTGATATATTGCAGGAAACAAGATCGCAACAGGCTGTTTCATTGTCCGATCTGAAGCTAATTCTGAAACCCAAGGCAGTGCCTGTTGGAGCGTGATCCGTGCTTTCCTCAATCGAGTCATACAGTCAGGCCATCTACGTTTTTCTGGACACAGCGATCACTGTGCGCAGGCACACGATACGCATGTAACTTCCCGCTTCACCCCTCGATATCCTTCAGCCGCCCCTTGATCCTCTCTCCCAAAGCCTGCCAGGTGTACCTCTCCCGCACGATCTCACTTCCCTTCAGAGCCTCAGCTTTCCAGTCCTCACGGTGCTCATAAGCCCTGCGCATCAGCGCCCTCAAGTGTTCGTACTTCGGCATCGCCCACCGCGAGTCACGGTACAGCGGGATATCTGACCTGCACTCCTGCAAATCGTAGTCCAAGAAGTGCATCCCAGGGAGAGGATTCCCATCCTCATCCCGACCCCACTCCGTGGGGGCGCTCCAATCCGTGACGATCACCGGCACCCCACAGGCCAGGGACTCCAAAGCAGGCAAACACCACCCCTCCCCGCTCGTGGGCAGGACGAAGCAATCCGCCTGGGTGTAGAGCCCTCCCAGTGCCCAGTCCGGCACCGGGTGCTCGTAGATGAACACCGGGGCCGAGGGCTCCCGCAACCACCACCTGGTCTGATACGGGATTCGCTCATCCTGATGACGACGCTGGGTTTTGATGAACAGCCCCACGTTCTCGTCCTTCGAGAACTCGTCTCGGAACGCGGTGATCAGCAGGTCGGGATTCTTGCGCACTCCCCACTGGAAGTTAGAGACAAAGAGGTAATCCACTGGTGGTCGCTCCGGCCAGGGCGCGATCCCTGGATGGAAGTAGCCCGGATCAATGCCCAGAGGCATCACAGTGATGGGCACGGTGATCCCACTCTTCTGGAGACGCTGGCGGTCAATCTCGGTCGGCACCCAGACCTCGTCTACCCACCAGCAGCCGTCCAACCACTCTTTGGGCCAGGGCTCCACGTCGCTCATGGTCCACCCGATCTTGTACCGTCCAGAGGCCCGACAAAACCGCGAAGCGTGCTCGATGATGATCTGGGGCATCATAGGATCGCCCATCTCCTGCTGGCAATCCCTCAGCCACACATCAGGCGGCGGCGGCACCTCTCCAGGAACGCGCCGCGCATGTTGGAAATGCGTCAACACGCCGGCGTCCAGAGCCGCCCGCTGTGCATGACGAGACCAAAACTCGTACCCTGTAGCCGCAGACGTCCCGCCCACCCACGCCACATCGTGTGAAAACCGTCTGTCGAGAGCATTGCTCCACTTCGTCTCGAAGATCTGATGGCTCTTACGATAAAGCTCTCCAGGTGCAGCGATCCGATTGGCCGTCGAGCCTGGGCCGGTGTGGATCACCGCTACGTTACCCAGGGAGGCTACCCGCCAACCTGCTTGCGCTGCCCGCAGGCAGAAATCGGAGTCCTCGAAGTAGGCGAAGAAGTCCTCGTCGAGAGGTCCGACAGCGGCCAGGCAGTCGTGCTTGATGAAAGCGCACACGAAGGGCACGACCTCGCAGAAACGCAGGCCTGGATACTGGCCCACTGGACGCTCGCCCGCGCTCCAGGTCTTCCCCAGGTGGCGGAAAGGCGTATGGCCAGCGCCGTGGGCCTCGATGCGCCCGTCACGCATCAGGATCATGGGGCTGACCACGCCCAGGTCTTGTTCACTGTAAGCCCACTCCCAGAGCATCTGAAAGACCTCCGGGTCGGGGAGCAGCACGTCGTTGTTCATGATCACCACGTCGTTGCCGTCCCGCACCTGGGCCAGCCCCGCGTTCACGTTCCCCGAAAAGCCGAAGTTCTGGTACAGCGCGACCAGCTTGACCGTCAGCGAGGACTCTTCCGCGGCCCCGCGTACAAACTCCGCCGTCCCGTCGGAGGAGTTCCCATCGGCGACGATGATCTCGTCGTCTTCGGAGAAAGGAACCGATCCCAGGGAGGCAAAGAGTTGCTGCAAGAGGGGGAGTCCGTTCCAGGTTGGTACGACGATACTGATTCCCATGTTCTAACCTCCACTTCGTAAGTACGCCGACCGAACACCCGCGCCGCGTCCCGGTCGGCCATCCAGATGTCCAGGTTGCTGTCTCCGATCTCGGAGCCGCGATCCACTCAAAACAACACCCGCCCGAGCTCCGGCACGGCAAACGCCGTCCAAAAGGGAAACGACGGCCCGCAGGCGCATGCCCCGTCGAAGACCCTGATCCCTGACGCCGTGATCCCATCGCCTCGCATACCGTCGTCGTGCGAGGTATAGGCCGTGACTGTCATGCTGATCACCGTCGTCACCACGATGACTGTCTTCATTGCAGCCCATCCGCCACGATGTGCGCCAGGTGCGCCAGGCAGAACCCGACCCAGGCCGCCGCGACCACCGGCGCGGGCGTCAGGCTCAGTTGGCCCCTCGACCACAGCCACGCCAGCAGCGTCAGCCCCGGCAGGCTGGGGAGCATGAGCAGAGCGATGACCAAGCTGCCCAACACAGGAAAGTGAGACACGCCTCGATGGTGGAGCAGTGCCCCTGGCCAGAAGCCGAGCGACAAGGCCAGCAAGCCCAGACAATGCCGCACGAAAGCCACCAGCAGTGACAGGGAGTCCCGGCTCCTGGGGTCTCTGAACCAGCGGGATTCGGCGTGCGTCACCGTCAGGAAGTCCACGTCGGGGGTGACCAGGTACACCCCCAACCATCCGCCGGCCAGGAATGCCAAACCGAGGTGAAAGGCGCCGAGGCGCTCAGCGACGATGAGTGCGACGACCCCCTCCGTGAAGAGCAGTACACCTGCGATTCGCTCGTGCCAACACCCGTCGCTACGGCCAGTATGCACCGTGGGGTTCCCTGGTTTCAGCCTCCACCCCCCTGCTTTTCTTCTCGATCCCAAGATTGTCGAGCCAGGAGTGGACGACCTGCGCACCGCTTCCCATCAGCAATCCCGTGAGCACGAGATCGGCCCAATAGAACACCACCTCGTTGGCTGGTCTGAAGTCGAGCAGCACGGCCAACTGTGCGAAGACCCCGATGCCCATGGTGATAGCCACCACGATGCCCAGGATGCCCAGCACGTAGTCTTTCGGCGACTCACCAGGCAGCAAGTCTACCAGCCACTGGAAGTGGGTGACGATCTTCTCCAGGGCTGCCGACACCGCCACCATGAACAGGAACGAGCCACCCAGACGAGCAGCCACGTCCCACGCTCCGATCTCGAACGACGGACTGGCTGCATAAGCCACCGTCGTGGAGAGACCGACCACTACAACTATCGTCGCCACGACCACCGAGAACCTCGAAACAACTTTCCGCATGACCGAAAACCTCCTTTGTTTGATATGAGTTGCGGAGAACAGACGTTCTACTCGCTCTCCGATGAGTACGCTGGTTTCGATACGCCTTCGACTACCCAACCCAGGTCTTTCACCCAATCGTCGCCCAACATGTCTGGATTCGCATCCACCAGGTGCGCCAGTTGGATGGCCAACCTCCCATCGAGGTGGGCCTGCTTCGCCTGGTCAGCCGCCTCTTTCTCCGACCACTTCGGTCCAGGCGTGTATGTGAACGCATAATGAGCCAATCTTCTGAAAAAGAGGGAAGCGTCGAATTCACTCTCCACGAGCCTGCACCTGGATCTCGTATGAGTGGAAACCGGGCCGGCATCCGGGCCTCCAGGAGAACCAATTGCCCTTTTGACAGTATTCATTCCCCAGGTCCACCCGCACGTTGGTGAGCAAGGGAGCTTCGTCCCCTCCAATCCAGATCCGGTATCGGGTCGGCACGCCGAGAGAATCCCATTCGACCAGGCCGAAGCGCGAGGTGAGACCACCGAAATCGGGACGGTCGTAAGCAATTCCGTACGACGGCTCGGTGTCAAAACGAACCTCCACGCCCTGCACCGGTGCACCCTCCTGGTCCACGACCCACACCTGGATCATCTTGCCCGACCATCCGAAGCCTCCCTCGTTCTCGCAGGCGTCTCGCTTCCGAACCTGGAGTACCTTCCAGCGAGGATGCTCCGCGTCCCACACCGGCCCGCATGACCGGAACGTGGTGTGCAACTCAGTGAGGGGCACGTCCTCACTCACTGTCAGTCTCAGAGCATACCCCATCAGGTACTGGTACCCTGGCACCACTTCCCGATCCTCTTTCGCCCACTCGTCGCAGCTCCAGGCCAGCCTGTACCCCCGCTCCTCCGCAGGGCCGGCGGGGACCTGTCCCATCGTCCAGGATCCCCCTCCGTCCCAATCGTTCCCCCTCCAGAACTCGACCTGCAGAGCACCCTTTGGGAGGCTCTCCCACTCCTCCCACGGAAACGAGATGGCATCGAAGGGTACAGTGGAGTAAATCTCCACCGAGTCTTCTACCTTGGAAGGCAGGATCGAGGTCAGCGCTCCCTCGTGGTATTCTACCTTTGTGCGTTGATTGCCCTCCACGCGGAAGATCCAATACTGTGGGGGTTCGGTCACTCCAGCGGCCAACTGAGCCTCAGGCAAGCCCACCACGGGCTCCGGCCCCAGCCCCAACCTCCATCTCATCCGGGCAGCGGGGTAGTAATCGGTGCCGATGAACCACCCCGACACGATCACCAGGACAGCGACGCCCATTGTGACATAGAATCTCCATGTGAATTTCATTTCAAATTCTCCTCTCTATACTTGAAACCAACCAGAATCCGAATCCCACGGTCGCCAGGAGATGAGCTCGTTGTCCCTCAACGATCCTGGGAACTCCGACACCTGCGTCTCCGTCTCCCACACCACACGCGGGAAACTGACCTGGTCGCGGTGTGAATGACGCTCCACCTCGTGCCACCAACGGCAGCTGAAATCCGCCATGCGCGGTGTATGCTTGCGCAGGATCACCGTGCAGGCCCACAGCCCGAATCTGGGAGGAAATCTCGCCCGCCGATACGCCGTCAACTGCCGATGCATCACCCCTCGGTCTGCCAGGCCCATCTGTACGCACACTCGCCCTTCTCGGTAAGCACAATCCCGGTCGGGGTGACGGAACACGGCGATGTCAGAGCCGGGCTCCAGGAACTGGATGAGCTCACGTGGATCCACGAGCAGCTCCACGTTGGAGTCCAGGTACAGGGAGTAATCAAAACAGTCGAAAATCTCCGGCCAATAGATTTTGACCTTTCGGTTGCGCTTCGGGGGCGAGAGAGAGTCCAGATGCAGTTGGATCATGCGGTACGCACTCTCGCCCTTGAAGTCCAGGTCGGTGTAGCAAACCGCCTCTACTTCATCGAGGGGCACCACTGGCTGCAGGAAGACGTCGGGCTTCCCAAACACACCGGTGTACACCACCATGTTGCTCACGAATCGCCGCCTTTCAAGTCTTCGACCGAGGTCTGTCAGACCTTCGACGGAGGTCTTCCTCGTAGTCCGTGTTAGCCTGCCAGAAGTCTTCAGGCCACTGGTGCTTGTATTCCCGCAGCTTACGGGCCATCTTCTTGGCCATGACGTACGCATCCACCAGCCGAGCCTGCATTTCCTCTCTCAGGTCTTCGCTGGTCACCTCCGACAGGTCCCAAAGCTCCCGCAAGACCTCACAGATAGTACGGCACGGGGCAGCCTGTCTCTTGATTTGCTCGATGACCTCCCAATGGCTCACTTCACCACCTCACAGCCACTGTAAGTTTGCATTGACACAATGACGTCAGGCAACTTCGCCAGCTCCTCTTCTATGGCACGCCTTTCCTCAGGATCCTCTGCCTCTTCCAGATGTGCCGTCAAAGCCTCCCTGCGCTCTCTAATTTGCGCCAGGATCGCATCCATGCGCTCCTGTTGTTGTGGCGAGAGTACCTTGCCTTCCCCTATACCTTCCATGCCTCCCTCCTCGGTCAGACCTTTCCGACAGCCGCCATCAGCTCCTCGTAATTCAAAACGAAGGAGCGCAAATCGCCAGGATTCTGCTTACGCTGCGGGGAAGTCAGCGGGGCCGGGTACAAATCGAGAAAACGATACAACCGGCAATCCAGGTCTGGTGAGAGTTGCGAGATTTCCTCTCCCTCGTACCCTACCATTTCCTCGTACGTCACCTCCAGGTACGGCCCGCCCTCGAACAGGTTGCGGAAACCCTCGATTTGCGCCTTCACCCACTGGATTTGACGCGCTACCCAGGCGACGTCAACCTCCATCTGGACAGGCTTCCACTCCTCGTAAGCGTGGTCCGAGGGGCGGCCGGTCCGTTTCTTGTGGCGGTTGATCCAGTTCGACACTTCCCGCCGCACGTGATCCTCACGGATGAGGTGAATGATGGACACCTCGTTCATCTGCAGCCACAAGATCACTGGCGCCGTGATCTGGTTGTACATCAGGCGGCACACCCTGACCTCGGCCTCTCCACCCTCGAAGAAGTCCTGCAGTGTGCGAAGGGGCCAGGGAGGGGCTTCCCTCAGCACCTCCCCTCCGCACTCCACGTCGGGATGAGAGGCCAGGCACTCTTCGAGCAGGCGCGTCCCCGATCGCTGCGTGCTCAGAATCGCAGCCCACGTCCTGCTCTCCGAGTCGCCCGGCCTCGCCAGAAGGAGGGGACCACCACGCACCCCACAGACCACCCAACCCAACCCGTGGGGCACGTCTTTGGCTATCTCGTACCCGTCATTGAAGAGCTTATCCAGGAAACGCAAATGCAGCGTCTCCACGTCCTTCCAGGGGAAAGCGTTGCCCCACCGCTCAGCCTGCTCTTTGGTGTGGAGCTCCACCGCCCAGGCTTCCGGCTTGCGAAAGAGCTCGTCGTCCAGGTCCAGGAGGAAGCCTTCGCAGCCCTCACAGTCCACCTTGACCACCTGGGCCGACTGCGAGGTCAAGAGTTTGCGCCAGTCGGCCACCGACGAGATGCGCATCTCCACGGCCTGGAGACTCCCCCGCTGGTCGGCCAGGGCCTTCAGACGCCGGAACGAACGGGGGTCGCCCTCCACGGCGATCACCCCCGCTGCTCCCTTCGACAGGAAGAGGTCGGCTGTCGAGCCATGTTCCGCGCCCACGTCCAGCACCACCTTGCCCTGAACGGGCAGCCAGCCCCAATGGGTCTCCAGATCCAGATCCTCCCAGGGTTTCACCCGCATGGTTCACCTCACCCCTTAAACAACTGAGACACCTGCCAGAGTTGGTCAAAATGCTGCGCGAGCCGCCCCGCGCAATTCGGGTCACGAACCAGTATCGAGACCTCGAAGTTGCGCTCCAGGGCGTAAGGCGTCCAATTATGACTGCCGACGATGGCAATCTCGTCGTCAATTATGAGCATCTTGGCGTGGCATGTCCTGCTGGCTCCCAGGGTATGCACCTCGACCCCGCGATCCTGCAGCCACTGAGCGGCCTGACGATTTAACGCCGGCGCACGCCACCCACCCCCGGCGGAGTTGAGCAGGGCCTGAACCCTCACCCCATCCCGCACTTTCGCCGCCAGCTTGATGCACAGTTCACGAGAACTCATCTTGGCCGACTTCCCTTTGACCTGCACGACGAACTGTACCGCCTTGATAGATAACCGTGCGTTCTCCAGGATGGCCGGCACACGCGAGAGATACTCACGTGCGACCAGGAGCTCTGTTGCTCCCATGGGCAAACCTCCTACAAGCCCGGCCGCCAGGCCCGCGGGGTGGGCCAGGCTCCCGCAGGCCCAACGGCCAGGCACACATTTGCGTACACCTCCTGGGTGAAATGATACCACAATTTGGGTTTCTTGTCAACAAGCCATAGATACAGATGTCCAGACAGTTTAAGGTTACTACCCCCTGGGGGCTTGCGTCCTTTCCCCAGCGGCGATATAATATCCATAGGCTGTTGACACCATTGTCAGCGCAACCATAACACATAAGGAGGTACAGCCATGGAAGCAGAAAGGGCATTAACCCGCACCACCGCAGGGGCGCAAGCGCTCGCGTCCAGGCGCCACCGCGCCATCGAGGGCCTGGAAGACCTCACCGTTGAGGAAGACCTGATTCTTCCACGCTGGAGGGTGGTGCAGTACCCCAGCACCATCGAGGGACAGCCGGGCCAGTTCAACGACAACCTGACCGGGCAGGTTCGCCACAAAAAAGAACTTGTCGAGAAGGACAAAAACCCATGAACGAGACCAGCATCGAATGGACTGATCTTACGTGGAACCCGGTCACCGGATGTACCCGCGGTTGCTACTACTGCTACGCCAGAAGGAAAGCCAACACCAGGCTAAAGAAACTCTACCTCTCCAACCCCGAGGTCGCCCCAGGGTGTGATCCCAACGATCCCTTCTCCCCGCGTCTCTGGCCGAAACGCTTACATGAACCGCGAAGGCGAAACACAGAATCCAAAATCTTCACCTGTGATATGGGCGACTTGTGGGATCCCCACGTCCCCCCTGACTGGACCCAAGCCGTGCTCAACGAGGCAGAGTTTTGCTGGTGGCACACCTTCCAGTTTCTGACCAAGCAGCCATTGACAGCTCAACAGTTCACTTTTCCTGGCAATGCCTGGGCAGGAGTGACCATCGAGAACGGTGGCCTCATTCCCCAAATCAGGTTACGCCGATTCGCAAGCGTCGAAGCGCCAGTACGCTTCGTCTCTTTCGAGCCCTTGACAGGTCCAGTGACGGTCATCCCTGAGTGGGCCGACTGGATCATCATTGGGGCCATGACCGGCCCAGGGGCCATGAAGCCCAAACCTGAATGGGTACAGGGCCTCATAGACACTGCGGACAAAGAAGGCATCCCCGTTTTCCTCAAGGATAACTTGGGCTGGCCGGAGGTTCGCCAGGAATGGCCGAAAGGGGAGTAACCCATGCCCCACCTTGAATCTTTCCGTAAGTCCAGTATTGGCCTTCACTTCCGCATCCGTAAAGATCAGGAATACTGGAACGCGGTGCGAAAGGTCACAAAAGCCTTTGGACCCACACTGAAGTACGACCAGGCCACCGGCGAGTTCAACGTCCCACTCACCACCCGCACCCAAATCACATTGGCTTCGACCTTCCCGGAAGAGTGGGCGATCATCCAGGCCACCGACGCCGACACGATCAACTTCACGCCGAAAAGGGAGTGAGCTATGACTGGATTGCGTTTCAAGCTCACCCGCTCCCGCCGCGTCTGCTGTTACGGCCACACCAACACGTTCGAGATCGAGGGGGCGGACGAGGCATCCCAGGAATGGCTGGCGGGTTGGACCCTGTACTGCGACACCTGCAAGGCATTGACCTTGAGCTTCAGCCAGTGCCGAGCAGTGAGTCGGCAAACACGATCGAACGACACTATCGCTTTCGTCGTCCAGGTTCCGATTGACGTGAAGATCGTAAAAGGGAGAAGTACACTTTGAGCGAAAGGGGGTAATGAAAATGGCAGAAGAGCAACGGATTCCAAGGGACCTGGACGCGACCGAGCAGGAACTCTTGACTATGCTACAGCCAGGAGAATTGCTCGAGAAACTGATTGCCAGGCGATTGACGACCGAGCACCTTGATGGACCACCGCTCACCAGACGGCTACGCAGCCTGGCGAAGCGCGGCCTCGTGGCCCACATTCCTGCACCACACGGGTCGCTTTGGTGCCTGACCCGCGCAGGGAGAGAAGTAGCGCAGGCCCTGTGGAATAGAGCAGCAGGGGAAAGGGCAAAAGAGAGCGAAACTGGGTATTCCACAGGGCAGGCCCTACAGCAGCAGGATGAAACCACCTCCGAGGAGGCACGAT
>Ga0315537_1003060_pt1 | contig 12533 bp, 10 predicted proteins | sample SalMarSW160270MG_FD_203091 | JGI IMG/M metagenome (GOLD analysis project Ga0315537, IMG submission 203091) | Salt marsh sediment microbial communities from the Plum Island Ecosystem LTER, Massachusetts, United States - Salt Marsh Sediment SW1602-70 ... | reverse complement strand
TGCATAACTTAAATGAAATTTATATATTTTAATACCCACGCCCCACGAAAACCCAACGGTGCCGATTTTTGAATCTATTTTCAGTTCCTGCCGCCTGCGATAATTGTACCCGAACCGGAGTACAAAATTTTCTGTTATATTTAACTCTGTACCTAATATTATATGGCGCATAGCCTTATCCAGGAATATATTCAGCTTATCATCCTTGATTGTCTCACCAGTAAAGGGATCAATTTCACTCTTTTTATCGTCTTCGGTTTTATAAGTTAAATCAAGTTTTTCCAGATGCTCAGCTACAAAATAAAAAGTGAAAGGAGCATGTTTTAGCTTTTTTGATATACCAATCTGAATTTCAAAAGGTAAAGGCTCAGGCTCTCCATTAGGATAATATGTAGTAATTTGTGTTCCAAGATTTTTTATAACAAATGAAGCAGTAAATAATATTTCAGGGTCATTGTACGTGATACCTGCATCTATAGCTAAAGCGAACGAACTGTACGATTCGAGATTTGAATAAATGGGTTTTAAATTTACACCAACCGTAAAAAGACTGTCCAGGTGCCTTGAATAAATCAAATTAACCGCATAATCCGCTGCCCTGAACTCACCAGTCTTCACACCTATATCATCTGCTCCGATAAATTTACCATAGTTCAAATAATGTATCCCGACAGCAAAATTTCCTATGTTTTCATAAGATCTCGAATACGAAGCATACCCATAATTAATACCTGCAAAATAATCCACATAATTTAATACAAGATTATTATGCATATTTGATGTAAGCAGTGAAGGATTATGAAACGGGAGATTTAAATCGTCATCTGCAATAGCAACTGCCTTACCTCCCAGCGCAGCAACACGCGCAGAATTTGTGACTTCAAGAAATTGAAATGCTTTTCCCCCGGGTTGAGCAATGAGTCCGGTTGATAACAGCATGTATGCCCAAAAAAATAACAGCCATTTGAAAAATAAGGGCGCTGTCCCCCTTTTTAAAAATCCTGCCATCCGGCTATATATTTATGTTATATTAACGGACAAATATAATCTATATTACACACAATTTATAATAATATTAATGACCATATGGTTAAATCCCATGCCAATATATTAAATTCAGGAAAGTGTTATAAATATATCAAAATGAATTTATTTCAATAATTCCAATATTTATAGTATATTGATATAGATAAGTTTTAGTAAATAATTTATTATGACACTTTCAAACGAAGTAAAAAAAGAAGATATATTATTTGTTGTTAACCCGGGAGCAGGAAAGGGGAATTATAAATACGCAATAAGCCGCATTTATGAGCATGTCGATCAAAAAAAATATAATGTGCTTGTTGAAATAACAGAATATAAAGGTCATGCCTGCAAAATTGCGGAACAGTTCAAAGATAAGGGAATAAAAAAAATTGTTGCCGTTGGTGGAGATGGAACGATAAATGAAATAGGTGCGGCAATAATCAATACCGACATATCATTGGGCATAATTCCCAGGGGCTCAGGAAACGGACTGGCCAGGTATTTATCAATACCCCTGAATGCCAGAAATGCCCTGAACGTAATAAATAATCATGTTACAAAAACAATAGATGCGGCAAAGATAAATGATAAATACTTCTTTTGTACAGCAGGAGTCGGACTTGATGCCCGCGTAGGCATCATATTTAATAAGAGCAAAAAGCGTGGTTCCATGAACTACTTTAGAGCTACTATCTCTGAATTTCTGACTTATAAACCAAAAAAATATAAATTAAAAATTGATAATCATAGCAGAAAGGTTAAATCCTTGCTTATTACATTCGCAAACGCCGGCCAATATGGGAATAATGTTTATATTTCCCCCGATGCCATAATCGACGACGGGCTTCTGGATTTATGTATATTAAAACCCTTTCCTAAATCCATTATATTACCAATCGGATTAAGGCTGATAAGCAAAACGCTGAACAAAACCAAATATCTGGAAGTTATAAAGTGTAAAGAAGTAATTTTAAAAAGGAAAAAGAATATTAAATTTCATTATGACGGTGAACCTTATAAAGCAGGAAAAAAGATTAAAATAAAAATAGAACCTGCATCCCTGAAAGTTATGGTCCCCTGTTACTAAAATTTCAACAGTTTATTCTGTTTATAATCTGGCCGGATCAGAAATAATAAGACTAACTCTTTATAACTAAATTTTGAATTTTTATAAAAATTCCGTAATTTAATTTTATTATAATAGTTTGTATTATAATCATAATTAACATATTTTAAGAAATATTTTACAACAATTTCAACAATTTTGTGTTTAATTTATCAAGGCAATTAATGTGAATTTTTAAACCAGCTGGAAATATGAGGCAGTTAAAGATAACAAAGTCAATTACGAACAGAAATAGTGATTCTCTTGAAAAATATTTGCATGATATTGGTAAAGAGGAATTGATAACTCCTGAAGAAGAAGTTGAATTAGCTAAACGCATTAAGAGAGGTGATCAGGAAGCACTTGAGAAATTGACCAAGGCAAACTTAAGATTTGTTGTTTCCGTAGCCAAACAATACCAACACCAGGGATTAAGCTTACCTGACTTAATAAATGAAGGGAACCTGGGTTTAATAAAAGCAGCAAAAAAGTTTGATGAGACAAAAGGGTTCAAGTTTATTTCATATGCCGTATGGTGGATACGGCAGTGCATCTTGCAGGCCCTGGCAGAACAATCGAGGATTGTGCGCTTGCCATTAAACAAAATAGGTGCTTTAAATAAGATTAATAAAGCCTTCTCCCAATTGGAACAGGCACATGAGAGAGAACCCTCGCCGGATGAGGTAGCAAATACCCTGGACCTGCCTGAAGATAAAGTTGCAAGCACCCTTGAACTGTCCGGTCGTCATTTGTCTGTAGATGCTCCTTTCCAGGACGGAGAAGAAAACAGCTTGCTGGATGTTCTTCAGAATCACGATTCCCCTGATACCGACGGGAACCTCATGAATGAATCCTTAAGCCAGGAAATTGAAAGGACACTTAATACACTGCCTGAAAAAGAAAGTAATGTTATAAGATCATTCTATGGAATTGGTAAAAAACAGATGTCGCTTGAAGAAATAGGTGAATCAATAGGAATATCAAGGGAAAGAACAAGGCAAATAAAAGAAAAAGCAATAAAGCACCTGAGGCAGAAAACAAAGAACAGGCTGCTAAAAGCTTACCTGGGATAACTTAACAACATAGCCCCTCTTCTCAGGAGGGTTTTTTTATGACCTGAATTAAACCTTTAGTGAAAATTGACATCTAATAAGGCAAAACAAAGAATTGAATTGAAAAATATGTTTAACTTAAATTAGAAGTCATGAAACCAAAAAGATTAATTTCAGGATTGATCGGGATGATCGCAATTACGGCTTTCCTGATTATTTCGTGTGAAAAAGAAAACACAAGTACAATAAGCGATGAGGTTATACAGGTTTCCGAGGATGATGCACTTGCAACCACAATATTTGATGATGTCTATGACGATGCTGAAAATGCATTGACCAGCCTGCAGCTAAAATCCGCGGATGCCATAATTTGCAGAAGCGTCGATTATGAATGGCAAAATGACACTCTTATCGTGACCATTACATATGACGGGGACTGCCTGTATGAATTTAATAATAATCCGCACTGGAAGTCAGGTAAGATAATAATAAAAAGGACAGGGGGAAGGTATTATGAAGCAGGTTCAACAAGAATTATAACCTTTGAGGATTATTATGTCGACAGTGTAAAAATCGAAGGTACCAAAACAATTGTTAGTCAGGGTTACAATGAGGACAGCACATCCATTACATTTGATATAACCCTCGGTGGAGGAAAACTTACTTTTCCTGACGGTACATTCATGACCCGCGATGCCCAGACAACCCGCGTAATGTATCTTAATGAAAACGGTTCTGTTGACCATTACCTGTTAAATGGTACTGCTACCGGAATAAATATTCTCGGGGAAGAATATACAAGGACTTTATCTGATCTGTGGATTGAACCCGGATGCCCCTTTATCCTGAGCGGTACGGTTATTATCGAGATAGAAGGTCAGGATCCGATAACTTTGGATTACGGAGATGGTACATGTGATGCTCTGGCAGCAGTCACCAGAAACGGGGAAACAAAGAATATTCATCTCAGATTAAGATGGCAGCGAAGAATAAGAGTATCAGGGAAATAAATAATACTATAAAAAGAGGATATTTACGCTGGTATCCTCTTTTTTTTGTCATTTTCCAACTTCTATCTGACGGATAGAAAAATCATCAAAATATACTTCTATTTCCTTGAGATTATTCCAGATATAAATATGAAGAGTATCGGACTTAACATTCTCTGGTATCCTCACATTTAATTCAATTTTCTCCCATTCACCATTTACATCCTGGATAGATGCCCCCGCTTTGTAATACTCACCTGGTACATCTGTAGTTGCTACCAGTATCCCCGATGCTTCTTTGCTTAACCTCCATACATTTATTTTATATACCTCTCCATGTTCTATCTTAATTTTTATGCCTAAGCCGTAGAGGCATCTACCAGTTAATTTTACAGAATGTCCTCCCCTGAAAAATATTTTATTGTTCCGTAAGTTGCCGTTGTCAAAATAATTTTTTCCGTCTGAAGAAATGAAGTGATTATTATCTATAGTCTCACAATTGCATGATATTTCCCTTTTTACCTTTATCAAAGACTTTATCATACTATTATCAACACTTAACTCATAGATTACTTCACCGGTCCTATTATTTATATAAAGCTCCTTTATGTCGACAGCTTTATAATCACCAGAAAGAATGTTTGTAAAGTTCTTTACAATTTTTTGCAATAAGTTATTATCCTTTCTTACGAAATATAACCACATTCTGCTATAACGTGATGCAATATTAAATGCAGGAAATGTAATTTGCCAGTCATAAAACTCTCCGGAACCGACATTATAAAAATATGTGTCAGGAAATTTCTTTTTCAAAGTTCTCCCGTAAAAGTGCTTTTGGTTGTCAGCGTAACTCATGCCAAAATAGAGTGCTGATTCCATGAAAGCTGATTTGCCATGCTTATTATTGACTATTATTACTGGTTTATTACGGCGATTTTTTTCTATATAGCTTACGGTTTCTTTACTGGGATTATTAAGGTCAGGTGAAAAGCTGTAATTTATTATCAGCCTTAATAAAAGGAAAAATCCAAATAATATAACTGCAAATGTCAAAATCCGTCTTTTAATGAATCCGGCCGGAATTATTCCCAGTTCCTTATATATTGTTATAATCACGAAAATAGTTGTAGCAATTAAAATATGTGCAGGAATCATATAGTGAAATGAATAGTGTTTGGCTACTATAATTATTTGTGCAGTAACAGCAATAAAAATAATAACAAGAAGCCTGTAATATCTGCTTTCTTTAAGCAATTTCCTGTATCCTGAATGCAGGTATAAACCTATTGTAAGAATAATAATTGCATATACTATTGTAAAAATGTATTCATCTTTAAAAACCTTAAGTAAATTTTGAGCAAAATCACTTAAGTTAACAACTGCCGGCTCCCCCGTTCCGTATTTTCCCGTAAATATTATCAACCTTTTAATCCATAAAATAAAATGCCCAAATCTGCTTATTGCAGGAAGAATAAAGATAAAAAAAGCTGCAACCGTAATTATCCCATATTTTAAACGGGCCTTAATCCCCTTAAATACCAGAAACGGTATTAAGATTACTGGTAAGAAGACCACCTTAACGGCCAGGCCAAATCCCGAGATTACAGCAAACAATATAATATATTTGTTTAATGCTCTTTCATTACTCTCGTGTAAGTATTTGAAAATATATATTATCAGGATTAATTCGGTAAAAGTAAGCATGGGTTCTGCCATTACAAAAGAAGCAAAAAACATAGCGGCTTTGCTGAAAAAAAGTGAAAGTTGAATAAAAATAGCAAGGGAAAGGTTTTTGAACCATCCGAAAATAAAATATCCTGTCAGAAAAATTGTAACAGTATTAATTAAAACCAGTACTATACTGATATTAGCCAGATATAACTCCGGATTAATCAACACTGCATCTACCAGGCTGCTATCATTTCCAAACAGGTAAGTAATTCTTATAATAACCGAGATAAGTATTTGTAAAGGTGTTCCCGGATGACCAGTCAGTCCCAGAACTATTTTAAAATTAGCGAGATTTAATCCGTTAAATAAATAAGCGTAGGCAGGATCATAAACCGACATATAAAAATATGAATATTCAATTCTGAATATCCATTCAAAAATGAAAAAAAGTAAAGGGAACAACAACAGGATAAAATAGTTACGTTTATACACTTATCAGTAAAATAAAATATTAACACCCTGTAAAAAAATACGATAATAACATTATTGCTATAATAATGCAATAACCCTGCAATTATTCTTTTATTGAGTTAATAAAATTCCTGATGCTGTCTTCGAGACCCGACCCGGTATCTTCCAGTGCCCTGATAAAAGCACTGCCAATTATCGCTCCGTTTCCATATTCACATGCCCTTCTGAAAGTTTTATTATTAGATATCCCGAATCCTATGAGCCTTGGATTTCTTAATTTAAGGCTTTTAATACGTTCAAAATATTCTATCTGCCTGCTTTCTATATCATCTTTTACACCGGTGGTTGATGAGCGTGATACTATATATATAAAACCATTACTTATCCTGTCAATTTCCCTGACTCTTTCATCACTTGTCTCAGGGGCAACTAAGAATGCAACTGACAATTTATGCTTTTCAAACAACTCTTTGTATTCTTCCAGATAAACATACAATGGCAAATCAGGTAATATCAGTCCGTCAATTCCCGTTTTTTCAGACATAATACAAAACTCTTCAATGCCGTATTGTAAAACAGGATTAAGGTATCCCATCAGGAGAAGAGGTATATCTGTCTCCTTTCTTATATCTGCCAGTTGCCTGAACAATAATTTCAGATTCATGCCATTTTTCAGGGCTATATCATTACTTTTCTGAATTACGGGTCCGTCTGCCAGGGGATCGGAAAACGGCATGCCTATTTCAATTATGTCAGCCCCGTTATCTGCCAGAGACCTTATTATCACCCCGGTGTCATTTAAATCAGGATAGCCTGCTGTAAAATATACCGATAGAATATTTTGTGCCTTATTGTCAAATAGTTTTTTTAGCCTGTTCATTCTGTTTGTATTTTAAATGTATTATTTGTCACCCATATGTTTAATGTAAGTATCAAGATCTTTATCTCCCCTGCCTGAAAGGCAGACTGCAACTATATTATACGGACTGAATTTAATGCTCTTCAGTATTGCGAGGGCATGTGCTGTTTCAAGTGCCGGTATAATTCCCTCCATCTTTGCAAGCTGGTATGCGGCTTCCAAAGCTTCTTTATCTGTTGCATGCCTGAAAATTGCCCTTCCTGTTTTATTGAGGTGTGAATGTATGGGACCTATGCCCGGATAATCAAGTCCGGCAGATATTGAATATGGTTCCGTTATCTGGCCGTCTTCATTTTGCATGACCATACTTCTGCTTCCATGCAGAATGCCGGGCCTGCCAAGCACCATGGTAGCCGCACTGTATCCTGAGTCAATACCTTTGCCACTGGCTTCAACGGCTATTAATTTCACTTTCTCATTATTTAGGAAATGATAATATGCCCCTGCAGCGTTACTGCCCCCTCCGACACAGGCTATTATATAATCCGGATAATCTCTCCCTGTTTTTTCCTTTAACTGCCACATCATCTCTTCACTAATAACTGACTGCAGGCGTGTTACCATATCAGGATAAGGATGCGGGCCGACAACAGAACCTATAATATAGTGTGTATCAACAGGATTGTTTATCCAGTCTCTTATAGCTTCATTAGTAGCATCTTTAAGTGTCTGGTTCCCGCTATATACCGGCACAACCTCGGCACCAAGCATTTTCATACGTAAAACATTCGGAGCCTGCCTTTCAACATCGAGCTTTCCCATATAAACTATACATTTGAGATTCATTAAGGCACATACAGTAGCTGTGGCAACACCGTGTTGCCCTGCCCCGGTTTCTGCTATAATTCTTGTCTTTCCAAGCCTTCTGGCAATTAACACCTGTCCGATTGTATTATTTATCTTATGTGCACCGGTATGAGCCAGATCCTCCCTTTTAAGATAAATATTTGTTTTATAGCAACCAGATAATCCTCCAGCAAAATAAAGTGGTGTCGGCCTGCCAGCGTAATCTTTAAGCAATTGCCTGAACTCTTTCCGGAATGAAGGATCATTAATAAACTTCAGGTAATTGAGCCTTAATTCCTCAATATTTTTATACATCATTTCAGGAATATAGGCCCCGCCAAATTCACCATAAAAGCCTCTTTCGTCAACATCAAATTTCATGATACTTTAAGATTTAAATTCTTTAATAAATTTTTTAATTTTTGATATGTCTTTTATTCCCGGTTCCTTTTCAAATCTGCTGTTTATGTCAACAGCATGAATATTCAGATAGTCAAGCTGTTTAATCAATCCGGCATCTGCATTACCAATACCCCCGCTAAGGAAGACAGGCTTTTCGTTATCATATTTTCTAAGTATATCCCAGTTAAACTTCTTGCTGCTACCTCCAAAAGTGCTGCATTTTGTGTCAAAGAGAAAATATTTGCAATAAGGTTTAAAAGGATTTATAGTATCAAAATTGAATTCATCATCGATATGAAATACTTTAATTACTGAAATCCCGGCATTAAAAAGTTCCATGCAGGCCGTTACAGGTTCACTTCCATGAAGCTGTACTAATTTTAATCCGAATAGTTCTGATTTTTCCAGAATATAATCTTTGCCGGCATCCACAAAAACACCCACTTTAGATATACTTCCAGGTATAGAATCCAGTATTCCTGAACTGAAATCCTCTCCAATGAATCTCTTTGATTCGCGATAAAAAATAAATCCTATATAATCGGGATGAACTTTAACCAGCTCCCGGATGTTCGATTCTTCCATCATCCCGCAAATTTTGATATTTATAGTCTTACTGTCCATTCTTATAATTCCTTTACAAAATTATCAAAAGACTTTGCCGGATCATCATCCTTCATAAATCTCTCCCCTATTAAAAATCCATTATATCCGTGATCTCTCAATTTCCTTATATCTTCGGGTGAGGATATGCCGCTTTCGGATATCTTAATAAATTCTGAAGGGATTTTTTCTGACAGCTCAAGTGAAGTGGTAATATCAACTGAAAAATCTTTCAGGTTCCTGTTATTTACTCCGACTATGTTAACATATTCACTCACAAAATCAAGTTCATTTTCTTCATGAATTTCCAGCAGCACCTGCATATTTAATGAAACTGCAAGTCTCGCCAGTTCCCTGGCATGTCTGATATTTAAAATAGAAGCAATTAGCAGAATAACATCCGCCCCGATTGATTTAGCTTCAACTACCTGGTATTCATCAATAGTAAAATCTTTCCTTAATATTGGTAATGAATTTATTTCCCTGGTTTTAATCAAATCATTATTATTTCCTCCGAAAAACTTATTATCAGTAAGGATGGATAATCCCGATGCCCCTCCATATGTATACCCTGTTGTCACATCTTCAACCCTTGCCTTATCATTAATTATTCCTGAAGAAGGTGACTTTCTTTTATACTCTGCTATGATTCCGGATTTACTGCCATCAAGCAAAAAATCAGTCAGCATCAGGGGTACTCTTCTGAAATATTTGCTCTTCTCAAGCTCTCTGACATCATTCAGGTGCTTATTAGCTTTAACCTCTTTTCTTTTATATGCTGCAATCTCTTCCAGGATTGTCATGGTTGCAGATCAATTAATTTTTTTAACGCTCCAAGTGCTTTTTTCCCCAGTAATGATTCACGTGCCTGCTCAACACATTCTTCGACGGATTTATTACCATAAATACATTTAAGTCCCATAGCAGCATTGGCAATAACCACACTATTATGTGCTTCAGTGCCATTGCCATTTATTATATTATTGAATACTCTGGCTGCCTCCCGGGCAGTATTTCCTCCGAAGAGATCATCATGACCCGTTCTCTTTAAATTCATATCCTCCGGAGATAATATTTTATCCGAATCCTTTGAAATAATCCTGAAGTTGCCCGTTAGCGAGATCTCGTCATAACCATTAAGACAGTATACTATACAATAGCTTATGTCCGTATCTTTATAAACATCATTATATAAATTCATTACCTCCTCGCTGAATACACCGACAAGTTGATTTTTTGGCCGGCATGGATTTATCATAGGGCCCAGAATATTAAAAAAGGTTTTAACTTTCAGACTTTTCCTCACAGGTGCGACACTTTTCATGGCAGGATGAAATAAGGGAGCATGCAAATAACATATATTTGCTTTTTCAATTTCATTCCTTATTTTATTTTCGTCGTTGCTGAACTTATAACCATAATGCTCGAGGATGTCTGAAGAACCGCTTGCTGAAGAGACAGCGTAGTTACCATGCTTGACGACTTTTAAACCTGCTCCTGCCAGTATAAAAGCAGTCAGGGTTGAAATATTAAATGTATTCTTTTCATCTCCCCCGGTTCCGCACACATCAATTGTCTCATGATCCGGTAAACTTACCGGGATACAAAGTTCAAGCATCGCATCCCTGAATCCTGCCAGTTCATGAGGCGTTATCTTTCTCATCAGATACACAGTCAGAAACGAAGCGATTTCAGGTTCCGAATATTGCCCCTTGCCAATCCCGATAAGGATGTCTTTAGCTTCCTGCCTGCCAAGCACTTTATGATCAAACAGATAATTTAGTGTTTCTTTCATTAATTTAAATTTTAGTTTTATAAGTAATATAATAATTCAAATTTGACAGATGGTTGTCTGGTTACAAATTAAGCCAGTTTTCAATAATTTTGAGTCCGTGTTCAGTCAATACGGATTCAGGATGGTACTGTACGCCTTTAAGATCATATTCTTTATGGCTTATTCCCATTATTAAGCCCTGCTCATCTTCACAGGTAACAGTAAAGCATGCCGGGAAATTATCCCTTGAAAGTACCCAGGAGTGATATCTCCCGACTTCCATTCTGTCCGGCAAATGATTATATAAAGGATCTCCCGGGGTTAAAACCGATATAATACTTGACACTCCGTGATATACCTTATTGAGATTTATCAGTCCTGCCCCAAAAGCCTGTCCGACTGCCTGGTGGCCGAGGCACACTCCCAGAATGCTTTTCGTTGCTGCATACCTCTTTATCAAATCAAGACATATGCCTGCCTCAACAGGAATTCCGGGTCCCGGTGACAAAAGAATCTTATCATACCTGTCAATATTGTCAAGTATAATTTCATCATTTCTAAATACATCAACCGGTTCCCCGGTTAGCTTTTCAATATAATGTACCAGGTTATATGTAAAAGAATCATAATTATCTACTACAAGTATTTTTCTCATTATCTGTTTTTATTATCAGTTTATACTTTCGGCCATAAGAATAGCCTTTTTTAAGGCTCCCAGCTTATTATTAACTTCCTGAAGTTCATTTTCCTCGCGGGACTCGGAAACTATCCCTGCTCCTGCCTGATAGAATAATGTATTTTTTTTGCATAAAAAAGTCCTGATCATAATAGCGTGGTTCAGATTTCCTTTAAAGTCCATAAATCCGATTGCCCCGCCATAATAGCCACGGTTCTGGTTTTCATACCTGTCAATTAATTCCATTGCCTTGTATTTCGGAGCCCCTGAGAGAGTCCCTGCAGGAAATGTTGCAGTCATCATATCTATGGCATTCGAATTCTTATTCAATATACCCGACACGGTGGAAACCATGTGCAACACATGGGAGTAATATTGAATTTCGCGGTAATTTTCCACTTTCACGCTGGCAGCATGCCTGCTTAAATCATTCCTGGCCAAATCAACAAGCATAACATGTTCGGCATTCTCTTTGGCATCATTTGCCAGCTTATGTGCCAGTAGTTTATCTTTTTCATCATCACCTGTTCTCTTAAATGTTCCTGCTATAGGATTTATATATGCTTTCCCGTTCTGGATTTTCAGCTGTGCCTCAGGTGATGACCCAAAAATCTTATAATCTCCATAATCAAAATAAAACAGGTAGGGAGAGGGATTTATTGAACGCAGTGCCCTGTAAACGTTGAAGTCGTTACCTGAAAATCTCTGTGAAAATTGCCTTGACATTACTATCTGGAACACATCACCGCGGTAACAGTGTTTCTTGCCCTTTGTGACTATATTCATATACTCATCATCGGTAAGATTTGATATTTCCTTTTCTTCGGGCAGGAATTTGCCGGAAGTAATTATCCCTTTGTATAACAGAGATTCTATTTTATCAATCTGACTTTTTTGTTCATCTAATTGGTTTTCAATTATATGCAGTATATTTTTAAAATGGTTTATCGAAATAATATATTTATAAAAGCTATATCTGACATCCGGTATTTTATATTCATCAATGACCGGGGCTTTAAGCTTTAATGTTTCAAAGTACTGTACAGCATCATATGA
>Ga0315537_1003059_pt1 | contig 12534 bp, 12 predicted proteins | sample SalMarSW160270MG_FD_203091 | JGI IMG/M metagenome (GOLD analysis project Ga0315537, IMG submission 203091) | Salt marsh sediment microbial communities from the Plum Island Ecosystem LTER, Massachusetts, United States - Salt Marsh Sediment SW1602-70 ... | reverse complement strand
GAGTTTTGCGGCTCGGCTCGCTACGCTCGCCTTGCCGCAAAACTCATCTACTATGGAACCTTTAACCATGACTGATGTCAACATACAAGAACGCAGAGCTCGCAGAGACTTACTATTTGCTAACGACTAACGGCTTATTTAACCACAGATTTCACAGATGAACACTGTTTTTTTGACGCTGATTGCGCTGATGTTTAGCCACGAATTAACACGAATTCAATTAGACCTCGGATGCCAGATGCAAGACTAACGACAGATGGGAACCGCGGATTCCGGCGTCGCCTGCGGCTATGCCGTGACAAGTTGCGCGGATTATCGCGGATTTTTTTGATTTTCAGTTGGGTGGAAAATTGGATGTTGAATGTTGCGTATGAAGGTAAAGTATTTAACTGGATGCGTGGAATTATTGCGAGACCGGATACAAACGAATTGTGAAAAGAAGATGGAAAGCTTTATATAGCTTTTTAAGCTTGAACATGCAAGTTTCACACTACTATGGATGAAAAAGAATACATTGACCAGATAAACAGTATGTCCGAGGACGAAGTTAGGCTAAAAGCTCGTTTGAGGACGATGGATATTCAAGATTCCCTCGAAAAAATAGTTAAAAAAATTAAACCTAATAAGCTTATTCCTTACATAGTAAATACTTTTAATAATCCTCCCAAAAATATTCTTATCGCACCGCATACTGTCCTACAAGTCATTGAGGCTAATTGTGCATATCACAAAATTGGATACGATGAGGACATGACATGGGATAAATTTGCAAATATTATTAATTTGAACAGGAGACTCGAAGATGAGAATGAATTTTATTTATGGTCTATTCATCATCGTATCGATCTTTTTTTTCAATTCATCACGAGAATACAACTTGAGGCGCAACGTACAGGATCTAACAAACAGCATTTATCAAGATATTGGGAACTATTTTATGACAATGATTATACGCCTAAATTATTTGATGAGTTTAGTGAAAAATTCGGCATTTCAATAGAAAGATGGTTTTTGTGTTCAATATGTATGTTTGCGTTTTTTCATAAGTCATTCATTGGCCACTCTAATATAAAAATTCCGCCTGAAATTAATGTGAATAACAATGATATATCTCGTTATTTAGAACTCAGTGCTTATTCAGTAGAAGAGATTAAGCGACGCTACTTTGATGTAAGAAAAGGTGTTTCTCGTGAGTTTCATTTCTTGATAAGAAGCGCTTTTATGGAAAGGCCTATAGTTAACTTAGATGATGACCGAATAGTGGCGCCAATACCAAAACTAATATTTCGCCATATGGGTCGCAAGTTGAGAGAGATGTTTGAAACCGTAGATATTGATGGGCGTTATGTAGCAGATTCTTTTGAAAGATATACAGGAATGGTTTTGAACAACTTGAGTTCATTGATTAAATTATACTCCAATGATGAGTTGGAAAAATTATCTGAGCCTGAGAAAAGTTGTGATTTTTTACTAATTACTTCTACTGAGAATATTTTAATTGAATGTAAAGCTGTTGATTTCAGAGTTAGAACACTGACCGAAGCTGCAATATGTAATTGTAACGCTTTTAGCAAGGTTAAAAAAGCAATTGACCAAATAAATTGTACTTTAGAAAACATCCAAACAAAAAAACTCAAAATAAACGAGCTGGATACAACAAAGCCTTTTTTGAAAATTGTAGTAACCTTTGATGAAATGCCAGGGTTCAACAGCGAGTGGATTTCAAATGCACTTTTATCGAAAGATTCAGATTTCAAAAATCCGAGCGGAAATTTAAATACAATTAAACCAATTATTATTTCAATCGAAAGCCTGGAGCTACTTGTAATGTATATTGAAAGTTCCAGTAAACCTTTGATTGAGATATATAACTCTAAACAAGAACAAGGTTATTTTTTAACCGGTGATTGGGACGCTTTTTTAGCTAATAAAACTCGTGAACTTGATAAAAATAAAAAATTAAATTTTATTGACAGTGTTTTCAATGAAGTTTATGAAAGGCTTGGCATAAAGAACAAACATCGATAAAACCTGTCCGGCTATAAAATACCCAAAAGCGATATTGCTGAATAAAAAAGATTAAATTTGTCAGCATAAACGGATAAATATTGAACTGCATATATGATTAATTTTGGAGTTACAGAACGGAAAAGGCAAGAGCTCGAGCGGCGGACGCATAACTGCAATCTTCTCGAGAATGATATTGAAGAAAAATTCGTTCGAAGCAGTGGAGCAGGAGGACAGAAGAAAGCGGCGGCAAGGCCGAGGAAAAGTGTGAAGGTGAGAAAGGTGAGAAAGGTGAGAAAGGGGTGTAGGAGGTAGGGTTCAGGGGACAGGTGAACGACGTTCAAACCCCACGTTCCGCCGTCGCTGTTCGCTATGGCGGACAGGGAAACGTGGGGCTAAATATTTCCCCTGTCGCAAGCAACAGGGCTAACCGAATTGAGAACCCCGCCATCCGCCTTCGGCGAGAGTGGCGGGGCTAAATATAAAATGTAATGGGTGTTGGTTGACATTGAGTTGTCGCGGAGTTATGCTCGTATTGCGTATAGGGTATTGCGTATCGCGAGAATTATTCCGCCGATGGCGGTTGAATACACTTGTCAGGAATGAGGTTGTGTTAATGAATAAGCTGTTTCTAACTTTAGCGGCTGTTTTGGCTTTCCTGGGATGTGAAATCTCATCACAGGTTAGTGAAAAATCGAAGCCCAGCCAGCAGCAGGCTGTCGCCGGCAAGGCAATCGCGCAAAAAGACTCAAAGCCGAAACAAGGCACGGCCGGAACGGAAGAGAGTAATAATAAGGGGCCTACCGTGTATCTTTTCGGCAAGGACGGCGAATTTCCTGATAATAAGCTCGCTGATTTTATGTACTTCGTGCCGCTGATATCGCCTGTGCTTGTATCTGCGGTTACAAGCCAAAACAATACGCAGGGCGGGCATCTTCTTTCATACGAAAGCGACCAGAGCAAAGATAGTTTTAATGTGGCCTGCGAGTTCAGGATGAAAGGCGAGGGTTCATATCTGAACGAGTTCGACAGCGACGCAATGATTGAGTGGAATATGAAATCGGCAGGCGGAAAGACGGTGCTTAAAAACATTCTTAACTATATCAAATTCGAGGGTGAGGGTTACGGCAGGATTGAGGCGAGGGGGACAATTGCAGGGTCGAAAATGACGGTTGAAGATGTTGATGTGCATTTCGACGCAAGGGGTGCGGAAAGTCCGGTGACAATCGGATTGTACGATACGGATATCAGCAAGAAGAGCGGCGGCAGCTATATCAGGTATAATTATAAGGTTGCGCGGATTACGACGCTTTCGTTTGAAAGAAGCGAAGGAGCGCCCAAGCTGGGAATCAAGATAGCGGCAGTTGGGAGCAGCGAAGGGACGCTGGGCGTATGGGCGCACATAAAGGGATTCTTTGGAAACTTTTTTATAGACCCGATAGAGATAGACAGGTTAGGCAATGATACGATGCTGGAATTCGGCCTTGGCCTGTATAATAAAGAGGCGAAGTTCACGTTTCCGAAAGCAAAGAACCTGAAAGTTAAAGAGTGACAATTTTTAATCGCAGATTACACTGATTAGGATGATTACGCTGATTTGTACAAAAAAGCAGAGAATACAGAAAACAGAATATAACAATCTGTAAGCTTGAGGTGCGGATATGGTTTTTCGGTATTATACGAATGCAATTTCGAATGCCAGCAAGTCGATTGCAGCGGGGATATTTGTTTTCGGCCTGGTGCTGGTCGGGTTCGGGGTTTTGATTTTAGCGTTTCCGGCGGTGTTTGCGCTGCTGGCGGCGATTGTCTTTTTTATCACGGGGGCAGGATGTGCCGGGACGGCATTGAAGATATACCTGGCGCAGAGACATATCGACAGAATCACCCAGGACGACTCAACCGGTTATCGAAAGAACGTGCAGATACACATCGAAGAACAGTAGAATATCCAATTTCGAATGTAGCCCTTGGGGCCCCTTACGGGGAATTCAGAATTTTGGATTATATCTTAGTCACAGAGGGTTTTTTTTAGACACTGATTCCGTCTTCGTCCCGATAGAAAGCATCGGAACTTCCGCCTTCGTTGAAACTACGGCGGGACAAGCCGCCGCGACAAGTTACACGGATTATTTAGCGTGAAGAGCTTCTAAGAGAACGAATTATAGCTTGATATTTCGCTGGTTGGTTTTCTTTTTTTGTCCGGTGTAGTTTCATTTGCTGCGAATCCGACGGAGATTATAAGCTCAACTCGTTCGAGTGTTGGTATTGAAAGTGTTTTCCTGACCTTCTTCTGGTTGAACCAGCCGAGCATGCACGTTCCCAGGCCAAGTTCCGCGGCCTGGAGGCAGAAATGTTCGGCTGCTATTGCTATATCCATAAGGCGGAAGTCCCTGCCTTTTACAATGCCTCCGAGTTTAGCGGATATTTTCTGCTTTTGGCTGACTACTAATACAAGGACGGGTGCGCTGAAGGCGAAGTGATTGAAATCCAGCAGCCCTTCAAAGGCTGCCTTTGCCAGATGGTTTCTAAGCTGCGGCTGGTCGACTATTATAAATTTCCACGGTTGAGAGTTGCATGCCGAAGGCGCCAATCTTGCCGCTTCGATACATCGCTCGAGTTGTTCTTTTGGCACGGGGGAGTCTTTGTAGTTTCTGACACTGTACCTTTTATTCGCCAAATCCAGAAAGTTCATATTTATTTCCGCAAGTTTATAGAGATATTTAACCACAGATTGACACAGATTTACACAGAGAAAATGTGAATTTTGAATTCTTAATTTTGAATTCCTTTTTGCCACGGAGAACACCTCCTGCTTACTGCTTGCAGGGGGGCAGGTCCGTGGGCTAACCAAACAACAATAACCCCCTGCGGCGCAAGTGGCTAAAAACCCCGTCATTGTCTCGACACAAAGCGTCGAGACGAAGTGACGGGGCTAAATATGAAAAACAACGCGCTGCGACGCGGGGATAAACCGTTGCACAAAGGGGGAAGATAGCGGATAATTGGTGAGCGAATTCTGTCATATATGTGATGCGGGAGGAATTGTGGCGATTAAGGCGGACAAAACGAGGGGCAAATTAAAGAAGCTGCAATCTGCGTTTGCCAAGGCAAGGACCCTTTTGATTGTGATGCAGGACAATCCGGACCCGGACGCTATCGGGGCATCGATGGCATTGAAGGAGCTGGCCCAAAAAATCGCCAATATCAAGTGTCAGATTGCTTACGGCGGGACAGTCGGCAGGGCTGAAAATCGTGAGCTGGTTTATTATCTCGGATTTAAATTTCATGCGTTTGCTGAAGTTGACTGGCGGGATTTCGACCTGATAGCCCTGATAGACACTCAGCCTGGGACGGGGAATAATCCTTTGCCTGCCGATAAACGGCCTGATATTGTTATCGACCATCATCCGATAAGAAAAATCACGCGAAGTATCAGCTTTACCGACATTCGGCAAGGGTACGGTGCGACATCGACAATTCTGTGGGAATACCTGTGGGCGGCTAAAATCAGACCTGATGTACCGCTTGCGACGGCGCTTCTTTACGGGATTATGTCCGACACTCAGGATTTGGGTACGGAAACAACGAAGGCCGATATCGGCGCTATGGAAGCGTTGTACCCTCTGGCGAACAAGCGGATGTTGAGCCAGATTCAGCGCGGACGGGTGCCGAGTTCGTATTTTCAAATGCTCGCGTCGGCGCTGGGCAACACGAAACTTTACGGGCATTGTGCGATTTGCGGGGTGGGTAACATTGATAATGCGGATATGATTGGGGAGGTAGCTGATTTATTGCTCAGGCATGAGCAGGTTGACTGGGTGCTTTGCTACGGTTTTTATAATGAGATGATATTGATTTCTCTTCGCACTCAGGACAAAGAGCTGTCAGCCGGTGATGTAATCCGCGGTATGGTTGAGGGAATCGGTACCGGCGGCGGCCATGCGAGTATGGCAGGCGGACAAATCCTGCTGAAACAGCAGGGAAAATCCCGACTGCGGAGGGGCAAGATAGAGCAACTGATACGTGGGAGGTTTCTGAAGGCGTTGAATATAAGGAAGAAGGAAGGCGCCGCTTTAGTTCGGATGTGAAAGAATTGTTTGGATACTCGATTCTGGATTTTTGATGCTTGATGCTCGAAAATGGGTACCTGCCCCTGTTTTCACAGGGGTGACAATCTTTGGCAGGTATGACAAAAGTTAACGTAGTTTTAGTGTGGCCAGGGCTATAGCGGCGAAGAGTGCGGCGAGCAGCCAGAAGCGGACAATTACCTGCGGCTCGGACCAGCCTTTGAGATGAAAATGATGATGGATGGGGGCGCAGCGAAATAATCTTTTCCCGCCTGTGTATTTGAAATAAATTATCTGAAGGACGACGCTCATCATCTCCATAATAAATACGCCGCCAATGAGCAATAACAGCAATTCATTTCTGGTAACCAGCGCACCGTAGCCCATAGCTGCGCCGAGCGGCTGTGAGCCGACGTCGCCCATGAAGACCTGGGCGGGGTGGCAGTTGTACCATAAGAATCCGAGGACCGCTCCGAGAATGGAGGCATAAAAAATGCTAAGCTCGCCGGCGCCGGGGATGGCGGGCAATAATAAATAGCTGGCCCAGGTAATTTGGCTGGTGCGGTCCATAAACTCCGAGGCGACGTAACAGAGCACGACGAGGACGGCGGCGACTATGCCGACGCATCCTGCTGCCAGGCCGTCCATTCCGTCGGTGAGGTTGACGGCGTTGCTGGTTGCGGTCAGATAGAAAATAGCAATAAGTACGAACATCCAGGTCTGCAGCGGCAGGCCCTGCTTATAGAACGGTATCCACAGTCGCATACCGTCGTCGATGTTACCTTTGACGAAATCGGAATAGAGAAACGAGGCAATGAGGACTGCGCCTCCGATCTGGAAGACGAGTTTTTCCCAGACTTTCAGGCCGTCACGGCTGCGGTGTCTGATATCTGCGGTAAGCTTTAGCCAATCGTCAACGGCGCCGAGTGCGCCGAACCAGATAATCAGGACAATGGCTTTCTGGACGAAGGGGTTGTCGAGCCTGGCCCAGAGGAGTGTTCCGACGAGTACGGCGAGTATGATGATGAGTCCTCCCATTGTGGGGGTGTTGGCTTTTTCTTTGGTCAGCTGGTTGAGCGCTTCGTGGTGGAATTCGGGCCTGTCGCCGATTTTTTTTCTCATCAGCCAGCGGATAATCTTCGGGCCCAGCAGGATGGCGATGGCGAAGGCGGTGATGCTGGCGACGATGCAGCGGAACATCACGTTCTGGTAGGCGTAGAAGCCGAGCCGGTGCGTGAAACTGTCACGAAAATAGTAAAGTAAATGGTAAATCAATTTATTTCTCGATTCTCGATACCTGATGCTCGATACTCGAAAAGTTTTTGAAGTATTTGTACGACTTTTTCGAGAGCGACGGTTCTGGAGCCTTTTACTAATACTATATCGTAATCTTTTATAAATTTGTGCACATTATCAGCGGCTGAGTCTGCATCGGCGAAAGTTTCAACCGCAAGAGCGTAATCGGCAAGTTTCTGCGCCGTCGAGGCGGCGATATTTGCCAGAGGTCCGACCGCAACGACGAGCCGGACGCCGGCGGCGACTATTACAGAAGCCAGTTGTCTGTGAAGATTTTCGGACTGTTCGCCCAGCTCGGCCATGTCACCGCAGATAAATACGGGACGCCGTTTTTCGCTCGCAGCCATTTTGGAGAGCAGCTCGAGTGCATTTTTCATCGAGCCTGGGTTGGCGTTATAACAGTCGTCGATAACTTCAATTGTACCAAATCGCCTAATCTCGGCCCGCATCGGTACGGGTGGGAGATTCTTAACGGCTTCGGCGAATTGTTCGGCAGTAAAGCCCAATTTGTCACAGACGGCCCATGCGGCGAGGGTGTTTTCGAGGTTGCCTTTTCCGCCGAGCGGCACGTTTACCGTTACCGAGCCAACGGTAAACCGACTGCTCGCGTGATTCCAATCAATTTGCTGCGGATGGATGTCACAGGTATCTGAAAGGCCGAAGGTAACGAAGCTGAGAGTGCGGCGGCGTGCAACATCAATAAGGTTTTCATAGTCGCCGTTTATGAACAGGCAGCCGCCGGGTGAAAGGCCTTGGGCGATTGACAGTTTTTCTTCAACTATTGTGTCGAGGCTGCCAAAACCTTCGAGGTGTGCTGGGCAGACGTTGGTGACGACGGCCAAATCCGGCCGGGCGATTTTACTAAGGTAAGCGATTTCTCCGGGCTTATTGGCGCCGAGCTCGGCGATGACGAATTGGTCGTCGGGACGGGCGGCGAGTAAAGTCAGCGGCAGGCCGATTTGGTTGTTGAAGTTTTTGGGGGCCTGGAACGTTCGGTATCTGCTGCTCAGGACGTGCGTGATGATGTGTCTTGTGGTTGTCTTGCCGACTGAGCCTGTTATTGCGATGACCTTAAAACCGCACTCGGTTCTGTATTGAGCGGCGAGGCCGCCGAGGGCTTTTACCGTATCGTCAACTTTGATAAAGACACCCCCCAGGCAGGCCTGTGGGCTAAATAAATTTGATTGATAAACGATGTACTTGGCGCCGGCGGCGAGGGCCTGCGGTATAAAATCGTGGCCGTCGAAGTTCGGGCCTGGTATAGCAAAGAAGCAATCGCCGTTTTTTGCCGAACGTGAATCGGTGGAGACGGCGGTTATCTTACCGCCTCGCTGCAAGGCGCGGGCGTTGATGATGTGGGCCAAATCTGTTATTGAAAATTGTGCCATTTTTCGCTTTTCGGCCAAACTTTAGGGGTACAAATTTATGAAAAGACAAGGCTTATGTAGTACAGCATATGTTCCGCGGGGTTGAGAATCAAGACCATAACCCAGGGAAGAATTTCTAACTAACCGCGAAAAAAATGAAAAATTTTTAAAATTCCGCTTGACTTATAACGTTACGCGTTATATAATACAACCAGCCTATGATAAAAAGCTTTAAGTGCGATGAAACCGAAAAGATATTTACCCGACGTTATTCTCGGAAGTTGCCTTCTGATATTCAAAAAGTAGCTTTTAGAAGGCTTCGTATGATTCATAACAGTAAGTCATTAACCGATTTAAGAACGCCGCCGGCCAATCACCTGGAAAAGCTGACGGGTGGTCGCAAAGGTCAACATAGCATCCGCATTAACGACCAATGGCGTATTTGTTTTGAATGGCACGAGAACAACGCATTTAACGTGGAGATAGTGGATTATCACTGAGGTGTGAAAATGAGAAAGAATAAGATTCCACCGCTGCACCCAGGAGAAGTGCTGCTTGAAGAGTTTATGAAGCCGCTGGGGTTGAGCCAAAATCAGGTGGGCGGTGACTTGGGCGTTTCGGCAAGAAGGATAAATGAAATAGTCCATGGGAAAAGAAGTATAACAGCGGATACCGCATTACGACTGAGCCGCTACTTCGGCAATTCGGCCGAGTTCTGGCTGGGTCTCCAGATGGATTACGACCTAGACGTAGAAATGGACGAACATGCCGCCCAAATAGAAAAGGATGTAAAAAGGCTGGTTTGTACATAATCGTCCTATAATTACCTATCACGGTCGCCTCGCTGGTCGCAATCTTTACGTTCTGCACCCTATTGTGCCACAACAACGTGGAAAATCAGGTTGGCGAAGTATGACTTTGCCCACATGCACCAACAACAGAACCGAATCTCTATCAAGATGGCGGTTATTCCACATGGTTCTATTGACAATATTACTTCTGCTCGCACGATTTAGATAAGCGAGTTATGCTCAACATCGAGGTAGAATATTTCAGACACGTGCAAGGCAGGAGCGAAGAAAATGGGGCTGCACAAATATGAAATGTACCATGGGGCGGCATTACTGCAAATGGTCAGAAAACCGGAGTTCAGCCTGAAGATAGTTGAAACCAACAACAGGGAAGACGGCTGGGGCACATACAAGGTATATTCCGATTCCAAGGATTATGTGCTTTTCGTAAAATCGACCTCCTATATTCACACGGGACCTTATGCCGCTTACTACAGTCAATTCACGTTTTCTATGGATGACATCCAAAGAATGAGAAAATTCACTGAGAAAAACCGGAATGTATTGGTTTGTCTGGTTTGCGATCATGAGCACATATGTCTGTTGAATGCTGATGAAGTGAAGGAATTGCAGATTCTTAAAGACACCCAACAATGCAATGTGAAGGTGTCTTGGCGCAAAGGTACCGAATTGGATGTTAAGTCACGATACGGCGGGTTGAATCACAAAGTACCGAGAAGCCGCCTTAAAATGTTCGAGTGGTAGCAGAACACGCGGCTGTATTTCGGAATTACCCAGAACACAGCGTCCTCGCGATAGCCTCGTCAAATCACGATGTTTGGTGTCCCATTCTTTCTGCGAGTCGGCTTGCAACAAGCTGCTGGGCTATTTCTTTGTCGCTGAAGTGGATTTTTTCTTTGCCTATTATCTGGTAGTTCTCGTGGCCCTTGCCTGCGATGAGGACGATGTCGTCTTTTTCGGCCTGTCTGACAGCATAACGGATTGCATCATCACGTTCGAGTTCCACATTAATTTTGTCGGCGGTCGGGCGTTCGAATCCGGTCATAATTTCGCCGATTATGAATTCCGGCGGTTCGGTTCTTGGGTTGTCGCTCGTGACGACGACGAGGTCTGCAAGCTGCTCGGCGACTGCGGCCATTCTTGGTCGCTTGGTTCGGTCGCGGTCTCCGCCGCAGCCGAAGACGACTATGAGTTTTCCTTTGCAAAGCGGTTTGAGGGTTGAAAGTACGTTTTTGAGGGCGTCGTCGGTGTGGGCATAATCGATGAGTATTGTGAAGTCGCCATCGAAATCTACTTTTTCGAGTCGGCCTGGTACGTTTTTAAGGGTCGATAAGCCGGAGCAAATAGTTTTCAAGTCCAGGCCGGCGGCAAGACACAGGCCGGCAGCGGCGAGATGGTTGCTCACATTATATAAACCGAGAAGCGGAGTCGAAACGGTACAACTTTGTCCTGCGTAAGACAAGTTAAAGCGCGTTCCTTCGATTGTCATTGATTCTATACGGGCGGTTATGTCCCCCCCGCTGCTTTCTTGTGAAAGCAAGACGCGGGGGCTATCGATACCGTACCAGAGAATTTTTGCGGCGGTTCGTTTTGCAATTTCGTCCGAATGTGATGATTGTCTGTTAAGGACGGCTGTAGCGTCAGGGGACAGTCTTTCAAAAAGTTTAGTCTTTGCGTCGAGATAGGCTGATTCGGTTTTGTGGTAATCGAGATGGTCGCCGGTGAGATTGGTAAAAGCTGCGGCGATAAAGTCGATAGCTGCCAGGCGGTTCTGGTGGAGGGCGTGGCTGCTTGCCTCGATGACCATATAGCTGGCGCCGGCGTCAACCATCTGCTTTTGAGCTTGTGCAATGGTCAAACAATCGGGAGTAGTCAGCGGGGCTTCGGTAATCTGTTCGCCGGTATCATAAATTACGGTTCCGAGCAGTCCGCACTTTCGGCCTGTGCTGTTGAGGACTGAGCGAACCAGAAAAGTAATGGTTGTCTTTCCGTTTGTTCCTGTGACGGCGAGATTGGTCAGCTTCGAGGCTGGGCTGCCGCTGCGGGCCTGGGCGAGTAGTGCTGCGGCGGTGGTAGTGTCAGGGACGGTAATAAAGACAACCCCCGGCACAGGTCCGGGGGCTAAACCCGATTGGTGAACGATGTATTTAGCGCCGGCGGCGAGGGCCTGGGGGATAAAATCGTGGCCGTCGAAATTTGTGCCCGGGATGGCTATAAAGCAATCGCCCCTGCGGACGAGGCGGGAGTCGATACAAAGACGCGGGGCGTCCTTTCCGCGAACAAGTTCAAGCAAGCTATCAAAATCCATCGCACATCCTGCGCTGTTTTTTGGCTATTTTAGTTAAAACAGGTAAATTTGCAATAAGTCTGTCTTTATTAAGGGCCAAGAATCTGCTATTGTATATGGCAGCGGGCACAAGAAGAGCCACTCTACAGTTCAATGGGGTCGAATATGAGAATTCGAAGCATAATTTTCGCATTTATGGTCGGTATTGTATTTTCGTTTCAATTTTGCGTATTTGGCGAAGAGCAGTACCTGGCTATATTCATCGACGGGCAAAGGGCCGGCTATGCGGTGCACAGCAGGGTCGTCTCGGAGCAGGAAGTTCGAACTACGGATACGGTCATGCTTACGATAAACAGGCTCGGTGTGCCGGTAACGGTGAGCACTGCCGAGACCAGTATCGAGACGAACAAGGGTGAGCCCATTGGGTTCGAAGCGATACAAGATATGAGCATGTTGCGAACAACGATGAGCGGGACGGTCTCAAAGGACGGTACAATTAACGTAACTTCGGTTACGGGTCAGTTCGAACAGCAGAAGAGCTTCGAATGGCCGAAGGGGGCATTGATGGCGGAAGGGCTTCGGCTTTTGCAGGAAAGAAAAGGGCTGGCGGAGGGGACGGAATATTCAGCTAAGGTCTTCAGTCCGTCAATGCTGCAGGCTCTGGACAGCAAGATAAGAATCGGCCCGAAGAAACAAGT
>Ga0315537_1003057_pt1 | contig 12546 bp, 4 predicted proteins | sample SalMarSW160270MG_FD_203091 | JGI IMG/M metagenome (GOLD analysis project Ga0315537, IMG submission 203091) | Salt marsh sediment microbial communities from the Plum Island Ecosystem LTER, Massachusetts, United States - Salt Marsh Sediment SW1602-70 ... | reverse complement strand
TGGCGCTGAAATCATCGGTTGTGTTGCCACCACCGATCTCCAGGGTAACCAGTCCAATTGAACTGGTTGTCGGTGAGTGCGTTTCGGTATACACAACAGTTCCGTCAACAGCTCCCTGCAGGATGCTAATGCGAATACCAACCGATTGATCGGCTACAATATTCCCGGCATCATCCCTTACGACTGCCTGGTAGTTGAAGGCTTGCGGTGCCTGAGCAACTGCGTTGCTCAGGAAGATAAAAGATAAAAGTACAAAGACAAAAGTAAGAATTGGTCGTATCATGGCTATTGATTTTATTTGGTAAAAGAAGAGTAGATAAATTTACGAAGAAGGGATATAAAAATCAAGAGAATGAAATGAACAAATTTTCAACCGTTGATTGATTAAAGGTTAATGGATAGGGTTAATAACGGAATCTTCAGGGGTAAAAAGATTCCTTTTCTTAACTTTTTGCTTACACTACCCTGAAGTTGGTTCCTGCAATGCTCCGACTGGGATATGTGGTTTTTCATTGGGACGGTGTGCCCGGAGAAAACATACGTAACGCACCCTCAGCTACCCATGTTTGCCCCCTACGGGGACCAAACGCCAGCCCGAAAGAATCATTCTTTCATTCTGGCGGTGGCGGGCAGTACCGAGTACCTTTTTCTCAACACTCACAGCTCATCCGCCATAGTTCTGCCTCGGCGGAACGAAGGCGGGACTCACACTCTGTCCCTCTCTCTGTCTCTCAGTCTCTTTGTCTCTTCGTCTTTTTACCCAGGATCCAGTAACCAGCAACCATTTCTATTTTCACTCATCACTCATCACTATTAGTTCCTTCCCAACAACTCCATCACCATTTTCTCCAGCTGGCCGATCCGTTTGTTCTGGCTTTCAATTATTTCCTGCTGTTCTTTGATGGCTTCAACCAATAAAGGTGCAAAATTCCCATAGGCAATGCTGTAATATCCATCCTGGTCCTTTGCCACAATTTCAGGAATGATCTTTTCAACATCCTGCGCAATAAATCCTATTTCTCTTTTTTCTGAATCGGTTTTCCAATTAAACGATATTCCCTGGAGTTCCAGGATGCGGTCCAGCGAAGATTGAATGGGTTGGATGTTTGTTTTCAGGCGCCTATCCGAAGAATGCTGCCATCCTGAAGTTGTATATGTCCCGGTAGTACTTCCGTTGTAGACCGTAAGTTTCTGGCTCGGTGAGGAGGTTCCAATCCCAACATTCCCATCATCCTTGATATAGATGCTTTTGGTCGTTGAAGCATCAACCCGTATGGCAACATAACCACAGGCATCAGCGACAATTCCCCAGGGCATAGTCCCGGCTGAATTTCTTCCGATGATCAATGTATTGGCAGCATCCGGCAGGGCCAGGTACCTGTTTCCCCCTGCTGAAAGGGTAATATTTCCTGTGACTTCCAGTTTTTCGCCGGGTGAAGTATCTCCGATCCCGACGTTTCCATTTTTCAGGACGGTGAATGCGTTTGACCGTACAGTAGGACTGCTGCCGTTCCCTACGATAAACAGGGGATCGGTTGCCACCCAGCTGGTTGAACTGCTGGAGGTAAGGTCATTAAAACGGCCAATAACGAATGATCCGTAGGATTTGGATGTTGCATTATCGCCCATCGCAAAGGATCTCTCCCCTTCGGATATGCTCCAGAATCCCATTGAAGTGGAATACTGGCCCTGTGTATCCGTATTGTCACCGATTGATACGGAGTAATGTGCATGTGTTTTTGCCTGATAACCGGAAGCCATGCTATACTCTCCATATGCTTTTGTCTGATAACCGGAAGCCAGAGCACCCTTGTCTGCCTGGGTATCATAGCCCAATGCAACTCCGTGCCAGTCGGTTGTCTCGGATGATTGTCCGATAGCTATACTATTCTGGTAGGGTGCAGAGGCAGAAGCGCCCAATGCAATCGATACGGCGCCTGCAGCACTTGCGCTATTCCCTATAGCTAACGCATTAACTCCTGATGCGCTGGAACTGATGCCGGCAGCAAAGGAGTATTGACCATTGGCTGTTGAATTGTATCCCATAGCTGTGGAATGCAATCCCGATGCCGTGGTATTGTATCCCAGGGCAGTGGAATAATCACCTGAAGCGGTAGTACTGTAGCCAAAGGCACTCGAATAGTTCCCTGTAGCATCCACTTCATGCCCCAGTGCTGTGGAACCGGTCTTGCTGGCTAACGAATTTCTTCCTGCAGAGAAGGAATAGTCAGCACTGGATGTATTGCCGGTACCCATCGATATAGCGCCTATTCCATTGGAGACACAACCCAGACCAAGAGCGAAGGCGTTTTCTTTCAATGCCTGGGTTTTTGTACCGGTAAGGGTTGCCCCAAAAGCATAACTTCCTTTGCCCAGGGCAACGGATTCCTTTCCAAATGCGTAGGATCCTTCTCCTTTTGCCAGCACGTTATCACCGAATGAGAACGAACTCAGTCCCGTGGCAACTGCCGAATTTCCGATCGCAGTGGAATAATCGGCTCTGGCAATCGCTTTATAGCCCATTGCCTGGGAGTAATCACCGATGGCTTTGGACTCAAAACCGGTTGCCATTGAGTTGGTTCCCACACTATCCGGAGATTCTATCAGTACCCTGCCGGTGAGGAACGCTTCCTTTTCCGGATACCAGAGTATCCTGGGATCGCTCGGATCGATAATTTCGGCATTACCTTTTCCCGACACATTCAGGTAATCACCCGTTATTCCTTTTAACGGTGAAAAACCACCGATTGCAAATCCCCCTTTGGTTCCTTTCGTTCCTTCGTCGTTGATGTATACCCTTACGCTATCTGGTGTTACCCTGAGAAATTCCTGATCCGTACCTTTTAACGGGCTGTAACCGCCTACAGCAAATCCTCCTTTTGTCCCTTTGGTAGCGTCACCATCAACATAAACCCGGACGCTATCCGGGGTTACCCTCAGATACTCTTCATCAATGCCTTTCAGTGGAGAGAATCCACCGATTGCAAATCCGCCTTTTGTTCCCTTGATCTCCTCCTTCTCAACATAAACACGGATACTATCGGGGGATACCCTCAGGTACTCGTTGGTGATGCCCTTTGTCACGGGACTGTATCCTCCTACCGCAAATCCTCCTTTTGTACCTTTCACTCCATCGTCGTTCACATACACCCTGACGCTATCGGGTGTTACGCGGAGGAATTCATTGGTTACATCTTTTGTTAGCGGGTTGAATCCACCGATGGCAAAGCCTCCTTTCGTGCCTTTCGTTCCGGAATCGTCCACGTAAATGCGGACTCCTTCGGGGTAAACGGCAAACACTGTCTGACCGTCGTTCCGTTTCACCTCGAACAGTGCATCATCACCTGTTTCGGTACCATCACCCACGATCTCCAGCCGGCTGGCAGGGGATTCGGTTCCGATACCGATGTTGCCGTTGAAGTAAATGGTGTCCCCATCCTTCAGCCAGGTCTCACCCATACTCAGGTGCTCTGCATTTTCAGAGAAGAGGGCATATGGAACCGACATCAATTTTGTCGTGCCCATCTCCTGGTACCCGGTTCCCGGATCCAGATCCACTGCCAGGTAGTGGCTGTCGGAAGCCCAGTCAATGTCCGTGAACAGGGTTGCTGTTCCACCGGTGCGTATGGCGGAAGGATCGCCGATAACCAGGGTGAACAGTCCGAATGCATTGGTGCTGACTGCATGTTCTTCCTGCCAGACCAGTGTACCGGGTTCGCTTCCGGCAAGGATGCCGATCCGGATGGTCAGGTTGGCGTCCGGCAGAACGGTCCCGGAGCCGTCGCGGGCGACCGCCTGGTAGTTGAAGCCTTGTGGGGCCTGGGAAAAGAGAGTGAGCAGTGAACAGTGAACAGTGAGCAGAAAAAGAAGTATTCGTTTCATGATTCTTGAGTTTGTTTGATTATAGAAGAGAATTTAAATTTACGAAGATGATTAATAGAAATCAAGACATAAATAAAAATTGTAAAAATTTGATCGTATGGTTTATATTTCATAACTTACGACTAATGAATATCTTAATATACATCTTATCATGGTATTAGGTGCTTAATACTTAATAATACCACCTTGTTTTATAAAAAAAGCTAACTATGAAAAGCCAACAAACCGTATTGTATCAACGTGAGATTCGGGTAAAATCTCAGAGAAAAAACAATCTTTGGAATAGCTTCTCCTTCCTGGTTCTTTTTTCCTTATTGTTTCTGTTCGCCAATTCATTAATTGTTCAGTCACAGACATTAATCAGTGATAATCCTAATGATCACCCGGTAGGGTATGAGGACCCGGATGACCCGGATTACATTCGTCTGCTTCCGGCTGATCCGGGAGTTGATTATGTTTTTGTAGTGAACCTGTTATCGGATCAAATTGTAATCCACTCTGCAAGTATGAATTCTACTCCTTGCTCTAATGGATCAAGTCCGATTACCTCTGTCTTTTACAACGGAGTTCCAACCCCACCGCCTGCACTGACGGTTACCATACCGGGCGATTGGATTTGCACTCCTACACCTGACATCGAGGAGAGATACCTCGATGTATCGGTTGAGGTTCAGGATGGGGGTGGCGAACAGGACGACCAGTTTTTCAGAATTCCAATTGCAAGAGACCCGGTAAAGATAGCTATGGTGCTGGACATTTCCGGTAGCATGAGCCTTCCAACTCCGGGAGATGATATCGATTTGACACCACGCTGGGATGTTCTCAAGCTGGCTGTAATTTCATTTATAGACAAGCTGGAGTTGCTCAGGCAATCAGGCGATTCCCTTGCACTGACTTATTTTACCACCACGATTATTCAACCGGCGTTTCCAACCACGAACAACTTCATCGATATCACCCTGCCCGAAGAGGAGGCACCTAAGCTTACTTCTTCCGATTCGGTTTTCAATGATATGGATAATCGCCATCCGTTGAATATGACCTCTATGGGCCAGGGCCTTCTTGATGGCAAAGCAAAATTGAACGGGAATAATCCCGATCCTGACGGGGCAAAGAAAATCGTGTTGCTGTTCACGGATGGTTTGCAGAATATAGCTCCACTGGTTGATGATACAGACGGGCAAACGTTAAGTGACGGGCAAAAACTGAATGACTGCGATCCTTCATGTGCTTCAGAAGACAGTGTTCGGTACTATACGATAAGCATTGGAGCGGGTCCCCTTGTTCCGGAAGTACTTGAGAATATAGCAACACATAATAGCGGTTTTGCAGTTCAGTCAACAGTTGGTGATGAGTTTGATTTTTACGATTTCTTTAATACCCAGTGGGTCAATATGTTGTACTCAAGCAGCCCGCAGATGATCAGGAACGAAGTTGGTATGCTGGTATCAGGTGAAGCAACGCACAGCTATCAACTAAACAAAAACCTCTCTTATGTTTTGTTCGAATTGATTTCTGAGGATAGTGACAGCATAGAGATGGTAGTCCAAAAGAATGGAATTGAAATAAATCCAACCGTTTATCAGCAGGATAACATCCACAAATTGATGGGATTCAAAATGCCACTTAAGGTTGAAGATACCCGTATTTATTCGGATGGAGAGTGGGAGGTAGTGTTATCCGGAACAATCTCGAAGCGATATCTGATGACATGTTTTGCCGATGATCATTTGCTGAATTTTTATTGCAATCTGGATAAATCGATATATACAGTTGAAGATGCCATACAATTATCAGTGCAACTATCGTATGCAGGAGAACCAATAACCGGTGATGACATGACGGTTGAGGCGTTGGTTTTCAAACCAGGGGATGATCTGGGTCACCTGCTCTCAACTTATGAAACTCCGGAAGGTACAACAGGGGAGGATGTTATGGATCCGGCTCAGAAAAAATTCCAGGATCTGCTTGCCGGTGATACCGCATTTTACCATGCCCTTCTGCCTGAAAAACAAATTATTGAACTTGAATCGTCGGGAAACGGACAATTTCACGGTGCATTTGATGAAACGGAGCTTACGGGTGTTTATAAAATAGTTTTTACAATAAACGGCAAACTGCCATCAGTCGGGAATATTGAAAGGACAAAACTTGTAAACACTGTATTTAAATTCGGGCAGGTTGTAGAGGAAGAACCCGAAGTAGTGGATGATGCTCCACCGCCGAGTGCTGGTGCTTCATCCGGTCTGACTGTACTTCGAATCAGACCGATAAACAAATTTGGTTATTATCTAGGACCTGGTTTTACATCCAAAATCAAGTTTGGAATACCTTCAAAACCTTCCCGGTCCCAGAAAACATCACTTGGATTTCCTGAAAACGGTGAAGGAGATCCCTCTCCATATCTCCTGGAGATAATGGATAATCTGGACGGCAGTTATTTTCTTTACCTGGCAAACGTGAGAGGCAATCCCAGGATTGAGATAAATGTCAGGGGGGAGATTCAATATGACGGAAAAGTGTGGCCGCTACCCACCTGGTTCTTCATTCTCGGAATACTCATTTTCCTGGCGATCTTCCTTGTGAGGCTTATCACGTTCAATGCAAAGAAAATTGTCATCAATGTTTTATGGATACTGCTAATAGTCTGGTTATTGATATTTGTTTTACAGAACTTCGGTATTGCAATTATTTTCTGACCGCTTTGAAAGGCAGAGGGTGTTGTGACCCTTTTTTCATTCAAGCGATGATTCCAGTTGATCCAGCCTCCGGTTGATCTCAATTATTTGCTTTTCAAGTTCCAGGTTTTTTGCTACCTGCTCTTCAATAATCTTCTGCTGTTCTTTTATTGCCTGAAGCAGGAATGCCGTCATTCTTGAATAATTCACATTCAAATATCCATTTGCATCCTCATCGACAAGTTCCGGGAAAAGTGGTTGAATTTCCTGTGCAATAAATCCGACCTGACGACCGGCAGGATGTGATCTCTGATCCTTAAATTCAAAATAGGATGGATGTATTTTTTCAATTGATGACAATACATTGTTTAATCCGGTTATATTGGTTTTAAACCTCGCGTCTGAATTCTCGGTCAAGGTTCCTGCGATGGTCATGTTCCCGTTTTTATAAAGGATTAATGCATTGCTTGTACTTGTTACGGCAATTCCATTTCCGGCAACAAACAAGGGGTCGGTACTGACCCAGGAGGAGGTGCTCCCTGTAATATCATTGTATCGTCCGATAACCAGAGAAGCATATGACTGGGCTGTGGTCCGGTAACCAGAAACGATAGAATAATTTCCCGTGGCTGTTGTCAGATAACCTGTTGCCAGTGAAGTATTTCCTCCGGCGGTAGAACCATAGCCCAGCGCAGTGGCATAGTCATTGGTTGCCTGTGTTCCTCTGCCGAATGCAGTTGTATACAAATCTGTAGCTTTTGTTTCCCGTCCAAAAGCCACTGAATAGTTCGCAGTCACTGTATCCCTGTATCCTGCTGCTATCGATCCATATCCTTCTGCTGACGACTGATATCCGAGAGCAGTGGAATAATTCGCGCTTGCTGACGTTTCCCTTCCCAGGGCCACAGCGCCGGTTGAACCCGCTATGGTTTGATATCCTGCAGCCAGGGAGCTTACCCCGTCTGCCTGTGATTTATATCCCATGGCTGTTGAATTGGCAGCAATAGCTTTTGTGAGGTAGCCTGTAGCAATGGATGAGCTTCCAGTGGCTTCACAATATTGTCCTAATGCTGTAGCCCCGGTTCCTGAAGCAATTGCATAGTACCCGGATACTGTGGAATACAATCCGGTAGCCTGGGTATAGCCACCCATCGAAGTGGAATACCAGTTTGACGATTTTGTTTTATAACCCAATGCAGTAGCAAAATTACCGGATGCCGTATCGTTGGCGCCAAATGCAAAAGCACCCAAACCGGAAGCCTGCGATCCAAGGCCAACAGCAAAAGCGTTCTCGCCTGTTGCCATGGTATTACCCGTAACTGTTCCCGTAGAATCAATACCCACGGAGCCAAAGGCAAAACTTTTCAATCCATGTGCATAAGCTCCTGACCCAAGTGCAAACGCATCGTCCAGACTGGCTTGTGCCTGATTACCGAAAGCAAACGAGTTATTCCCGTTTGCAAGAGAATTCTTACCGATCGCCATTGAGTAATTTCCCCTTGAAATGCTTTGGTATCCGAATGCTTCCGAGTAGGAGCCAATTGCTTTTGTTTCATAACCCGACGACATGCTGTTTTCTCCAACGCTATCCGGGTATTCAACCAAAACACGGCCACTCATAAAAGCATTTTTGCGGGGGTACCAGAGCACCCTGTTCTCCCCGTCAATCACTTCGGCAGTGGCTAAACCGGAAACGTTCAAATATTGTTTTGAAGGACCTTTAGCTGGTGTAATACCGCCAATGGCGAATCCACCCTTTGTCCCTTTTGTTGTTTGGTCATCAATATATACCCTTACACTATCGGAAGTTACACGAAGATACTCCTCTTCGATTCCTTTGACGGGACTAAATCCTCCAATGGCAAAACCTCCCTTTGTTCCTTTAGTACCGTCTTTCTCAACATAGATTCTGACACTATCCGGCGTCACTCTCAGGTATTCATCGCTATTCCCTTTCGTCAACGGGCTGATACCTCCAATGGCAAAACCACCTTTCGTCCCTTTCGTTTCATCGCTATCGACATACACACGAACACTATCGGGGGATACCCTCAGGTATTCGTTAGTGATCCCTTTTGTCACGGGGCTGAATCCTCCGATAGCAAATCCTCCTTTCGTACCTTTTGTACCATCATCGTTCACATAGACCCGGACACTATCGGGTGTAACCCGAAGGTATTCGTTGGTAATCCCTTTTGTCACAGGGCTGAATCCCCCAATGGCAAATCCTCCCTTCGTACCTTTTGCTTCGGATTCCTCAACATAGATTCTCACTCCCTCGGGGTATACGGCAAATACTGTCTGTCCATCCTGTCGTTTGACTTCAAACAGGGGTTCGTCCGGCACTTCAAGTCCGTCTCCCTGTACTTCGAGCTTTCCTTGTGGGGATGTGGTCCCGATTCCGACATTACCCTCCATATAGTAGATTGTATCACTGTTTTCATACCAGTAGTTTGTATTATCGAGGTAGGGGGAAAGGTCTACGGTCGTTCCGCTGTTGGTAAGTCCAAGATCATCCCCGGTAAGGGAAAGGTTCTGTAGCTCGTTGGTAGCATCAGGATCTGCATCATCTACCAGTGATCCCAGGGGAACTGTTTTTGTACCCCCGGCATCTGTAATCTCCAGGTCTGTACCATTCAACAAAGCTGATGATATTAGTTCGTTAGCCGGATCTGCATCAGCATCATTGACATAGAGTGACAGGTCGACTAAACCACCTCCGCCTGATATCGACAACAGGTCGCCTGACAGGATCAATCCCTGGTTATCGGTGTTATCCATGTAACCTGACAGGTCGATGTTGTTAACTCCATTATCGATCGTAAGAGTATTTCCCGAAATATGCAGGTCCTGGTCATCGGTAGCCGGATCGCCAGGGTCTCCTTTATCTCCCTTGGGTCCCTGCAGCCCAGGATCTCCCTGATCTCCTTTAGGACCTTCCGGACCCGGTTCACCCTGGAGTCCCTGGGGACCTTCCGGTCCTGCCGGTGCCTCAAATTCTATCCAATTCGACAAATCCTGGTAGGGTTGTATGGTAGACGTATAGGGTGATGTACCCTGAAAGATCCACATTGAGTTGATCAACGGATCACCGGAAGAGCGGTCAAACACATAATCCCCTTCGTTCACTACTATTCCGCTGATCCATGCACCGCGGTTGGTCAGTCCGGTGCCCGGGTCACCCTTATCGCCTTTCGGTCCCTGTTCTCCCTGCGGGCCTTCGTTTCCCTCTTCGGCAAACAATGCAAAAGGTACAGAGAGCAATTCCGAGGTTCCCATCGGGATGAAGGTGGCATCCACCTTGATTGAAACCTCCAGGTAATGTGCCCCGGTGCTCCAATCGATTTCACTGAAGGTCGCTACGGATCCCGAACCCTTCTCGGCTTCAGGATCACCGATCATCAGGGTAAACAGTCCGAACTCATTGGTCGTTACGGTATGGGTCTCTTCCCATACCAGTGTACCGCTCTCGCTCCCGGCACGAATCCCGATCTTTACATCAACCGATTGGGAAGCAAGCAATTCTCCTCCATCATCCCGGGCTACCGCTTGGTAGTTAAAACCCTGGGGTGCCTGTGAAAAGAGAGTGATGAGTGATGAGTGAAGAATGATGAGCAAAAGAAGAAATCGTTTCATGGCTATTTGGTTTGTTGGTTTGCAAAAGAATATACAATAAAAATACGAAGCAGATGGATACGAGTCAAGTGGATGGGAAGGAAAGAATTGTTAAATGTGTAAAGGTTAAATGATAAAAAAGGGTTTTACCCGCCCGGATGACCTTTGCCCGTCCGCCTGAACGACACAGTCGGGCGGGGTTGCCGGATTACATAAAATCCTGAATTTTAAGGGTGTTTTCAACGTAGAGACACGATTAATCGCGTCTCTACATTGGATGTATTTCCGATATAATTATCTATGGGGACAATTTACCCTGCCAACTACTATTTTGTTTTCCAATCAGACACCTCATTAACTCAATAACCTAATAACTCAATAACATAGTTTACTTTCACTAATTTAAGGCATTCCAGACATTTTGCCGCAGGCGGAGACTGAGAATCCTCCGTCTCACAGTCCCAAAGTCACTTCGTCTCCTTTTCTTCAAACTCTGTACACTGAACTATTCATCCCTCCCCAACAACTCCTTCACCATCTGCCTCAGTTCATCGATTTCAGATTGTTGTTTTTCAATGATCCCCTGTTGTTCTTTCATGGCCTCCACAAGAAGTGCGGTTAAAGGGGCATATTGCATGGTATATAGTTCACCTTCTGTGTTAACTACTTCGGGAATTATTTCAGCTACCTCCTGTGCAATAAATCCAACCTGGGTTCCTCGCTGCATATTTTCAGGGTCCTTCCAATTAAAGTTTACCCCCCGCAGCTTTTGAACTTTCGCTAATGCATCGGGAATGACATTAATATTTTCTTTAAGCCGCACATCACTATAGTTGGTCCATGCAGTTGTTCCTCCGGCTTGCCCGTTAACAAAAAAGGTCACTCCGGCGGGCCTAATCGAGGCATTACCCCGTATTACAACATATTTAAGATTAAAATCTCCATAAATAAGAGGCGTAGTGCCTCCGTTATTATCAATATACAGTTTATCAGAACCGGTTTCATTATTTCCTGCAAGATATCCAATAAAAACATTTCTGCTACCTGTTAAATTTGATGATCCCACGTCCCTGCCAATGAAAATGTTATTCTCACCCTCTGTATTATGCTGTCCTGCGAGAGTACCAAGAAAAACATTAGAGGAACCAGTAGTATTATCATCTCCTGCCAGACGTCCAATCATTACGTTGTAATTTCCCGTGGTGTTATATCGTCCAGCCTCAGAACCCAGAATAACATTCTGGTTACCTGTAGTATTAGCAAAACCACAATAATATCCCATAAAAACATTATCATATCCTGAGGTATTGTTAAACCCTGCTCGTGCACCTTGAAATACATTTTTGCTTCCGTCGGTATTATAATAACCTGCAGAATTTCCAATAAGAACATTCGAATACCCGGATGTATTTGACTTTCCTGAAGATATTCCAAGGAATACATTGTTGCTTGCTGTCGTATTGGAATATCCCGATTGATAGCCCATAAAAATATTATTCCCGGCTGTTGTATTGGAATATCCAGCCATATGACCAAGGAAAATGTTATAATTTCCAGTAAGGTTGGCCCTTCCTGCACTATGTCCTAAAAACACATTGCTTACCCCTTCAGTATTTGAAAGTCCTGCACCGTAACCAACGAAAACATTGTTAAAAGAAGTGGTATTGGATTGTCCGGCACTTTTCCCAACAAAGACATTCTGGAAACCCGTTGTATTAAAGTATCCTGCCTGCGAACCAAGAAATATATTATCTGCCCCTGTTGTATTAGAGTACCCTGCCCTGTACCCAAGAAAAACGCCGTTATGAGCTGTTAAATTTGAATATCCCGCCTGCCTGCCCAGGAATACGTTCAAATTACCGGTTGTATTGGAATATCCACTTTCATTACCAAGGAATATGTCGGATTCACCAGTAGTATTGGAATAACCAGTCCGTAAGCCAATGAACAGGTTAACGCTTGCAGTAGTATTTGAATGGCCTGCATCCAGTCCCATAAATACATTGCTGTGTCCTGAAGTATTTGAATAACCGGCATTGTTTCCAATAAAAATACATCCTGTTCCTGCTGTATTTGAATACCCTGCCTGTGTACCAAGGAAAACATTGTGATAGGCTGTAGTATTAGAATAGCCTGATTGATACCCCATGAACAAATTATAATCGCCTTCTGTATTAGAAAAGCCGGCCCGATCACCCAGAAACACATTGTATTGACCGGTCGTATTGTTAGATCCACTTTTATATCCCATGAAGGAATTGAAGCTTGCAGTATTATTGTAACCGCTCTGATATCCAAGAAACACATTGTAATTGCCCGATTCGTTCGAATATCCTGCCAGGTTTCCCATGAAAACATTATTACTGCCAGT
>Ga0315537_1003053_pt1 | contig 12552 bp, 15 predicted proteins | sample SalMarSW160270MG_FD_203091 | JGI IMG/M metagenome (GOLD analysis project Ga0315537, IMG submission 203091) | Salt marsh sediment microbial communities from the Plum Island Ecosystem LTER, Massachusetts, United States - Salt Marsh Sediment SW1602-70 ... | reverse complement strand
TTTCGCGGCTAAGCAGCCTGCCGTTCCAGCGCCAACCACTATGGCGTCAAACTTTTCCAACGTGATTGCCCTCCGTGAACATGTGATATATTTTCTATACCTTGTTGTTAAATCCATCTGGAAGGGAATTTTACTCTTTTCTCACTCCCCTTTTTCTGTTCTCCAGACTGGTTGTCATGTTATGACAATTTCTTCTTATAAACTTGCAAGTAAGCTAGTTCACACCAAGTGTAATCTGAGTGTACCATGTACATTCGATGTATCTAATAAATCAACCTTTCTGCTATACAAGGAGGCTTCTATATGAGTGCCTTTGAACGCGCAGGAGTCGCCTATCTCGCAGGGTCCAGAAACAGTCTCAAAATAGTAATCGAAGGAAAAGCCTACTACGTGCACGTGAGAGACATCTACCGAGCCTTGGAAGACGCAAAGTTCAAAGCGTACATTTTGAAGCTTTCAGAGCTCTTTCCAAAGATGCCTCAGGAGAAACGAACAGAACAAGCAGAGGTAGCTGGAGATGTCTCCCGCAATATAACTTTCTTTTTTTCTGTTCTCAAAAATCTCGGAGATAGGCAGTTTTGAGCGCTAATACAAGTTTAATATTAACCAACAGTTATTTGGAACATAGGGGGATTAATTTGAGTAGTCCTTGGCAGTCTGCATCAAGAAATGAGGCATTGGAAGCATTGCCTGAGATAGAAAAACTAGCGAAAGATCTTCTAACCCCCGAGAAATATAAGGAAACCAATGAGGTTTCTATTGTCCTTCTCAAGCCCTGGAGACAGCGAAAATGGGCCGTTGCTAAATTATGTGTGGAGATAGGCAATCAGCCAACCCGCCCGCTAATGTACCTCTGGCCGCTTTTTCATAGTCTGCCTAGGGGAACAAGGGAGTGCATTCGTTACCTCGGAGATTATCTAGACCTACTCACAAAAGAAATGGCTTTTGAATTTGTCGGGGGTAACTCAAGACACCGCTCTCTTGGCGCAAACGCTTTTAGATTGTTGAAATCAGACCTTCCCGCCGAAATTAAAGAATTAGCGAAAGTGCTTCTCCGCTATAATGACTTCCTTTACGCTCCAGGAAAACATGATTTCAGTTTGCCGCCCGGGCGGAAGCATGCTTTCACATCAAGAGAAGTTGTCTTGACCACATACGTTTCTGCCGTTATTGCTAATAAGATCAAAGTGATCTCGAAGGCTGCCCGCATCGCTGTCGAAAAAGATAATCTCTACATTATTGGAGGACGATGGGGAAGCAAAAAAAGAGTCAAATATGCATATGATTGATGGTCTGGTTAAGTAGGACAATTTGCTAATATGTGTTAAATGTGTTAATTATTCAATGCTCTGTGCCGTTCTCCGTAAGTACCAACGTATGACGAAGCTTATCAGTCCTTGAAGGTCGCTAACAATTTTATCTTTGTTTTTGTTTGATACCGAAACAAAGCGAGTATACTGAGATGAGACGACTTCAGGGTCAGACGTGCCCTCATGAACCATCGCATTTCTGTGCTTATATGCCAATTTGATCAAGTCGAAATTTGGGTATTTTGGTATGCTGATTTGGTAATCTGCAAGGAGCGCTCTTACTTTTTCTTCGTTGGTACCTTTGAAGGAAGCGGCCATCGTCTCTAAAATGGTCCATAGCTTAACGATTTTAAAATCCAAGTTGTGCTCTGAGGTCGCGTCAGAAAAAAGCGTTAAAAACAAGTTAAGCCTCTCATCTTTTTCAGTTTGCGACGTGACATAACGAGCCATCCTATTTAAATCATCCATCAGATGTAATGCCCATCTACAAGAATTAACAGGAAGCACTTCAACAAAGGTGCCCTCTTTTTTCCTTGTTGCTGTAACACCAAAAATCTCAGGCGACTGAATTTGATTATATGTCAGAAATTTTATAACTGGTTGACTTTTGTTAACCGCTAACTCGACCGCTTTCTCTAAACTTGATGCTTTAATATTCCATAGTTTTATCACGCTGACAGGCATGCTTTTCGAATAGTCTTTGATCAACTTCTCGATGTCTATGCTACTTTTCTCACCGGTCACCGTTTCCAGATAATTTTTCATATATGCAGCCGAGTCATAGCAGGTATATCCCTGAGCAGATGTTACAATCTGGGTATCATTATCTATTACTATTTCCTGCTGAACGCATATATTTTTCAAAAAGACCTTGCAATTGTATTGGTTATAGGTTGAACTCATGATATTGAGTAGACTCATATAGTATTAGGCTTTTCTCTCGGCTTGCTTTGAGCACGAGATCAATAAGGCAAACCATCTCACGCAGTTGGTGAACGTATTAGTCCGCCAGTTTACGGAAGAACGAGAGCGCATAGCGAAAATAGCCAAAGATCTTAGGGCTTGTCTTTCATTCTCAAAATTCACATGCTTTCCAAGTACCCGATAGCGCTCCAGCTATCTGAAATAACTTCCACTTTCAAGTTTAAACAACTACATAGAAACAACAGTTTAATCTGAACGTGTCCAAAATTTGAATTCTGGACAGGGTTCGGCATTTATTAGCGTCTCATTTCTTGGACAGCCTGGTTTTCCTATCCAAAGGCAGTTGCCACATCTATATTCTTCATCTGAAAATTGTTTATAGTCGCCTTGCCGATATGGATAATTTTTGTTGCTTCGGCTTATGTCTATTACTATCCACAATATTGCGCCCACAACTCCCAAAAGGAGACCGGCAAAAAAAGCGCCTTCAGTGAGGTCCCTTTCGGCAAATTTAAGAGCAGCTCCAGCAATTACCCAGCTTATACCAACAAACGCGAGACTTCCCCATAACCAATCACCAACCAAGAACCCGATTATAACACTCAGTAATCCCAGAACTGTGAGAATTGTTGGCCCATTATTTACTTCCAACTAACTTCTCCAAGTCAACTATAAATTAAGCGTTATTTTTGTTTTTCTAAGATTTCTTCACGGTGCACAACATACTCTTTCCTGTTCTGCTTTGTGCACACGCGATATCGAAAAGCCAAGGCCATCTTAGAGTTAATTGAGAAAGCAGAGAACGGAGATGCCCAGGCACTTCGGAAAGCCAAAATGAAACTTGAAGAAATCTGCAGAGCAGAGTCTTGGGAGTAGTTTGGTTCGGGTTGAGGCCGTCTTGGTGAGTTGACCACTTGCTGAACAGGAAGCTGTCACATTGATTTGGAATAAAGTTTATTTATGCATAAACCCCATTAATAGGGTATCGCATAACATCAGATACCGAGCTTCCAGCGGGGGCAATAAAACCTTGACAAAAACGCTTTTATCAACGCAGGAACCCTATATAACACAGTGAGAGACACCATAGGAGTTGAACCCCGTGAAAAGAAAAGTTACAGGGGCATTTTTCGTTATGGCACTGTTGCTTTCAACCATGGGGCTGACGCTTTTTAGTTTGGCGGAGGCTAATCCGTTGCCTGCACCGCCTATACTTCAGATTTACATTGGAAGCGATGGAACCGTTGACCCTTCAACAGCGCCGATTCGACGAACAGGGAACATCTATACTTTCACGAGTGATCTTACGAACTCTTCTATCGAAGTTCAATGCGACAATATTGTAATCGACGGCGCGGGTTTAACGCTTCAGGGAAATGGGCATATGTGGAACACTGGGATAACTCTTACGAATAGAAGTAATGTTATTATCAGAAACATCGATATTAGAAATTATGTGTGGAGTATCTCTCTCACTTCATCCTCAAACATCATTATTTATCACAACAACATGCTAACTGGTTGGAACATTATACTTGATTCTTCCGTAGGCAATCAAATCGTAGGTAACAACATAACAGGGCAAGACACAGGTTCTGGATATTGCGTCCATATTGAAAATGGCGCATCGAACAACCTGATAATGGGAAATAATTTTAGTGATGCCGGAGCAGCAGTTACAATTTATAGAAGTAGCGGTAAAAACAACACTTTTTACCATAACAATTTCTTCAACAATTATAACAACGTTGTGGGTTGGGTTGATGATGACAAGGGTAATTCTTGGGATAACGGCACGGAGGGTAACTTTTGGAGTAATTATGAAGGCGTTGATGCAAATGGCGACGGCATAGGCGACACGCCCTACATTATAGATGATGGCCGCAAAGACCCCTATCCACTTATGGCGCCTTTTGACATTGCCAGCGTCACTGTTGAAGTGCCAAAGTGGGCAAACATATCCGATTTAGCAGAAACTGAGTCTTGTCCAGCCGCTCTTGCGGTGGTTACTACCGGAACCGTAGCGACTGCAACTGTTGGCGTGGGTCTGCTAGTCTACTTCAAGAAACACAAACGAGCGAGTTAGTCAAGAAACCTTGAGTCAAGGAATCTTTACAAAAACCCTTTAATCGCAAATGCGGGGTTATTCTAGTTAGAGGAATGCATTGTGAACAAAACGCTCTCGAATGCATTCTTGAGCCTGCTTCTACTGTCCACGCTGTTATTGACCTTCTTGGCAGCGCCCGCTCACGCTGAATTATCTTGGAATGTTCAAACGGTAGACAAAGACGCCGCAGGCATTGGCTATGGCTTTTGCCCCATCGCAGTGGACTCTAACAACAACCCTCACATAGCCTACAGCGGAGCCCCCCAGACAAGGTACGCAAGCTGGAACGGCTCAGGCTGGAACATCCAACAAATACCCTCCTATGCTTTTGCACACGACCTTGCATTGGACGCAAACGATGACCCCCACATAACTCTCGGAAACGCCTATGCCACGTGGAACGGAACAGGCTGGGACATCCAAACATTCACAAGTGACGGCGGAGTCTTTTCCTCGCTTGCCTTAGACTCGTCAGGCAACCCACACGTAGCCTACATCACTGTTGACAAACTGAAATACGCAACCCGAAACGGCTCCAACTGGACCATCCAAACAGTAACAGAAGACAACAACCTGCCAAGTTTCGATATCGATATGAGATTGTCTTTGGCACTAGACTCAAACGATACGCCATACATAATGTATTACACCCATTCTTCTTATGTGGATGATAATGGTGTTGAGGTTCGTTCAGTAAACGTCAAGCTTGCCGTGTGGAAAAATTCTCGCTGGAACATTGAACCCGTTCTTCCATCCTCAAACTTCAACGATTTCGGAAACATGGTTTTAGATTCTAACGGCTATCCACACTTTCTGGCTACACGGGGTTTTAACACCCTGTTGTATGTTAGCTGGGATGGGTTTGCTTGGAACGTACAGACCGTGGCTTCAAACGTCGACTTGGTTCATCTCAGAGGTTTTCTAGCGCTGAACTCACAAGGTTACCCCAGCATCGTCTACATCGCGGATGACGTGAAATATGCGAGGTGGACTGGTGCAGCGTGGGGATGGGAAAGCTATAACGTAGGCACGCCTGACACAACCTACGACGCGGGACCATGCTACTTGGCATTAGACTCTAACGGCAACCCGCACATAAGCGCCCGTGTATTCTTATCGGGTCAAAGGCTCTCTGTCGGTTACACTTCCACTATTATGTATGCAGCAGCCAACGTAACAGAACCCTCAGAAGTTTCGCCAACGTTTCCAGCTTTACCGTTACTGTTAGCTTCGACGGCAGTTATCATCGGAGTAGCTGTAACTGTTGTTTACTTATGGAAAAAGAAAACGAAGCACTAACCAATGCTTGTTCCCTTTCGCCTTCTACGTTAAGGACAAACGAGAAAAGCACGATGCAGCAGAGCGTTAGTCAAGAAATCTTGACTAAGAAACTGGGCGCTTTGTCAAGAAACCTTGACAAAAACGCTTTTACCATAGAAATAGTTTAATGTAAAGTTGAAGGAACAATGTTAGGTTCAGATGTGGTAAGGTTGAGGAAAACGATCCTTGTAACGACTATCATATTTACATTGTTGTTTTCCACAACGGTTGTAACATCATACGTAAGGTTTGCTTGTGCTCAGACAGAGACAGTAACGATCAAAGCTGACGGAAGCGTAACGCCTTCAACCGCTCCAATTCAGCAAATGAGCAACAACTATACTTTGACAAGCAACATCGAAGGAAACATGATTATAGGGAGAAGTAATATTATACTTGATGGGAACGGATATACAATTAATGGATTACTCCAGATCGGTTCACTTCCAACTACACCTACTGTCGAAGTAACGGTCATCTCAAATGTGACCGCGCTAAACTTTGTTGTTATGGGAAGCTACTTTGGCATTTCACTACAAAGTGCGTCAAACGTCATAGTTGCCAATAATACAATTACGGGAACAGGGAACGGCATTCTTGCGCTTGGCGAGCCAACAGCTGCAATAGCCGTTGAAGGAGGTGGTTCAAACGTCATAACTGGAAACATCATTGCAAACAACTATAATGCCATGTTATTTCTGGAAACCGAAAATAACCTGATAGTTGGGAATAACATAACAAATAACAAAAATCCATACGTGATTGTTTCCAATGTAATGTTTTGGGGAGCCTCTAGCAACACCATCTACCACAACAACTTCATTGGCGATTCATCATTGGCAGGAAACGCTGCTTTTAATTCACCATACTCAGTTAACGTTTGGGATAATGGTTATCCTTCTGGCGGTAACTACTGGAGCGACTACCAGAAGAGGTACCCTGGTGCCACCGAGATAGACGGCTCGGGAATAGGCAACATGTCATACGTTGTAGACGGGCAGAACATTGACAGATACCCGCTCATGGAGCCCTACACGGAAGCCACGTATCTGCTTCAAACCACCCCACCCAAAATATCGATGCTGAATCAGACGGTCACCGACTCCAACGTTTCTTTAACATTCACCGTGGATAAGATCGTTAACTGGACGGGCTACAGCCTTGACGGCCAGCAAAACGTGACCATAACGGGCAACACTACGCTGACGGGTCTTTCCAGCGGCTTGCACAACGTCACAGTCTACGCCAACGACACGTATGGAAACATGGGCGCTTCTGAGACTGTTACTTTCACGGTAGCTGTTCCAGAGCCTTTCCCAACAGCGCCTGTCGCGGCTGCTTCTGTAGCCACAATAGCCGTGGCAAGCGTCGGTCTGCTGGTCTACTTCAAGAAACGCAAACACTGAGCAAAGAAGATTTGTCATTTTCGTTTGCCTACGTTTAGCATGGCATGGAATTCCCGAAAGAATCCAACAAGTCATGTTACAGTTCGATGTTGACGAAAAGACGGCTCGCCTGCTTCTCGGATGCACCGCGGTTCTTGCTTGCGAGATCGTCACAAAATGGAAAAGCAACCTTCGCAAAATCCAGACCAGAAAAGCTAAAGATATCTTGGAGCTGGCTGAGAAGGCACAGAAAGGCGATGCGAAAGCGCTTGAGCAAGCCAAAGCGAAACTCGAAGCAATCTACAGGGTTGAGAGTTGGGAAAACTGAAATTCATGCAGAAATTACGAGCATTCTGTCAAAAAAAGGAAAACTTGAAAAACCGCATTCGATTTCGCTTTGTTGCGCAAGTTTCTGAGCGTAAATTAGCTGAAATTTGGAGTTTAAAATTCTCCGATAAAAAATTTCCAAAAGTCAGAGCCTTCATTTTGGAGGACTCAGAGTTTGATGGTCTTCTAGAGTGCTTGGGCAGGATCCCAACTATAAAGGACACGCAGTTGAAAGAGTACGGTCGGGTATATCCAAACGAGCAGGTCATGGCTTTCGCTTTTCCAAGTACCATAGATGCTATAATTATCATCAGAGAAAATTCGCTTTTTTCTTTGGACCATGACTTGGAACACGAATTACGCCACATATATTTGGGTCAGCATAAAGTTTGGTAGCTTATTTTCTTGAGGCACTCTATTAATAGAGACAAAAAAGGGGAGAAGGGAGAAAGCCTGTTATTCAAGTTAGAGTTTTTCGGTTCCGGTTATGGTGATGCTGAAAGGCGTCACTGGTCCGTAAGCTGCACCTGCATTGATTGTCACGGCTATTCTGAGTGGAAACAAGGCTTCCGTCAAACTCGCCCCTCTTTTTCTAAAATGGTGAATTAACCATGGAATTAGAGGATATTTTCTGCTCAAAAACAAGGATGAAAATCCTAAAGCTCCTGTTTCAACTTGGACAACTGAATACTTCAGACTTAGCCCATAGGCTCGGAACGAATTATGAGACTACGATTCATCATTTGGCTTTGCTTGAGAAGGAAGCGTTAGTCATACAGCGGTTGAGTGGTAAAACGCGGTTTTTTCGCTTATCAAATACGTTGAAGGCGCGAGCCGTAACGAAGCTATTTGAGGAGTGGGAATAATGACCGACCTCTTAGCTCGTCCCTGTGATGCTTGTGGCAAAAAGCCGACGCTACTGCTGCTCAAAATGCGGTAACGCGGAAATCGATTGTTAACACCAAAAAACGGGGGAAACCTTTGAAGCGCGCGTCTAATATTTACTTTTAGATAATTTTTTATATTGAATCATATGAAATACTTCTTTTATGGCTTCATCTTGGATTAAATTCACAGCCATTTTCGTAGTGGCAGCAGCATTACTGCTAACAGGTTTTTTTCTGGCTTGGTATCCGAGCTACAGAATCGAAATCTTGGAATTAAGTCTTGGTCAAAGTGGCTTGACTCAGGCTGAAATAGACAATCTGGAGAGTTCCTTAAGCTGGTGGAACACTGTAGGCATTAATATGTACGGCTCAATTGCGAATCTTGTTATTTTGGGAGGCTTCATTGTTTTTGTGTATGCCATAATTTACTCCTTAACTTCTGTTTATCGCGCGCGCTCTGCTAAAACCAAAATAGCTTCTGATAAACGGCAATCTGCCCCGCAGGTCGAGCCAGAAAGACCAAAGCCTCTCTATAACCAATCTGAGCAGAATAGAAAGAAAGTTAAGCGCTCGCGCACATGGTTAAAGATTATAGCGATTGTACTTTCAGCTGTGATACTGAGTTTAGCTATTTGGACGTTGTTCTTCCGAAGTCACTCTGTTCCTCCCTTTCCAAAACTTGAAGTCACAAACCTAAAAATTGACACCAGCCAAGACTGGTCTAAATGCTACGTTACTTTTGCCGTTTACAACCGATATAACTCCCCAATAATTGCCATCGGTCAAATAGTAAATGGAGTCAACTACCCATACGCAGACATTATGGTTCCCGCAGGTCAGACTATGGACGAGACTCTTACTATCCCGCAACTAAAAATCACAAATTCATCAAGTTACCACATAATAATAACATTCACTTTTGATGATGGTTACTACGAAGATTATTCTAAAACTGTTTATCCACCACAGTACACTGGAGCATTCTCAATAACCAACCAATCTTTAACTCTCAACGACGATAACAGCACCGAATATTCATTAGAGATTCAAAATACTGGCGATATACCACTAATAAACGCAAACTTCACAATCGCAAATGAGTCCAATATAGTAGTTTACCAGTCAGATTTGATATCCCTTGGAAATTTGATGACAAATAATACAAAGACACTAACCAGAACTATAAATTACGCTGTTTTCCAAAATGGCTCAACCTTTCATACTGTGGTTCAAGTGAAATTTGCCGATGGAAGCACACAATCGACTCAGCCTTCAGCGCGCCCAGTACCAACGCCGACGCCTGCCCCCACGCCTTCTCCAACTCCAACGTAACGTCAGCGCGCGCTAGCTTTCGGTGGTTTACTTGATAAGCTACCCAAGAAAGGCTAACGTTCCAAAGGGTATTAAACTGCATTTTGGCTAAGACATATGTGGGCTTGCAGCCTTAGTATCTAACGACCCTTTATGACTAAGCGCTTAAAGCGAAAAACCCTAAAAGCCCTTTCGGAAACGACGCTTAGAGCCGACGACCTATATAAGGGGGCTATAGCCGCTGTTGCTCGTAGTATCGCTTTAGGTGTGATTTGCAGTCTGCTGAATACGCCAATGGTTTTTTATAGATTTAGGACACAGCCTTTTTGGCACCTTTTCTAATCGGTAAGAGACAAATTAATATTGAAGATACTTACTCTTAGATAGTAAGCGTAAAATTGTTATTTAATGATAAAAGGTAGGGGAAAAGCCAAGTGTCATTCAACGCTCAAATGAACATTGCAAGGAAGTTCATTCATCAAGAGCCAAGTGCTAACAACCCTAAAAATGAACCGACAGTAGCCAATGACTACTTGCCAAGAATTGAGTTTCTGAATCCCTCGGCAATAACTCAAGCTGGAGTATACGACCGAATAATGAAGTTACCTGAACCAGTAAAACCTTGGCATCGCGCATCAAAAGGAGCTACTGAGAGGTTCAAGGGTTGCTTGTCAGATGTTTTCCCAGAGCTGAAAGAGCTAAGTGAAGAAGACATGAAAGAGATTGAAAGAACGAGGCATGAACTTGACTGGAAGGCAGACTCCCAAGGCAGTATATATTGACACGATGATTTTTGTCTATCATTTATTACCTTCTCCATCAACTTTTCTTTCACGTAAATCCGCTTTGTTTATTAAAGATATAGAACAGGGGAAGTACATTGGTATCGTCACAAGCTTCACTATCGCCGAATACATTTCAGTAATCAAAGGACTTTTGTGCAAAAAGAGAAACAAGCAAATAACCTCTGCGGAAACATTAGCCATAAAAACGAAACTGGAGCAATTCATAACTCAAATGGGAATCGTGTTGTATGACTCAGATACTTTGGCAACAAAGCACGCTATTTTTGCCGATTGCGAGAATATAATCGAGCAAGATGTGCCTTCCTTAGGAAAGCATGATGGGAAATGGCACTATTTGAAGGGAGCTGATGCACTTCACCTTGCCTTTGCTAATTCCGTAAATGCTGAGGCAATAGCTACTTTCGATGATGATTTCAGAGGGGTATGTGGAGCTGTCAGGCCCCTTATTATTTCAGAGGTGTACAAAAATTGATAAAAAAGTTTGATGAAGTTAAGTTCGACGTAGAGAAAGAAGGATGGAACGAGTACGAGTTGATTGAGGGAAGCCACCGTGTCACATTGAGAATGAGAGCAGTTCTTACCAAGATTTTGAGACCTAAGATTATGAAGGCTGAAGAACCTCAGATGATTGGAGTCCCAGAAATGCTACCACCTCCGAAGCCCACTGAGGAGTTTCAACTGAGTTTTCAGAATATTGTTGTGGTCTCGGAATGTCCTGCTGCATTAATGGGAGAACCAACGCCACCCGTTCCTCCCAGCGAGCTAAATGAAATAGCCACAGAAGAGATAGAGTTCCAACCCTTTAATGAGGATTGGAATATTTATACAACTGAGAACGGAGTCAAATTGAAAATCAAGCTAATCGTTTCTTCGGTGAGAAAAGCAAAAGGGAAATACGACCCATTTGGCTATCCTTTCTATGTAGTCCAGTCAACCAATGCAATCGTACCCACGCCTCCAAAAGAGAAGAAATAGCGTTCTCAGACACTCAGATGCTTCAGAGACAGCCATAACCCGCATTAGAGGAGCGGCGAAGAAAAGCTAAGTTTAGGCTCAAAATATGACGCGCGGCATGAAATCCGAACAAAGAAAAAAGAGAGGGAAAGAAAGCGCTTATTCTTCTGTTTCTTCTTTTTTTCTGTTTTTACCGCTTAGATGTGGATGCTTCCAATACCAATCAGCAGACGCTAAGAAGTGTCCGTCAGTAGCAGCGAAGTCTTGCAGCTCATTATACAGGTATCCTGTTTGCTCGTAGATTATGTCTCTGCATAGGTCCTCAAGTGTTTTTTTGCTTCCAAAGAAACGCAGGTATTCCTCCAGAAACTTAGTGAAAGGGCTGAATAGCTGCACGTTCACGGTTATCATTTCGCCGCCCATGATTTTTGCGAGTGCCTTTTTTGTTTCTGCCGTTTCTTTCGTATCTTGTTTCTGCTCAGTTGTCAAAACTCGATTCCCTCCTGCTCTTTTAGGACCTTCTCTGCAGCCACATGCAAATCTAACAGTTGTATGCCCAGCTTTAGGATGTCGGTTGCTTCTTGGTCTACGGTTTTCCCGGTTGCATCGCTATGGGTTTCGATTGCCACATACAATTTTGCAGGGATAAGCACAGGTTGCGGTTCTCCTTTCAATATGGATTCAGTTTTGTCTTTGCTCACTTTTTTCGTTTCTCCTTTTTGTCTTGTGGATAAGGTATTATAAGATAAAAGCTTATAAGCTTTGTTATAGTAAGATGGAATAGGTTAAAGCGTAAAAAGGAAGGCGATAGAATGGAAAGTATGCCAAAACAGAAAGTCACCATAACAGTCGAAAAAAACCTAGTAACTTGGATTGATGGAGAGGTCAAAAAATTTCGTTTCAGAAACCGGTCTCACGGTTTCGAGTACGCGGTAGCCGAACTTATGAAGCAAGAGAAGAAGGCGTGAAAGACCATGACCAATCTGATTAGGAATCTCCAGATTTTCATAAACGAACTCCAGTCTCAATGTAAGACACCGATAGAAAAAGATGGTGCGCTGATTTTCAGCTTGAAACTCGAAACCTACGCGACATCTGAGAAGTTAAAAGAGTTCTTGAGTTTCCTAAATTCTCGCAAAGATGCCCTAGGCATCCAGAATTACGTCACGTGGCAATTCCCTGCTATGACGGTTCACATCGGCGTTGCTGCCTGCCATGTCG
>Ga0315537_1003051_pt1 | contig 12558 bp, 10 predicted proteins | sample SalMarSW160270MG_FD_203091 | JGI IMG/M metagenome (GOLD analysis project Ga0315537, IMG submission 203091) | Salt marsh sediment microbial communities from the Plum Island Ecosystem LTER, Massachusetts, United States - Salt Marsh Sediment SW1602-70 ... | reverse complement strand
TGTGTTGTGCTCCGAGTTGGACCAGTTCCTCAAGGCTGATCTCAGAGGTAAAGCCGACCACCCGGTAGTTGCTGGTGTGCACCTTGAGCAAGAGGCCGGTCTTATCCGTGATGGCCTCTTCGTAGTCTTTCAGGTGGACTCTATTGGTAGTCCCCACCTCCCTCAGGGTGCCGCCGCTTTTGGCCATGACATCGGGGATCCTGAAGGCCCCACCGATCTCCACCAGCTCCCCGCGGGAGCAGATTACCTCCCTCCCTGCTGCGAGGCTATTGAGGGCCAGGACCACGGCACCGGCGTTGTTGTTGACGACCAACCCCCCTTCGGCCTTGCTCAGGCGCAGGAGGATATCCTCTACATGGACATAGCGAGACCCGCGTGCGCCCTTGATCAGGTCGTACTCCAGATTGGAATACCCTTGTGCGACCTCTTCTATCTGGCGCAGGGCCCGCTCGCTCAGGGGGGAGCGTCCCAGATTGGTGTGGATCACCACGCCGGTGGCGTTGATGGCCTGCCTCAGATTGGGGTTGACCTGCTTGGCGATCTCCTCTTCAAAGAGCGGGAGGAGGTTCGAGAGAGAAAAAGTTTCCTCCGTTATATCCTCGGTCTTTTTGGCGCCCAGGACCGCCTGGCGGAGACGCTCCAGCCCGTTGCGGATCCCCTCCCTCACCACCTCGGGGGGATGGACACCCAGGAGCTCCTTGACCTCGGCGGCGGCGAGGAGCTCATCCACCTTGGGGATTTTTCTGAGCAGTGGGCTCGGTTCCCTCTGGGGCATGCTTCCTCCTAAGGCGCCCGCCTCGCATCCTTTGTAGTATACGCGATGGCGAAGTCCGCGGCATCAACGTGGAACTTCATAAAAAAAGTATATCATCCTCTCAAGCGCAAGACCAGAGGTATTTTTTTCCGTCTTGTAAGAAAAGGTCATGCACGTTCACCGTGCCACAAAAGTGCTCGCCAAGAACATCCAGGTGTGGTATCATTTTTTCAAGAAGTTATGATACCCGATCTGGTCAGCTATATTACCAGGCGCGAGGGGCGCAAGTTCCGCCGTCTCAACTCCACCATTGACGAGTCCATAATAAACGGCGATCAGTTGGGTAGTGGGCAGGCCCCTTCGCTCTATGTGCACATCCCGTTCTGCCGTTCGTTGTGCCCATTTTGCTGCTTCAATCGCTACCTCTTCCGAGAAGACCTGGCGCGTCGTTACTTTATCGACTTGAAGAAAGAGTTGGAACTGTATGTCCAGCGCGGCTTTGCGTTCTCCAGCATTTACTTCGGCGGGGGCACACCCACGGTACTCATGGACGAACTCCTGTCTTTTATCGAATACCTGCGCTCACGGTGCCCCGTCCGGGAAATATCCCTGGAAACGACCCCCCGGGAGCTTACCGTGGAGAACAAAGAACTTTTGCACGAGGCGGGTATCAACCGTCTCTCCATCGGCGTGCAGAGCTTCGAGGAGTCGGTGCTCAAAACAATGGGACGGAACAACGGTCCTGCCGATGACGTTAAAAAACGCCTGCTCATGGCCGAGGGGCACTTCGATACCCTGAACGTAGACTTTGTCTTTAATTTCCCAAGCCAGACCGTCGCGCAATTCGAGGCTGACGTAGCCGCCTTCAAGGAGCTGGGTGTCGATCAGGCGACGTTCTATCCCCTTATGCCTTCCCCCCATAAGAAAGACGCCTTGGAGCGAAAATTCAACAGGGTGGATAACTCCCGCGAGAAACAATTCTACGATGTCATACTCAGAGAGCTTTACCACGGCGGCTATACCGCTTCTACGGCGTGGTGCTTTTCCCGTGGGGAGCGCATGATTGATGAATATATCATTGACTATGATGATTATATCGGCATCGGCTCCGGTTCCGTGAGCATTGTGCGGGGTAATTTCTACGTTAACTCCTTCGCCCTCGAACGTTACCATGAACTAACCGCTGCCAACCGCCTACCCATAGTGGGTTGGCGCACATTATCCGAGAGGGAGAACCTGCGCTACTACTTCTTGACCAAGCTCTTTGGGATGAAGCTGGATACTGAGGCTTTACGCCGCCGTTTCGGTGGGGATACTGCTGGCAAACTCTGGGCAGAGCTTGCCTTCTTCAAGACCTTCAAATTGGTTTCCGGGGACGGCACGCTGCGGGTTACCGAAAAGGGGATGTACCCGGTGAGCGTCATGATGCGGGACTTCTTCGCCGCCCTCAACACCCTCCGTGAACATTGCATTGAGCACCAAATCTAGCTGACGTGATGGCTACGGGCAGTTAATAGGGTCACATCTCACTATCCATTACTATTGTATCTGCTCTAAAATGCCGCAGTATTGTTATATTTACTATTAAGATACCTGGGAAACAAGGGTTGCACGGGTAGCGTACAAAGTGATGTGTTTACGTAACACGCAATACGTGGTATGATCCAAAACGGTTGGGGATTCAATAGAGGTCATCTCATGGTTCAAGGGAGGGGGAAGATGAAACGAACTATTTTACTCGGCATTCTCGTCCTTTTCATTGTTGTGGTTTCCTCGTGTGCCACCATGCCTCCAGCATCCAAGCACGCTAAGATCGCGCTTGTGTTAGGTGCCGGTTCTTCGAAAGGGTTCGCCCACATCGGAGTTCTCAAGGTACTCGAAATGAATCATATCCCGATCCACATGATTGTGGGGACGAGTGTCGGCAGCGCCGTCGGAAGCCTGTATGCCTATGGCTACGATGCCTTTCAGCTCCAGCGGATCGCCTTTGCAATTGAAAAAGGGGATATCGCGGATTACATCATTCCGTTTCCGACCAATGGGTTTATCAAGGGGGAGAAGCTCGAGGAGTTTATCAATAAAAGCGTAAATAATACTCCTCTGGAGGGGCTGAAGATTCCCTTTTATGCGGTGGCAACCGATATTCAGGATGGCCACGAGGTTGTATTTGATAGGGGGGACACCGGCCAAGCGGTGAGGGCGAGTTGCTCGATACCCGGCGTATTCAGGCCGGTCCAGATCGGGAACAGGATGTGTGTCGATGGAGGTGTGGTGAGCCCCATAGCGGTGGACGCGGCGAGGAGATTGGGTGCCGACATCGTCATTGCCGTTGATATCTCCGGCGAGGTCGATCGCACTAAACCGGACAGTACCATGGCGACAATATTTCAGTCCTTCAATATCATGTATTCGAAGCTTGGTCAGATACAGCTTGCCCACGCCGATGTGGTGATTAAACCGGAGGTGGGCTATATCAGCTCAAGCGATTTTTCAAAAAGGAACGAGGCTATTCTCGAAGGTGAAAAGGCAACCATGGAGGCCCTGCCTCAAATCACGGAGATCGTTAACAGGCTTAAGAAAAAGGGGAGGTTGGAAGAACAATGACAGGGGGGGGTAGAATGTTCCCTTGTATCCCCGCACGCAAATGTTATAGGCCCTTTCGCGCGGCAACGTTGAAAGAATAAAAATAGTTCTGAAAACTTTGGTCTGAAGATTGATAGATATTTTCAAAGGCAAAATAATCTGCAAGTATTTCTCGAAGCCTTAAAAGCTCTTTGAGTCCCTTCCTATTTTTTTCATCGGCTACGGTAAAATCCAAAAGCTCCAAGGCTCTTTCAAAGGCCATTTGGCTGTATTGAGCATTTCCCTTTTCTCTCCACTTTATCGCCCTTTCTACTTCGCTTCCGACATTCGCCATTTGTTCACAGAAGGAAAGTGAATTCCATCTCCCCGCAGCTAAATTTTTGTGTTGGACATTCATCTTTTTACCAATGTATTGACAACGAATCTTATTTTTTCCTGGGTTTTCATGTCTTCGATGCCCCGGCTTCTGTTTCCCTGTGAGGGACGCAAATTTATCATCGAATCAAACTCGATAAAATCGTCTCCGGCGATTTCCGGATAAAGATTTATCCCCCACAGATCTTTCTGCTCAGACCCCTTTTCCAAAAGATAGGCTTCTTCGTCGGCATGAAGCTCGGCATCAACCGCCATTATTTCTTTGTTAATATCAACCACTGCTTTTACCATATTTCCAAACGTCTCTTGAGCCATCTCCTGAAGCTCTTGCATGGTAATTTCTTTATCAATAATTTTCATAATTTTTTTGTAATTGGATAACTTAAATTAGCATATCATAAAAAGGGCAAATATCAAAAACTTCTACCAAAAGCTTTACTAGCCGATTAATAATGGGAAGTGTAAGTTTATAAGAACCTCCCCCTCGTTTCTTCTCAGGGACGTCCCCCTTTTTCTCCTGGGCGTAGAATCTTTAACCTTCCTGCCTTGCCACGAAGGGCTCGAATAGCGTACACAACGGCATAGGTACCTAAGAACAAAAATGGTGATCCCCAAAGGGTGGTCCAAAGACAAAAGAGGAGTCGTGAATAAAAGTCTCGTTCAACTGGTATGTTGAATATAGATAGCAGGTGGGGTGCTGAATATATAGTAAGCATGAAGACAATGAAGCCGCTCCACATCAACAGAATAATTCCGCCAACGGCAAGCGCAGTCCAAGCCACCCATTTAGGATATGGGGGTGTCCAAACAGTTCCGCAGCGGTTGCAGGACCTGACAAAGCCGATTTGAAACCCCCAGCCGTAATGTCGTGTCACATCTTCGGCGCGGCATACCGGACATATTTCTTGGCGCATCGTTCTTTTCACTTTATATCTGCCTTACCCCAGGATCGAACCATGTTAATTTCTTTTTCTTTAGAAGATATCATTTCCCAAAGCACCTGTTTTCAAGCTTTAGATCATCAGGATTATCCCCTCACGTAGAAAAATAAATTCTTTCTTCCTCTCCCCAGAGGGGAGAGGATACAGTCCCGCTCCGCTTTGCATAAATCAGGGAGTGCGGGATGCCACAAAGCGACAGTGAGGGGGGAAGCTATGCTATATCCACCCTCACCCCAACCCTCTCCCGCCAGCGGGAGAGGGGGATATAGGGGACAAACCGATGATTTACGAGTACTTATTGTACCAGCAGAGCCCATCGTATAAAAGGCCTATTCTCCTGCCTCTTTTCGCTCAAAAAAGGGTTGACAAATATAATGGGGACGGTATATTTATGACTTTTGGTCATTATGTGACCAGTGGTTAGTTTCCAACTCGGAGAGTTGCCTGAGAATGGGAATCGAGGAGAGAAAAGAGCGGGAAAAACAGGCCAGGCGCGAGGCCATCATGGCGGGCGCCCAGGAGCTCTTCTTCGCCAAGGGGTTTAATCCCACCACCATGGATGAGATCGCCCAGCGGGCGGAGTTGAGCAAGGGAGCCCTCTACCTCTATTTTGCCAGCAAGGAGGAGCTCTATGTCAGCGTGATGAACGAGGGGCTCGCGATCCTCTTCGATCGGATGGAGGAGGCCTTCAAGCAGGACCTCCCCCCTGACCAGATGATCAGGCGATTGGGAGAGGTACGCTACCGTTATTATCTCGATTATCGGGAGTACTATCGGATATTCTTCTTTCTGGAACATAAGGATGTGGTACGGCAGCTCCCCCGCGAACTGATTCAGGACAATCTAGAAAAGGCGATTCACAGTTTTCAACGCTTCATAGAGGTTATCCAACAGGGGATCGATCAGGGGATCTTCGCCCCGATAGATCCCCGTAAGGCGGCGGTCGCCTTCTTGGGTGCTATCAACGGCGTCCTCTTTCTCTTTGAGGAGGAATTGAGCAAGGAGGTCGTCGGCACAGATGTGGAGCAGATGGTCTTCTACACCATCGACCTTTTTATCGAGGCCCTGAAAAAGAGATAGGGAGGATGAAGCAATGAACATAAGGACGTATTGCTTAGTTATCACCTTTATTTTTGCATTGCTCGCACCCGCCTTCGGAGAGGAAGCCGTAACCCCGCATGCTGAAGGGGAGCAGGTGTCCGCGCCGGCGGTGACGAGCCCGGAGGGGCAAGGTTCTTCGCCAACTGCTGGTGAAGAGACATCCTCTTCACTCGCTACGGATCAGCAAGCCACTAGTCTAGAGGATTCTCCTCTAGCTGCCGGTGAACAAGATACGTCTTCTCCTGCAACGGATCAGGAGGAGGTTTCTCCCTCAGCTACCACTCCGCAGGAGGAGGGTTCTTCCACGGCTACTGGTGAGGAGGGTGTCTCTACTCCTGATACAGGTCAACAAGCTACGAGTCCAGAGGCCGCACCCCCTGTTGTTGGTGCAGAGGGCCAGACCCCTGCTACGGCTGAGTCGCAAGCTGCTCCAGGTGCCCAGCAAGAGCCTTCTTCTCCGGCCGGCGAGCCGGGTCCCGCCCCCCTGACCGTGCAGGAGAGCATCGAGATCGCCTTGAAGAAAAGCCCCACCCTCCAGGCGGCGCAGAGCGCGATCAAGGAGGCCAAATACCGGCGCCTGGCCGCGGTCAGCGACTTCCTCCCCCAGGTGAGCTCCCAGTACAGCTATACCAGGCTGGATAGGGAGCCTACCATGAGCATCCCCCCCAACCCGCCGTTTACGATAGGGACGAGGGATATCTATAACTGGTCAAACACCGTCACCCAACCGATCTTCACCGGCGGCGCCCTCATCAACAGCTTTTTATTGGCCAAGCTGGGGGTGGACACGGCCAAGGTGGAGTTTGAACAGACCAGGCTCGACCTGATCCTCCAAGTAAAGGTGTCCTACTACGCGGTATTGACCGCCGAAAAGGGGGTGGAGGTGGCCCAGCAGACGGTGGCGCAGTTGGAGTCCAACCTCGAAGTGGCCCAGGCCTTTTTCGATGTCGGCATGACCGCCAAAAACGATCTGCTCCAGGTAGAGGTCTCCATGGCCCAAGCCAGACAATACCTGATCACGGCCCAGAACGCCCTGGAGATCACCCGCGCCGTCTTCAATACGCTCTTGCGGCGCGATATCAACGAACCCGTGTGGTTGGTTGAAACCCTGGATTATGTTCCCATGACCATCGTCGTGGATCGTTTTATCGAGGAGGCCTATCAAGAGAGACCGGAGCTCAAGACGGCAGAGTTCGGCGTCAAGTCGGCCAAGAGAGGGGTGGGGCTGGCCGCCAGCGGGCTGTTCCCCCAGATGAGTGTGATGTTTAACTACACGCGTGAGGGGGATACCCCCTGGGTCAACGGATCCCGGTTTCAATCCGATGCGGAAAGCTGGTACGTGACAGCCGTGGCCCAGTGGAACATCTGGGACTGGGGGAAGACGTGGTGGGGCGTCGGGGAAAATAAGGCCAAGGTGTTCCAGGCGAAGTGTGCCCTGGAGGAAATCAAGGATGGGGTGCGGCTTGAGGTCCAGGAGGCGTCCCTCCGCGTAACGGAGGCACGCAAGAACATCCAGGTGGCCGAGACGGCGGTGAGCCAGGCAGAGGAGAACTTCCGTATCAACGAGGAACGCTATAAAGGGCAGGTGGCTACCTCCACCGATGTGCTGGATGCCCTGACCCTCTTGCTCCAAGCCAAGACCAACTATTATAAGGCCCTCAGCGATTACAACATCGCCAAGGCCCGTCTGCAGCGTGCCATTGGCGCACGATGAGGAGGAGATAGTTGCATAAGATACGCGTGCGCAGAGAAGGTTTTGATACCACCTTCGCTCGGCACGTACGCCATTATCAGGAGGCTCCATGAATACCAAGGTAAAAATGAGATATGCCCTCGTGATCCTGTTCGCCTTGCTCCTCGTGCTCATTGCCGTGGTGTACGGTAAATATGGCGCATCCAAGGGGGAGAAGACGGCGAAGACCTCAACGGTGCGGGTGGAGGTGCTGGAGGTCAAGCGAGAACGAATCCCCGACGCCCTGACCTTCGCGGGAGACCTGGAGCCGAAACAGCGGGCCACCATTACCGCCAAGGTATCGGGACTCCTTGAAAAGATGTATGCCCAAGAGGGGGATTACGTCGAGGAGGGGGCGATCCTCGCCAAGATCGAACGGGACGACTATCTCCTTGCCGTCCAGGCGGCGGAGGCGACCATGGCCGAGGCGGCGGCGAGTCTAGAACTGGCAAAAAAGGACCACGAACGCTTCTCCCAGCTCATGGACAAGGGGGTCATCGCCCAGCAACGATACGATCAGGTCAAGGCAAACTATCAATTGGCCCAGGCCCGTTATCAATCGGCCCGGGCGGCCCTGCAGCACGCCCGCAACCAGTTGGCCGATACCCTCATCAAGGCCCCCTTTGCGGGCTTTGTTACCGCCCGGCTCAAGGAGGAGGGGGAACAGGTCCGCGGCGGGCTTCCCGGCATCGAGGCCGCCGTGTTGCAGATGGAGGATATCTCCCTCGTCAAGGCAACCGGGTATCTCCCCGAACGGGAGATCAACGAGTTACAGGTGGGGATGGACGCCGATGTCAAGGTGGATGCCCTGCCTGAGGAGAGTTTTACGGGAAAGATCTCAGTGGTGAATCCCCGGATCGACCCGACCACCCGCACCTTTCTGGTCAAGGTGGAGATCCCCAACGAGGACTTTGTCCTCAAGGGGAATATGTTTGCGCGGGTCACCATCGTCAAGGAGTACCGGGAGGCCATCACCATCCCCCGGGAGGCGGTGCTCAGGGAGGAAGGGGTCTGGCTCTACCACTGCTTTGTCGTGGAGGGGCAAACGGCGCAGCGCAGGATCATCAAACCCGCCTTCACCCCCTTTGCGTATGTGGAGATCGAGGAGGGATTGACGGAGGGGGAACAGGTCGTGATTAAGGGGCAAAACGTCTTACAGGGCGGCGAGACCGTGGAGATCATAAAGGAGGGCAATGAGGCTTCCTGAGTTCGGCGTCAAACGGTCGATAACCACCATTATGATCTTTTTGGGGGTCATGTTGCTCGGTGCCGTTGCGCTGATCAAGCTCCCGGTGGATATGCTCCCCGAGATCGAGCCCCCGGCCATCAGTGCCGTCACCGTGTATCCGGGGGCGGCGGCTGCGGATGTCGAGGACAAGGTCACCCGCATCATAGAAAATCAGCTCAGCATCGTCGACAACCTCGATACCATCACCTCCATCTCTGCGGAGAACCAATCCATCGTCACCTGCCGGTTCGATTGGGGCACCAATCTGGATGAGGCCTCCAACAACATCAGGGAACGCCTGGAGTTTGCCAAGCGCGATCTGCCCGACGATGCAGAAGTGCCGATGACCTTTAAGTTCAACACGGCGATGATGCCCATTCTGTTTATCGGCTTCACCGCCGACGAGAGCTACCCCCGCCTCTATCAGTTTGTCGACAAATATATCGCCGATCGCCTCAAAAACGTCCCGGGGGTAGGGGCCGTGCAGATTCTGGGCGGATTGGAGCGCCAGATCAAGGTCCAGCTCGATCGGGAGAGGACCCAGGCATACGGCCTATCCCTCCAGGGCATTGCCGACAAAATCAAGGCCGAGCACCTTGACCTGCCTGCGGGCAAGATCAAGATGGGAAAGACCGAGTATCTCATCAGGGTGCTCGGCGAGTTTAAAGAGCCCTATGAACTGAACAACATCATCGTGGGAGAGCGCAACGGCTCGCTGGTCTATCTGCGAGATGTGGCGCAGGTGGAGGATGCCCCGAAGGAAACGACCATGTTCGTCCGGGTAAACGGCAAAAACGCCATTTTGGTCATGGTGCAGAAGCAGTCCGGTACCAATACCGTGAACGTGGCCCGCAGGGCGAAGGAAAAACTGGAGGAACTCAGGTCCATATTTCCCAAGGATGTGGATTACTTCATCAGCATGGATTCTTCCCACGACATCCTCGTATCCATCAAAAACCTCTCCTCGACCCTCTTTTGGGCCCTCCTGGCGGTCACCGCCGTGGTCCTCTTCTTTCTGCGCCGCAGGACGAACAGCCTCATCATCGTCCTCACCATCCCCTGCTCCCTTATCATCTCCTTTGTTTTTATGTACCTGTTTGGTCTCACCATCAATGTCATCTCGCTGTCCAGCCTGATCATCGCCATGGGGATGGTGGTGGACAACTCCATTGTGGTCCTCGATAACATCACCAGGCACGTCGATGAAGGGGAGCGGCCGGGAGAGGCCGCTATCTTCGCTTCATCGGAGGTGGGAATGGCCATTACCGCCTCCTCCCTGACCACCGTGGCCATCTTCATCCCCCTCATCTTCATGAAGGGGCTGACCGGGATCATGTTCAAAGACATGGCCATCGTGATCACCGTCACCATCATGGCCTCTCTGGTCACGGCCCTCACCTTGACGCCCCTGCTCTCCTCCCGGCTGCTGAGCAGACAGCGGGAGGAGCCTAAAAGCAGGGTCTGGCAAACCCTCATGCGAAAGTCGGAGCAGATCTTTGCAACCATGGAGGCATGGTACGGAAGCATCTTGGACTGGGCACTGCACAACAGAAAGACCACCATTCTCATTGCGACCCTCTTGTTTGTATGCAGCCTTGCACTTCTGTTCCTCAATCTCGTCGGGTCGGAGTTTATGCCTGTTCAGGATTCCTCCTATATTAATGCCCAGATCGAATTTCCCGTGGGGACCAGGGTGGAGGAGACCGATCAGGCGATGCAGAAGATTGAGGCAATCTTCCACCAGGAGGTGCCGGAGATGAAGGGATACTATGCCCGCAGCGGGGAGCGGGAGGAGAGCCTCGGCCGGGCCTTCGGGAGCAAGATGGGGAGCCACATCGGCGCCGCAGGGATCAGGTTGGTGGATAAAGGGGATCGCAAGAGGTCCGCGCAGGAGATAGCCGCGGTGCTCCGCGCAAAGATCGCCGCGCTCCCGGGCCTGCGCAAGATCGGCGTGGGGACACAGGAATTCATACAGCGGATCCTCATGGGAGCGGGGAAACCGATCACCCTGGAGCTCATGGGGCATGACCTGGAGCAACTCTCCAGCTTCGCACTCACCGTACACGGGGTCTTAAAAGGCATACCAGGGGCGGCGGACGTCTCTATCGATTATGATCCAGAAAAACCGGAGGTCCATATCAGCATCGATCGGGAGCGTGCCGCAAGGTTGGGTCTGAACGTGTACCACATCGCCCAGACCCTGCGGACCAACTTCTATGGGTATGAGGCCGCCAAGTTCCGAGAGGCGGGGAGCGAATACGACATCTTCCTGCGCCTCAAGGAGCCCCAGCGAGAGCTGATCTGGGATATCGAGAACACCCCCATCATCCTGCCCAACGGCAGGCACATCGCATTGAACAACGTCGCACGCGTCGAGGTGAGTTATGGGCCGGTGGAGATCTACCGCAAGAACCAGATGCGGGTCATCAGGGTGGAGGCCAATGTGAAAGACCGCCCCCTCGGTGCGGTATCGAAGGATGTCGATGCGGCCTTGGCGAAGCTCCCCACCCCCCCGGGGGTGATCACTGCCTGGGGGGGAGAAGTGGAGGAGCAACGCAAGTCGTTTCGCGACCTCATGCTCCTGTTCGGTCTGGGGGTTATCCTGGTCTATATGGTGATGGCCTCACAGTTCGAATCCCTCCGCTACCCTTTTATCATCATGTTCTCCATCCCCTTCCTCTTTATCGGGGTCATCCTCTTTTTGCTGATCGGGGGTGCCGGCTTCAGCCTCATCTCTCTCATCGGGCTGATCATGCTCGTGGGGATCGTGGTGAACAACGGGATCGTATTGGTCGACTATATCAATATCTTGCGGGCCCGGGGGATGCAGTTGCTTGAGGCCATCAAGACCGGGGGGCGCCGCCGGCTCCGGCCCGTCTTAATGACCGCCCTCACCACCATGGGGGGGGTCTTCCCCATGATCATCAGCCGCGGGGAAGGGTCCGAGTCGTGGAGGCCGCTCGGATTGACCGTCTTTGGGGGGTTGTTGACCTCCACCCTTATTACCCTCGTCTTTGTTCCGACCCTCTATTACATCATTGAACGCAGGAGGGAGGCGAAGGGACAATGATGGATATGGTCACGATCGTCTACAATCAGGCCATCGACGAGGAGGTAATGGAGCTGTTGGAAGCGACGGGGATCGAGCAATACACCAAGTGGCAGCGAGTGCTGGGGAGGGGGGAGGACAGCAATCCTCGTCTCGACACATCGGTGTGGCCCGGGGCGAATATGGTGCTGGGCCTCGTCATCAAGGAGAAACGGAAGCTGCAGCGGCTGATCAAGGGGCTCAAGAAGCTCGATGCCGAGGTTGGTAACAAGGGGCTCTTTGCCTTTCGGTGGCCGGTGGAGCGGGTTATCTGAAGGAGTAGTGCGCCGAGAGTCCGTGTATCCTGCCTTTTCTTTTGGTTTGCTCAGAAAATAAGCCCCCACTATTTCCTCTCCCCTTGTCGAAGATCTGGCCAAAAGGCCACCTTCGGCCGCCGTCTTTGTAGCGGGGAGGGGAGAGGATAAAGTCCCGCTCTGTCGCACTGCGACATCCCGTCATTCAGATTTTGCCGCCTTTCCCGCTTCGGGATCCCGTAATCCTTATCTCTATATTGAGGAGCGGGAGCGGCATGATGTTCTTAAAAAATTTAAAGGAGCATCATTATACAAAGCAGTGCGGGACGCTTTGCATAAATCGAAGAAAACGGGATGTGTCGCTAAACAACACAGGTGAGGGGAAAAACTATCATATAACCCAGGCGTATGAATAGGGGGCTACCCGTTTGGACAACGCGAAAAAAAGCGAGATGGCTTACGAGGGATTTTTCTCTTTCCTCCTCACATAGAAGAACAGGAT
>Ga0315537_1003040_pt1 | contig 12577 bp, 8 predicted proteins | sample SalMarSW160270MG_FD_203091 | JGI IMG/M metagenome (GOLD analysis project Ga0315537, IMG submission 203091) | Salt marsh sediment microbial communities from the Plum Island Ecosystem LTER, Massachusetts, United States - Salt Marsh Sediment SW1602-70 ... | reverse complement strand
GCGCGCGCCGCTTTCTCCGCCGGACATTCCCATTCCCAGGCACAAAAATCCCTTGTCTTCAACCATTCGTATGCGCCGGTTCGTGTCCGTAAAACGGGAGTTGCCGCTGTCGATGATGAGATCCCCGGGTTCAAGATTCGGCATGAGTTCATCAATAACCGCGTCCACCGGATCGCCCGCGGGCACCAGCATCATCACAGCTCGGGGCCGGGAAAGCAGCCCGAGAAATTCTTTGATATCATGACCGGCGCGAAGATCCTGTTGTTCCGTCTTTTCAAACATCAACGCCTGAATTTTTTCTTTATCCCGGTCATATCCTGCTACTGAAAAACCATGATCGGACATATTCTGCGCAAAATTGCGTCCCATCACCCCCAGCCCGATCAATCCGATATCGCATTTTTTATTTTGATTATGATCTGTCATGTTTATTTCTCCCAGTATTTTTTTTGTTTCTTTATGCGTATCCTCTTTTTTGGGATATTGAAATCAGGGTCCGGATGGCCTTAACCTTTATACATGAATTCCAAGTCCCATTTCTTTCAGCCTCTTCCGGGTGGAATTGAATCCGGTATGAACAATCCCTCAAATCCAGAAACCCTTGCGCGACTTCAACGAACATAGCCCGATCATCGATAGAGACGACTTGTTCGGACGGTACCTGGGCGCAATCCAAAGCGATGCGGTACATATCTTCATCGGGTTTTCGAAGCTGACGCCCGCTTTTTCTTGAGCGTTTCCATGAGGCTGTCATACGGCTTGTTGAATTTCTCAACGCCTTCATTTTCGAGCTGCTGGGTGATTTTATCGATATCGATGTCAAGCGCGGAAAGACTTTCAAATACGTCCCCGGCCGCATCCAGGTCCTCCTCCAGCCGGGCGGCAGGGTTGCCCTGATCCCGGTAAGCCTTAATTGTATCCCGGGGCAAGGTATTGATGGTGTCCGGCCCGATAAGGGCTTCGACATATTTGACATCGGGGTATTCCGGGTTCTTGGTACTGGTGCTGGCCCATAGTAAGCGCTGGGGCCGGACCCCCTGGTTCGCGAGTTTCCGAAAACGCTCATCCCGGAAAATCTTTTTGTATATCTGATAGGCCTGCCTGGCGCTGGCGATGGCCACCTGGCCGTGACACTTTTTGGCCGGGCCGCTTTTTTCCGTGCCTCCTTTAAAGATCTTTTCAAGCAAAGGATCCACCAGGGCATCGATCCGGCTCAAGAAAAAACTGGCCACGGATGCTATCCGATCGATAGGTTTTCCCTGTGCAGCCCGGTCTTCCAGTCCACTGATAAAGGCATTGGCCACTTCCCGGTATCGCGGCAACCCGAACAGCAGTGTGACGTTGACGTTGATGCCGTCTCCGATAAGCCGGCGGATGCAGCTTAAGCCTTCAATAGTGGCAGGCACTTTGATAAACACATTCGGGCGGTCCATCGCCTCCCACAGCTCGCGTGCTTCCCTGATGGTGCCATTTACGTTATGGGCCAGATGCGGATTGACCTCCAGGCTGACAAACCCGTGCTTTCCTTCAGAGCTGTCATACAGCGGCCTGAAAAGGTCGGCTGCCTGACGGACATCCCGGACGGTTAAAAACCGGTAAATTTCCTCGATGCTTTTGTCTTCCAGTGCCATGGCGCGAATATCATCGTCATAATCGTGGCTGCCGGCAATGGCCGTGTCAAAGATACTCGGGTTGGAGGTGACTCCCCGGATGCCGTCTTCGTCGATGAGCTGTTTGAGTTCTCCGGACAGGATGATGTTTCTTTGGATATAGTCCTGCCAGATGCTCTGTCCAAATTCCTGTATGTTAAGCAGCGGGTTTTGCTTCATCGCGCTATCTCCTTTCTTTTTCTTCCGCCGTAGCGGGCGGCGATGCCCTGATGCATACGATTTCATTAAAGATTTTCTTTGACTTTTTTAATAATGGCATCCTTTGAGATCTCTTCAAAATCAAGTAGTTCCTGAGGTTTGCCGCTTTTGGGTTTTTTTCTCACCGCCAGTGAGAAAAGCGGAACAAAGACCGTGCCCAGCCCACTCCTGACCGCCTCACCGATACCGCCTTCGGGATAGTGATCTTCGACCGTGATCATGCACGGCGTTTCTTTTGCGGCCTGCTGAAGCGTTTTTTCATCGATGGGCTTGATGCTGTAAAGATCGATGACGCGAATGAGAATGCCTTCTTTTTTAAGCGCGTCATATGCCTTAAGGGCTTCATGGAGCGTCACGCCGGCACCGATGACGGTGGCCGCATCTTTAGCACTTTTCTTTAAAATTTTGCTTCCGCCGATGGTAAACTGCTCATGGGTATCATAGAGGATCGGCGTCTTCATGCGTGTGGTGCGAATATATGCGATACCTTTATATAGGGCCGCCTGTTCGACGATCTTTTCCGCGGACACCGCGTCAGAAGGGTATAGCACCACACCGTTGTGGATGGTCCTGAACATGGCAATATCTTCCAGTCCCATCTGCGAAGGGCCGTCCTCGCCGATGGATGTCCCGGCGTGAGATCCTATGAATTTGATGTTCGCATCCGAATACTGGCTCATCCGAACCTGGTCAAACGCACGCGTCAGAAAGGCGGCAAAACTGGATACAAAAGGAATTTTCCCCCGACATTGGAGGCCGAGGGCGACCCCGGCCATATTTTGTTCGGCGATATACATTTCAAAAAACCGGTTGGGATGCGCTTCCTTGAATATTTCCGCCCGGGTGGAGTTGCTCACCTCGCCGTCGATAGCCACGATTTTCGGGAATTGGGGATAAAGCCGTTTCAATGCATGGCCGTATGCATCTCGGGTGGCAACGGACTCGCCGACCGGGTAGTCAATGGGTTCGGGTGCGCGGGCGGCGACTTCCTTCGGCTCGATCGCATCCGGTTCCAAGATCCGTCCCCGGATTGATTTGTCGACGGTGCCCAGCTCTTTTAAGGCGCGCTCACAGTCCTGCTTTGAAAGCGCGACGCCGTGCCAGCCGTTTTTGTCCTCAACAAATGAGACGCCTTTTCCTTTAATGGTTTTGGCAATGATCATGACCGGCCGGTCCATGGCCTTGAGCGCTTTTTGATACGCATCCAGAACCGCGGGATAGGAATGGCCGTCAATGAGGATGGTTTCCCACCCGAAGGCTGTTATCCGTTTTTCATAGGCCGACAGATCGTGTCCGTACAGGGTTTCGCCGCGCTGGCCCAGCCGGTTTACATCGATAATGCCGATGAGGTTGTTCAGTTTGTAATGCGCAGCGATTTGCATGGCTTCCCATTGTGATCCCTCGGCCATTTCACTATCGCCGAGAAGGACATACGTCCGATAGGTGAGTTTATCGAGATATTTGGCGTTTAATGCCAAGCCTACGCCAATGGAAAGGCCCTGGCCAAGAGAACCGGTCGCGGCGTCGACATAACGGAATGACATCGTCGGGTGACCTTCCAGAGGGCTCCCGAATTTGCGATACGTCATGAGGTCATCTTCGGAAAGCGTGCCGGCGGCCGCCCACATCGCATAATAAAGCGGCGAAGCATGACCCTTGGAGAAAATCAGACGGTCGTTGTTCGGGTGCTCCGGCCGCTCGGTATCGTATCTGAAGATGCCGCCGAACAAGAGACCGCACATCAGTTCGGTTGCCGACAGAGAAGAGGTCGGGTGGCCGGAACCCGCATGGGTGGTGGCGGTCAGAATATAATACCGCATCAGTCTGGCCAGTTCTTCTAATTTTTCAGTCTCTTTTGAGCTGCCCATGATGATTTTTCCTTTCTGGATGTATTTCGTGTTGGCTGACCCAGGGGTCTATGTGCCTGATCGTTTGCGCAGGTGCTCCCTCAGATAGGCCCGGTCGCCCATCTTGTGCAATAAAGGACCGTGCACCGCCATTTCCACGATGCTAATAGAACCTACAGGCATGCTAATGTGATCGCGAAAACGCCCCACGTCAATGCCTAACAGCGAGCACAGTATAATTCGGATCGTGGCCTTGTGAGAAACGACGAGGACATTTCCTGTAGCGCAAGTTTTCTCAATTTCCTCAATCACAAGCGAACTGCGCCAAGCGATATCGATGCCTTTTTGTCCTCCGGTGGGAGCATTCCACCCCGGATCAGTTAACCAGCGAACATAGTCATCATGAAACTCGTGATTCACCTCTTCAGGGGTTTTGCCTTCCCATTGACCATAAGCAATTTCCTTCAGCCCTTCCTTGAGGTGCATTCGTATTTCTGCCGCCTCGCAAAGAGGTCTGGCCGTGGCTACGGCACGGCGTAGCGGACTGGAAAAGACCGAAACCCATGGAAAAGATTGATAAGCATCGGCAAAATCCTCTGCCATCTGATATCCTTCCGGCGTTAGATCCGGGTCAAGAGCGCCGCAGTAACCGCCATTCCGGCTGGCAGTGGTTTCCCCATGTCGCAGAAAATAGATGGTTAAGCTCATAAGTTAGTCCTTTCCCTTTCCAATGCCGTCACTTTCGCAAGACGACGCCTGAACCGTTCGTTCCCCTTGAACCGGGCGCTCAGGAACGTCTGGACCAAATCCCAGGACAGCGCTTGCCCGGTGACCCGGCCGCCCAGACACATAACGTTCATGTCGTCGTCCTCTACCCCCTGATGAGCGGAAAAGGGATCCGTGATCAACGCCGCACGTACGCCGGACACCTTATTGGCCGCAACGCAAGCCCCCACACCGCTGCCGCAGATGGCCAAGCCACGGGCGACCTCACCCGCTGCCACCGCCCTAGCCAGAGGCACCACAAAATCCGGGTAGTCATCTCCTGTAACCAGCTCATGGGCGCCGAAGTCCGTCACCTCATAACCGGCGGCCTTGAGGGCCGCAGTCAGTTGTAATTTCAATTCAAACCCGCCATGGTCTGCAGCTATGCCAATGTGCATCATTTCTCCTTGGATCTCCTGTAGCGCCGGATCAGGGTGTTGGTTGAGCTATCATGCTTGAGTTGGCACTTAGCCCCGGTTTCAAGTTCGGGGATGATTCGCGTAGCAAGCGCCTTTCCCAGCTCGACCCCCCACTGGTCAAATGAGTCAATGTTCCAAATGGCGCCTTGCGTGAAGACGCTGTGTTCGTAAAGTGCGACGAGCTTCCCCAGCGCCTCCGGAGTCAGCCGTTCCATAAGAATCGTGCTGGATGGACGGTTGCCCTCAAAGGTTCGGTGTGGGACCAGCCACGCGGGGATGCCCTCGGCCTCGACCTCCTGCGGCGTTTTGCCAAAGGCCAGCGCTTCTGCTTGGGCAAACACGTTGGCCAAGAGCAAGTCATGGTGGCGACCCAGAGGGTTAAGCGGCTGAAGAAATCCGATGAAGTCGCAGGGGATGAGCTTGGTCCCCTGATGAATCAGTTGGTAGAAGGAATGCTGGCCATTGGTACCCGGTTCCCCCCAGTAGATTGGCCCGGTTTGGCATACGACCTCAGTCCCATCAAGAGTGACGCTCTTGCCATTGCTCTCCATCGTCAACTGCTGGAGATAAGCCGGGAAGCGCTTCAAGTACTGCTCATACGGAAGAACCGCTATCGTCTGCACACCGAAGAAGTTATTGTACCAGATGCCCAAAAGCCGCATGATCACCGGCAAGTTGCGCTCGAAAGAGGCGGTGCGGAAATGCTCGTCCATCTGGTGGAAACCGTCGAGCATGGCGCGGAAATTTGCGGGGCCAATGGCGATCATTGTTGAGAGGCCGATCACCGAGTCCATGGAGTACCGTCCGCCGACCCAATCCCAAAACTCGAACATATTTACGGTGTCGATGCCGAACTTGGCCACTTCTTTGCTGTTGGTCGAAACCGCGACGAAATGCCTGGCAACAGCAGCGGGATGTTTCAAAGTTTTGAGGGCCCAGTCCCGGGCCGTGTGCGCGTTGGTCATGGTTTCCAGGGTCGTAAAGGTCTTCGACGAGATGATGAACAGTGTCTCCTCGGCGTCTAAGTCGCGGGTGGCCTCGGCGAAATCGGTGCCGTCGATATTTGAGACGAAACAGAATGTCAGGTCGTGCCGGCTGTAATGGCGCAATGCCTCATATGCCATCACCGGGCCCAGGTCGGACCCGCCGATGCCGATATTGATAATGTTGCGGATCGGTTTGCCGGTGTGGCCCTTCCACTCCCCGCTGCGCACCCGGGTTGAGAAATCGGTCATCTTGTCGAGCACTGCGTGGACCTGAGGCACGACGTCTTTGTCGTCTACGACGATGGATACCCCTTTGGGGGCGCGCAGGGCCACGTGCAGGACGGCCCGATTCTCCGTGACGTTGATCTTTTCGCCCCGGAACATGGCATCGATTCGAGACCGAAGGCCGGATTCCTCCGCCAATTGCAAAAGGAGCCTGAGTGTCTCATCGGTGATGCGGTGCTTCGAATAGTCGAAGTAGATGCCGACAGCCTCAGCTGCCATGCGCTCACCGCGCTTTGGATCGTCTGAGAAGAGTTTTCGAAGATGCAAGTCCCGGACTTTCGGGTAATGGGCTTCAAGGGCCTGCCAGGACGCTATTTTGGTGAATTGCGGGATACGTGTTGTCATGCTCACGTCCTTTCCATTGCTGCATTGTATTCGCCACGGCGCGCAGCACTGTTGCACCTGGCTCGATGAATCAGAGCTTGCTGTGCGGCCGACACGTGGGCGTCCTCGCCTTGCCAAATCTCCAAAGCCGGTTGCTGGATGGCGCGGGCAAACGAAAATGCCAACGCCCAAGGCAGCCGCGACTTGAATCTGACATTCATGGCATTCAAACGGGCCGAAGCCAGTTCACCGGATTGGCCGCCCGACAAAAACGCAATTCCCGGAACGGCAGCGGGAACGGCTCGCAAGAGACACCTCACCGTGGCGTCGGCCACCTCGTCCACCGGTTCTTGCCTGGGGCAGGTCAATCCCGAAAGCACCATATTGGGCTTCAGGAGCATACCCTCCAGCGTCACTCGTTGCAAGCAAAGCTGATTGAAAACCGTTCGCAGGACTTTCTCCGTCACTTCGCTGCACCGCTCCAGGGTATGCGCGCCGTCCATAAGTACTTCCGGCTCGACCACCGGGACCAGTCCGGCTTCCTGGCACAACGCGGCATATCGAGCCAGCGCCTGCGCATTGACCTCGATGCACCCTTCGCTGGGAATACCGTCGCCCACGGCAATCACCGCTCGCCACTTGGCAAAACGGGCGCCCATTTGAAAGTATTCGGCCAGGCGGTCGCGCAATTCGTCCAGACCTTCGGTTATTTTCTCTCCGGGATGACCTGCCATGTCCTTGGCGCCGGTGTCAACCTTGATGCCCGGAATGATTCCCGCATCGGTGAGGACCTGAACAAAGGGAGTGCCGTCTTTCTTCTGCTGGCGGATCGTCTCGTCGAAGAGGATCGCGCCGCTGATGCACTCATCGAGACCTGGCGTGGTCACAATCAACTCCCGATAGGCGCGCCGGGCTTCCTCGGTCTGGGGAATTCCCAACCTGGCAAATCGTTTATTGCAAGTTGAATTGCTTTCATCCATCGCCAGCAGTCCCTTTTCGGCGGCGACCAGCGTCCTTGCCGTGTCTATAAGCTCTCGCGTATTCATTTGGGGTTGCTCCACTTCCAGTTTCGAATTTCCGGCAGGTCCTGACCGTGCCGGGTGATATACTGCTTGTGCTCGACAAGCTTGTCCTTGAGCTGCTGCTTCAGGTAGATGCCTTTGTCGCCGGTCTGCGGCAGGCGGTCGATGGTGTCCATCACAAGGTGGAAGCGGTCCAGATCGTTCAGCACCGTCATGTCGAAGGGCGTAGTGATGGTGCCCTCTTCCTTGTAGCCTCGGACGTGGATTTGGTCGTGGTTGGTGCGGCGGTAGGTCAGCCGGTGGATCAACCAAGGGTAGGCATGGAAGGCGAAGATGACCGGCTTGTCCTTGGTGAAAAGTTCGTCGAAATCCATGTCGGAGAGCCCATGCGGGTGCTCGGTTTGCGGCTGCAGCTTCATAAGGTCAACGACGTTGACCACTCGAATTTTCAGCTCGGGCAGATGATCGCGCATTATGGAGACGGCAGCGAGCGTCTCCAGCGTAGGCACATCACCACAGCAGGCCATGACCACGTCGGGCGCAGCGCTTTGATCGTTGCCGGCCCACTGCCAGATGCCGATGCCCTCGGTGCAGTGCTTGACGGCGCCGTCCATCGACAGCCATTGCGGCGCCGGGTGTTTGCCCGCGATCACAACATTGACGTAATGGCGGCTGCGCAGGCAGTGGTCCATCACCGACAGCAGGCAGTTGGCATCCGGCGGAAGGTAAACCCGCACGACCTCGGCCTTTTTGTTCACCACGTGGTCGATGAAGCCGGGGTCCTGGTGCGTGAAGCCGTTGTGATCCTGGCGCCAGACATGCGAGGCCAGCAGGTAGTTCAACGAGGCGATCTTCCGCCGCCACGGCAGGTGTGCCGTCACCTTCAGCCACTTGGCGTGCTGGTTGAACATCGAATCCACGATGTGGATAAACGCCTCGTAGCAGTTGAACAGCCCGTGCCGCCCCGTGAGCAGGTAGCCCTCGAGCCATCCCTCGCATTGGTGCTCGCTGAGCATTTCCATAACGCGCCCGGTAGGCGCGAGAAATTCGTCGTTCGGCACGGTCGCGCCTTCCCATTGGCGTTGGGTCACTTCAAAGAGGGCCTCCAGGCCGTTGGATAGCGTCTCGTCCGGGCCAAAGACACGGAAATTGCGCTGCTCACTGTTTAGCTTCGCCACATCGCGCAGAAAAGGCCCGAGCACATGCGTGTCGCCGATGCCGCGAATGCCCGGCGTAGGTACGGCTTCGGCGTAGTCGCGGAAATCCGGCATTCGCAGGTCTCGGAGCAGCATGCCGCCGTTGGCATGGGGATTCGCGCCCATACGTCGTTCGCCCTTTGGCGCAAGTTCGGCCAGTTCCGGTTTCAGGCGGCCCTGCGCATCGAAGAGTTCCTCCGGCCGGTAGCTCCTCAGCCAGTCTTCCAGCAGCTTGAGGTGTTCGGGATGGGTGGCCGGGTCGGAGAGCGGCACCTGGTGAGCCCGGAAGGTGCCTTCAACCTGCAGACCATCGATCATCTTCGGCCCGGTCCATCCCTTGGGTGACTTAAAAACGATCATCTGCCACCGCGGCCGCTTGGTATCGTTCTTGTTGCGTGCATTGCTTTGGATTTGTCGAATGCTCTCGATGACCTTTTCCAAAGTACCGGCCATGAGCTGATGCATCTCTTCCGGCTCATCACCTTCTACAAAGTAGGGCGTCCATCCGTAGCCGCGGAGCAACTGCTCCAATTCCTCGTGGGTGATCCGTGCCAGGACGGTTGGGTTGGAAATCTTGTAGCCGTTGAGATGCAGGATCGGCAGCACGGCGCCGTCCGTGGCCGGATTGAGAAACTTGTTGGAATGCCATGCTGTTGCCAGGGGTCCGGTTTCCGCCTCGCCGTCTCCGACAACGCAGGCGACAACAAGATCGGGGTTGTCGAACACTGCCCCAAAGGAATGGCTGAGTGAATAACCCAGCTCGCCGCCCTCGTGCAGGGAGCCTGGAGTTTCCGGCGAGGCGTGGCTGGGAATGCCTCCGGGAAACGAAAACTGAATAAAGAGCTTCCGAAGCCCGGCCTCATCCTGGCTGATATCGGGATAGATTTCGCTGTAAGTGCCCTCGAGATACGTGTTACCTACGACGGCCGGGCCCCCGTGCCCGGGGCCGGAGACGTAAATCATGTCGAGGTCGTATTTTTTGATGACCCGGTTCAGGTGCACGTAAATGAAGTTCTGCCCGGGGGTCGTGCCCCAGTGTCCCAGCAGCATGTGTTTTACATCCGCGAGTGTCAGCGGCCGCTTCAGCAGCGGATTGTCGTAGAGATAAATCTGGCCCACCGACAGATAGTTGGCGGCGCGCCAGTAAGCATCCATCTTGTGGAGCAGTTCCGGGGAAAGCGTTTTTGTCTTCATGGTTCAATTCTCCTTTCATCAGCCTATGCCGAGAACGCGGCAAACCGTCTTGGCGATCATCCATTCCTCGTCCGTGCGAATGACGCGGACCGCAACCCGGCCGGCCGCCGCGGAAATCACGCCCTCATTCGCCGCATTTCGCTTTTCTTCGAGTTCGATTCCAAAAAATTCCAGCCCATCGCAAATCCTGGCGCGGACCGCGGGTGCCTTCTCTCCGATGCCGCCGGAGAACACCAGCGTGTCCAGTCCGCCCAACGCCGCCGCGAATGCGCCGGTCCATTTCTTGACCTGGTAGCAAAACAGCTCAACGGCCTCAGCCGCCCGCACGTCCTGAGTTTCACGTTCAAGCAAGTCACGCATGTCGGAACTGGTCTCCGACACGCCGAGCAGCCCTGACTGGAAATTGACCATCTCATTGAATCGTTTTGCATCGAAGCCCTCGGTGCGTGCCAGATACCAAAGCAGTCCGGGATCGAGATCGCCTGAGCGATTGCTCATGGGCACCCCGGCTACCGGGGTGAAACTCATGCTGGTGTCAATGCTTTCGCCGTCACGCACCGCGGCCAGGCTCGCGCCATTGCCGAGGTGGGCGAGGATGACCCGGCCTTGTGCCGCTTTCGCGCCGGCCAGGCGGGCCAACTCTCCCATTAGAAACGCATACGACAACCCGTGAAACCCATACCGCCGCACCCCCTGCGCTTCGTAACGGCGCGGGATCGGCAACAACCGGGCCACGCGCGGCAGGTCATGGTGAAAAGCCGTATCGAAACACGCTACTTGGGGCAGATCGGGAAATCGGCGATGAAACGCCTCGGTCAACAGGATTTCCTCCGGCAGATGCTCGGGATCAAATGGACTGAGCCGGTGCAGCTCCTCAACCATTTCCTTGGTGATTAACTGCGGGTCACTGTATTTCGGCCCTCCATGTACCACGCGATGCCCCACAGCGGTCAATGCATCCCGTTCCCTGCGTTCCTCGATCCAATCCATCAGGGCGCCCACCGCCTTGGTGTGATCCGGCGCCGTCACTAACCGCGAAACGTTGTCCTCCGGATTCAAGGCGTTTACTCGCAAGGTGGCTTCCGGCAGTCCAATTCGCTCAATCCCGCCCTCTATAATCCGTCGAAGCGGATCAGCGACCTCGAACAGCGCAAATTTGATGCTCGACGAGCCGCCATTGATCGTCAGGATGCGTGGATTAACCGGTTTCATGGATGATCCTTTGTCATTTTCGTTTTCTTCTTCGTCTTTTCTTGCGTCGATGGGATCATCGCTGCCACAGAATTCGTGGGTCTTCCAGCGGGATCGCAACGCCCTTGCAGTAAGGTATCACTCGCACCGTATAGTCCTTCGCCGGACGGGTTGCTGAAACCTGTGTGCTATAGATGGTGCCGTTTGCGCCCACCAGTTGCCCGACACCCTTCATCTCCTGACGCACCGGCTCGCCGCCGTTCACTCCGTCGGCGTAAAGTTCTACCCGGACACTATTTGGGTCGAGGCCGCTGAGATAAACCTGAACCTCGAATACATGCTTTTCTCCGTCGCTCACCACCTTCATTTCATCGAAACGCAGATTTGACCAACCCTGTTCCAAAGCCCGCTGCCAACTCACCAACTGCACGCCCATCGCGCCCTTATCGACAGCGCGCTCACGATAGGCTAACGCAGCCGGGAGGTAGTGTTGTTCGGTGTATTCGCGCACCGTGCGGTTGGCGGAGAAGCGCGGTGCCAAGCGCGCCATGCTTTGCCGCATCCGCTTGACCCATGCGGTGGGAATGCCGCTCTCGTCTCGGGTATAAAACTCCGGGATCACCTCCCGCTCGAGCAGGTCGTAGAGCGCGTCGGCTTCGACAGTGTCCCAAGCCGGATCATCGCCATGCTCCAGGCCGTCCCCCAGCGCCCATCCCACCTCAGGGGTGTACGCCTCGGCCCACCATCCGTCCAATTCCGAGAGATTGATGCCTCCGTTGACGAGCACCTTCATGCCGCTCGTTCCACACGCCTCCCAGGGTCGCCGTGGTGTGTTGATCCAGACGTCCACCCCCTGCACCAGGTGCTCCGTTAACAGCATGTCGTAGTCGCTCAGGAAGACGATGTGAGCTCGGGTCTCCGGTCGGCGGATGAAATTTATCCATTCATGAATCAGGGCCTGCCCCGCCTGGTCTGCCGGATGGGCCTTGCCGGCGATGATGAGTTGCACCGGCCGCTCGGGATTGGTTAGCAGGCGAAGCAGCCGCTCCGGGTCGTGCAACAGCAGGTTCGGCCTCTTGTAGGTCGCGAATCGGCGTGCAAAACCCAGTGTCAACCTGTTGGGATCAAACAGATATTTCGCTTCGTCAACCGCCTCGGGCGACGCGCCGGATGCGGCCAGTTGCCGGGATAATCGCTCGCGGGCGTATTCAACAAGAGACTCGCCGGCGGCGATGCGAAATTGCCAAAGCCTGTCGTCGGAGACACAGCGAATGTCCTGGTCCATGGTTTCCGTCGTCCCCATCCAACGGTCTTTTCCACAGACTTCCGTCCAAAGATCATCGGCCGGGGCCGAGTCCCAGGTCGGCATGTGGACGCCGTTGGTCACGTGTCCGACCGGGATTTCGTTTTCCGGCCAGTGCGGAAAAAGAGGCTCAAAGAGGTGTTGGCTCACCTCCTCGTGCAAGCGACTCACGCCATT
>Ga0315537_1003038_pt1 | contig 12582 bp, 13 predicted proteins | sample SalMarSW160270MG_FD_203091 | JGI IMG/M metagenome (GOLD analysis project Ga0315537, IMG submission 203091) | Salt marsh sediment microbial communities from the Plum Island Ecosystem LTER, Massachusetts, United States - Salt Marsh Sediment SW1602-70 ... | reverse complement strand
TAGTGTTCAGGCCAAAGGTGTGGCCGATGAGACTGCGCTTTCCTATCTCGATCCCCATGAATGTCGATGGCATATCGGCCTCCTACGCGTTCCCGTACAGCACAAGTGACTCGTCCCCCGGCTCTTTGGGTTGGCCGGTTCGGGAGTACATCTTTCCTTTGCGATGGGGGAACAGCTCTTCCAGGATCTGCCGCAGAGCCTCGGACATGGACTGGACGTAGTAGTTGAGCAGCCCGGCCGAGGCTTTCACGCGGATCACTGCGGCCTTCAGGTGCCGGTACAAGACCAGAAGCTCGTCCCGCTCCTTGGCAGGAAGCCGGGCTACGATCTCCGTGAAGCTCTCCTGCTCCTTAGCCTGGAGGGAGCTCTTGAGGCTCTGATAGGCCTGGATCCTGTCCTCCTCCAGGGTCTCGATCTTCTCGGCCAGCCGGCGAAGAGCATCGATCTCCTTGTTCAGCTCCGTCCACTGTCTCTTGCTGATCGCCTGCTGCAGGCCCTTTTGAAGATCGGCAAAGTCTTTCAATGTGCGGGCTTCCGCACGAAGCGTTCGTTTTAGGGTAGTTGTCTTCAACGGCATTCTCCTCTTCTGATATTGTCGGAATGCCGCGAGGGGGTGCTTAGTGTTTTTGAAGGGTCGGCGGGTGGACCTTGAAGGCGAACCTAATTCAAGTAGACGATGATCCCTAGCTGAGCATTGTTGCCCAGCCCCAGATCGATTGTGAAATTCGGGTCTAGTATCGAAACCAGCAGGCTGTACTCCCCGAACAGATTGAGGTTCTCCACCAGCTCGAACTCCGCCCCGAGCATGCCTCCGAAATACAGGCCAACGTTATTTGTGGCGCCTGTCTGCACGGTGAGACCGGCCAGCCCGCCGAGATAGGGGGAGACCCGGCGCTGAAGCAGGTGGTACTCGTAGGCGCCGCCCAAACCGAAATTTGTGGTCTTGGTTACGGAATCGTTTAGATGATAAATATCGAGCAAAGCCCGTACCGCCGATTTCTCCCCCAGCCAGAGCTTCATACCCAATCCACCTTGAATGCCGTCGTTGTAGTCGGCAAACAGAGCTGCATTGGCCAGCCCGGTGAAATTGACGATCAGGCCGAAACGCTTGTCCGGCAGCTTCAGGGTCCGTTCCTTCTCCTCCTCCTGAGCCGATAGCCCCGCCGGCAGGCTGATCGCCAGGGCGATCACCAGTAATGCAATCGAGATCTGCTTTTTCATCCTTGTTTACCTCCGGTTTCCGCTTCAAGCTTATGTCGGGTCTCTGCACCCGTCAAGGATACAGCGCCAGGCGGATACCTTGACAAACGAGGTATTAACGGCAAATCTCAGAATGCGGGGGTTTGCAGAATGAGAAAAAACGGAGCGCTGCTGATATGTCTGGGGGTCTACTTGCTGGCGCTGGCGGCGGCGCTGCTGTCGGGCTGGTTGCTGCAGGACGGGCATCCCCTGTTCGTCGCCTTCATTGCCGATCTGGTTGCCACCCTGGTTGTGTTTGCCTTCAGCATGGTCTTCGACAACTCCAGTATCTACGATCCCTACTGGAGCGTCGCTCCGCCGCTGATCGCCCTCTACTGGTTCACAGCCGGTGGGCTCCCCGCGAAACTCCCGGCTCGATCCCTCCTATCGTTGATCCTGGTCGTTCTCTGGGCCTCGCGGCTGACCTTCAACTGGGCACGCCGTTGGAGCGGTATCAGGCACGAGGACTGGCGCTACCGGGACTTCCGGGAGCGCTACAGATCACTGTACTGGCCGGTAAGTTTTTTCGGCATTCATCTGTTCCCCACCCTGATCGTGTTCTTGGGTTGTCTCTCCCTCCACCCGGTCATGATCGTCCGCGCCAGCTCCCCAAGGTCCTTCGGGTTGCTCGACATCGTTGCCGCGGCTGTTACCCTGGCCGCAATTGTTATAGAGACAACCGCGGATCGGCAGCTGCATGCGTACAGGCGGAGCTTGCCCGAGTCTGGGCAGATCCTGAGCCGGGGCTTGTGGGCGCGCTGCCGGCACCCCAACTACCTCGGCGAAGTGCTGTTCTGGTGGGGTCTGTATCTTTTCTGTTTGGCTGCCAGTCCGGCCCACTGGTGGTTCATCCTCGGACCGGCGGCGATCACCGCCCTTTTCCTCGGGATCAGCGTGCCCATGATGGACCGGCATCTGTTAGCCCGTAAAAGTGGATACGCCGAGCACATGCAGCGGGTGCCCGCGCTATTCCCCCGCTTGTTCCGAAAAAAAATGACCTGATTCATTAAAAAAATTAAAAACAGCTTGACGCCCCACAATTGGTGTGTTACATTCATAGTGTCTTAGTTTAATAGTACACTAAATAGGAGGAGCACAGTGACGGAACTAGAGACAGAAACAGGGATCCAAATCAATAACCTGTCCTTCGGGTACACGAAGGAGCGGCTGTTCAGCGACCTGGATCTCACTCTGCGTAGGGGAAACATCTACGGTTTGCTGGGCAAAAACGGTGCGGGAAAAACATCCCTGCTCAAACTGATCTGCGGGTTGCGTTTCCCCGACTCTGGAGCGTGCAACGTATTGGGCTGGGAGCCTCAGCACAGACCTGCGGCTCTTCTGGAGGATATCTACTTCCTCCCCGAGGAGTTCCACACTCCGCCGATCAGCGCAGACCTGTACCGGCAGATCTATGCTCCCTTCTACCCCCGCTTCAGCATGGAAGCGTTCCGGGAGTACCTACGGGAGTTCGACCTGCTGTCGGGAAAAAGGCTCTCTGAGCTGTCCTACGGGCAGAAGAAGAAGTTCTTGCTGGCCTTCGGGCTGTCTACCCGCTGTCGACTGGTCCTGCTGGACGAGCCGACCAACGGACTGGACATTCCCTCCAAGAGCCAGTTCCGCAGGCTGCTGGCCCGGGCCGGGGAGGAGGACAGGATCATCCTGATCTCCACCCATCAGGTGCGGGACATGGAGAATCTCATCGATCCGATCATCATCCTGGACGAGGGCAAAATCATCTTCCAGCAGACCATGTACGAGGTCACCCGCTGCCTACAGGTGGAGGTGCAGATGGAAGAACCCTCGGGAGACGGCGTGCTGTACTCTGAAAAAGGCCTTGGCGGTTATGTCGTGGTACGCAAGAACGAAAGCGGCGAGGAAACCCAGCTCGACCTGGAGACCCTGTTCAACACGGTGATCACCAACCGGGATCGGATCGGGGAGCTGTTTGAAATGAGGGTGCCGGGACACGATTCCAAAGGAGGTTCAGCATGAAACGTTTCAGTATTCGACGTCTGGGTATGCTCCTTCGCCGCGATTTCAGCGCCGGCTATAAATCAGTTTTCATCGCCATGGCCGCGGTGGGGGGCTTCGCGATCCTGGTGTCGGTTGTTTCCGCCTTCAGCCGGGAACTCGGACCAATCCACAAGCAGATGTACTACCCCCTGCTGTTCATCGGCGGCTACATCGTCACAAGTTTGACCTTCAAGGAACTGCACCTCAACGCACATAGCGTGTTCTACCTGACACTCCCGGGTTCCAGTCTGGAGAAGTACCTGAGCAAGCTGCTGGTAACCTCGGTCGGGTATGCCTTCGGGAGTCTGTTCTTCTATACCGCGGTGTCTTCGGCGGCGGAGGGAATCAACAGGCTGATCTTCGGCTATGGGCACCCATTCTTCAATCCCTTCGAGCGCGCTACCCTGATCGCGGTTGCGGTGTATCTGGTGACCCAGGCGGTGTTCCTGGTTGGCTCTGTGTACTTCCGCAAGCTGGCCTTCATCAAGACCAACCTGTACCTCTGGCTGTTCGGAATCGTCCTGACCATCCTGGTGGGCGTGGTCGGCTGGCTCATCTTCCGGGACTACGCCGTGGGCCGGCGTATCGAGCTGGAGCCCTACTTCCAACGACTGGGAGATAGCGGGGAGATGCAGGCAGTGCTGGTGCCTCTGGCCGAGAACTTCGCTAAGGTCGCCAAGGTGCTGTTCTGGGGCGCCATGGCTCCGGTGTGCTGGCTGATCAGCTACCTGCGCCTGCGGGAAACCGAGGCCTAATCATGGAGTTCCGACAGAATCAAGCCATCTACCTGCAGATCGCCGATCACATTACCGAGCGGATTCTTTCGGGAACGTGGTCCGAGGGCGAACGGATCCCCTCAATCCGGGAGATGTCGGAAGATATCGTGGTCAACCCCAACACGGTAATGCGCTCCTACGGCTACCTGCAGGACCTGGGGATTATCTACAATAAGCGGGGAATCGGCTTCTTCGTGACGGAAAATGCCTACCGGAAAACCCTGGAACTGAAGAAGAAGAGCTTCATTCGCCGGGAGCTGCCCCGCATCTTTCGAACGATGGATCTGCTCCATCTCAGCTGCGAGGATCTCCGTGTTCTCCACGAGGAGAACAGGCGATCCAAGTCGCATTCCAAGTAAGGAGGAACATCAGAATGAGAAACAGCAACAAGGTTCTGCTGATCGCGGCGGCCGTTGTACTGGCCTTCGTATTGGCGTTCGTCGTGGTTATGGGATTGAGAACCCGCGATCTGTTTGAACGGCACGGGCGAACGGTTTACGCAGAAAGCCATCGGGTCGGCCCCCTCCACACAGACTACCGCCTTGTCGAGGCTTCTAAAACCATGGATCTGTCTTTCAGCAGCACGCCGCTGGCCGGCAGCTGCAGCAGGGCCTCTTCCAGCACGGCAAGAGCCTCCTCGTAGAGTTCGTTTCGGACCAGGGTCACCGCGGAGTTATGTACATACACCTCATAACTCTTGACCAGACCCTGGTCTGATCCCACCTTGCGCAGTCCTTCCAGGATCAGCCTGGCGGCCTCCCGGTAATCCCCGGGGGCTGATTTTTGCGCCCGCACCTGGTACAGATAAACCGTAAGCTCCCTCCATTCCCGTTCCGCGAGCCGGCCCCCGCTCCGTTGGCTGTCCAGCAACTGCTGCGCTTCGGTGTAGTCCCCACTTTGGATCCGGCTCAGAACCCAGTTGTGCGTCAAATCCTCTCGCAGCGCATCAAGCCGATCGTTGCCCTGTCGGGCCACCGCCCGATCCAGAAACTCAAGGGCTTCTCCGAAACGGCCGCTCATCCCGTACCAGGAGGCCAGATTGAGCAGGGAGGTGATCAGCCTCTCGTGTGACTCCTCATCCCCGAGCAGGGCGTAGGCGTCCATCGCCGGCGGCACCGCACCCGGGTAATCTCTGCGTTCACTGGCGAAGGCGGTCCGGTTGAAGAGGATCAGTCCCAGCAGCTGCTTCTCACCGATCTCCCGGCGATCCCTGTAGTTGGACGGCGGAACGTAGGAGTAACCGGTGACCCTTCCGAAGTCGTCGATGAACTCCTTGCGCGTTCCCGGATCGAAACCGAAGGGGGAAGTGGTCTCAACATCGAAGGCCCTCTCCCCCGCCTGAACCCGGCAGAAGGCGTGATCCGAGGTGCGCACCCCCCAAACCCGCAGACCCAGGGACTTGAGGAGGATGGCGTACATGACACCGGAGGACACACAGTTGTAGCTCCCCCGCTCCAACAGCACATCCACTCCGGTCTGCCGCTCATCATAGCGCCTCAGCAGCTCCTCGTGCATGTAGGCCAGAGCAGCCTCGGCCTGTACCCTCGGATCCCTCACCCCACTGAGCTGATCGCGGAGCCCGGCTGTGTGAATCCGGATCCGCGCTTCCAATTCGGCCAGCTGCTCCCCGGGAACCCCGGAAAAAATCAAGGCGGAGCGAATGAGGGTTGCCGGGTCCAGAGGCTCTTCGGCCACGGACAGTTCCAGGGCCGCTGCGATTGGATCCAACCGCACGGAGGCGGCGCTCTGTGAAACGGCCGGAAAGGCAATGCTCATCAACACGAGGTAAAGCAGTAGGATGCGGCGTTCCATGTTTCCCGAAATCTTGCTATTTTAGTATCTTGTTGATTAAAATAACCGCTGGTCGATAAAAATGGCAAGTGAGGGAAAGGCATGAAAGCTGACAGAGACATAATCATTGTAGGCGCCGGGGCCGCGGGCCTGACCGCTGCCCAGTACGCCGCACGGGCCAATCTCAACACTTTGCTTCTCGAAGAGTTGGCACCGGGCGGACAGTGTCTGATCATAGACAATCTGGAGAACTATCCCGGATTTCCCGATCCCCTTCCGGGAATCGAGCTGTCCCAGAAATTCGAAGAACAGGCCCGCAACTTCGGTGCGGAGATTCAGACCTCCAGCGTACAGTCCGTCTCCAAATGGGGAAAGCTGTTTACAGTGGATACGGACAACGGACCCCTGACCAGCCCTACGGTGATCGTGGCTACAGGGGCAAAACACAAGAAGCTGGGGATCCCCGGGGAGGAGGAGTTCTCCGGCCGGGGCGTTTCCTACTGCGCCACCTGCGACGGCCCCTTTTTCAAAGGCAAACGCATGCTGGTTGCCGGAGGGGGGGACGCGGCCTGTGATGAGGCCATGTTTCTAGCCAAGCTTACCGATCAGGTGATCATGGTCCACCGCCGGGATCGCTTCCGGGCTCAGCGCGCTCTGGCCGAACGTACCTTGAACAATCCCAACATCGAAGTGCGCTGGAACACGGAGGCCAAGGTGATCAGGGGCGACGGCAAGGTGGGGGAAGTGGTTCTGTGGCGCAACGACAAAGAAGAAGATTATACGGAGAAGGTGGAGGTGATTTTCGTCTTCATCGGCTCCATACCCCAGACCCAGATCGTGAAAGCCCTGGATGTCCGGATGGATGAGGCCGGCTACATCGTTACCAACCAGCGCATGGAGACCAGTGTACCCGGACTCTACGCCGTGGGAGACGTACGGTCTACGCCGTTTCGCCAGCTCGTTGTTGCCGCCGGAGAAGGAGCGATCGCCGCGCATGCGGCAAGCCAGCACATTGACGAGCTCAGGGGAGAGGCCTACGATTGACGGTTACCCCCGGAACCCGCTTCCGGCTGATTCTGGATGATCCAGGGGACGGACAGCTGAACATGGCCGTAGACGAGGCCCTGATGGAATCGGTGGGAAACTCCGAAAGTCCGGCTACGGTTCGGCTGTACGGTTTCGCCCCGCCTACCCTGAGTTTCGGGCGCTTCCAGAGGATCAAGGAGAGGATCCGCCGGGAAGCGGTCCTGCAGGAGGGAATCACTCTGGTTCGACGGCCTACCGGAGGCCAGGCTGTCCTCCACGACCAGGAGCTGACCTACGCCGTTGTCCTGCACAAGGACCACCTCCAGCCATTCCAGAAGCGGGAGATCTACAGATTCATCGCCGAACTGCTGCTGGAGGGACTGGTGCGCCTGGGCGTTCAGGGACAGTCGAGCCGGAGGCGAAGCGGGGATCTGCACAACCCGGACTGCTTCCGCTCGACCGGGGAGTACGAGATTGCCTCCTCCTCGGCAAAGAAACTGATCGGCAGCGCCCAGGTCGTAACCCGGAGAGCTTCGCTGCAACACGGCGCCATTCCCCTGGAAATGTCGTACAGGCGGATCGACAGATATCTCGCCCTGACCGCTGAAAAGGAGCCGGAGGAACCGAGCTGCCTGTCGGCGGAGCTGGGACGACCCGTCAGCTTTGCCCAGGCGGTGAAGGCCTTTGCCGAGGGTTTCGACGGTGCTCTGCGTCGCCTGGGGGTGAAAATGCGGACCGGAACGCTTACGGATCGGGAAATCAGCCGGGCCCAAGAGCTTCTGCAGCAAAAGTACGCGGGGGATAAATGGAATCTGCAGTATTAAAGCGATCGCTGCCGGTAACTCTGCTCTGCCTGCTATTCCTGCTCTGCCTGCTGTGGGCAACCGGCGAACTGCACGGGGAGACCGCCGCGACCCTCCCCTCTTTCTGGGATGACCGCCCCGACGAGGAGCTGATCGAAGCCATCCTGTCCGAGATGACCGATGAGGAACTCCTGGGACAGGTGTTCATGCTCGGCTACATCGGCAAACGGCCATCCGGGGAAATACTCAGCTGGATCCGTTCCCGTGATCTTGGCGGCGTAAAGATCTTCACCCGGAATGTGGATACCCTTGCAGGGCTCTCGGCGAGTATCACGGAGATGCAGGAGGTTGCCGGTAGCGGACGATTCCGCATCCCCCTGTTCGTTTCCACGGATCAGGAGGGGGGATGGGTTCGCCATATCAAGCTGGAGACCTCCCAAACCCCGGGAAATATCGCTCTGGGCGCTTCGGGACTGCCACAGGACGCCCTGCTGACCGGCTACTATATCGGCCGAGAGCTCAAGAGCCTGGGCTTCAACATGAACTTCGCCCCGACCACGGATGTGTACTCCAATCCCTCTGCCACCGTCATCGGCCCTCGGGCTTTCTCCTCCGATCCGCGTGCTACCGCTATGCTGGCTCTGGCCTACTACCGGGGCATGGCCAAAAGCGGGATTATCTGCACGGCCAAGCATTTTCCCGGCCACGGTAATGCGGACAAGGACTCCCATGGAACCCTGCCGGTGGTGCGGATCTCCTTCGAGCAGATGTGGGAGCGGGAGCTGGTCCCCTACCGGGTCCTCATCCCGGAGGGCATACCCGCCATTATGAGCGCCCATATCGCCTACCCGGAAATAATAGGGAACCTGCTGCCAGCCTCCCGCTCCGGGCATTTCATCGACAGGGTGCTGCGGGGCAAGCTCTCCTTTGAAGGCGTGCTGATCACCGATGATATGGAGATGAACGGGGCGATCAGCGGCGGGGTGGACACGGCCCAGGCCAGTCTGGAAGCCCTGGAGGCGGGTAATGACATGATCCTGGTATCCCACACCCCGAGCGCTCAGGAACATACCTGGCAGAAGCTCTTTAGCTACCTGGGCGAGCAGCCGGAGTTCAAAAAACGACTGAAGCGCTCGGTCCGCCGTATCCTCAAGGTCAAGCTCTCCTACTTCAAATCCGGGAAAGCGGGTGCGCAGCGCTCCGGAGACGAAAGCAGAGATCTGATCCCGAGCACGGGTGCCGGGGAGTTCTTTCAGCAGAGCGCTCTGCGAAGCGTGACCCTGCTTCGTGGCGCAGAGATTCCCCTGGAACCTTCGGCGGACGGGCGGATGCTGCTGGTGGGGCAGTTCGAGGAGTTTCTGGAAGAGGGCAGGTTGCGCTATCCCCGGGCCGATGTGCTTCTGTTCCCCTACAGCCCCTTCTACTTCGCCCGCCCGGAAGACCTGGAGCGGATGCCCAGCATCGCCTCGCACTACGACGTGGTCGTGTTCTGTCTGGCCAACTACAACAGCCTGGAGGTCCTGGAAACCCTGCGGAGCTTCCCCGGCAAGCTGGTCGTGCTTTCCGCCCTATCCCCCGTCTATCTGCGGGAAACTCCCTGGGTGCAGACCGCCCTGGCGGTTTACGGCACGGGAAAGGAATCCTTCCGGGCGGGGTTTGCCGCTCTGGCCGGAGACTTCGAGCCGGAGGGACGAATCCCGGTCGATTTCTTAGACGGTTATCCCGTGGATGCTCCATGACCTGGCGGCACGCCGGCAAGCGGGACCTTTCTCAGCTGCTCGCTTTTCTCCTTCCCAACGAATGGAGGGCCGTCCCCTACACCTCCCGCCTGCGCAGACAGGGCAAGAAAGCCTTCCCTACATCGTTGGAGGCATCGGTTCTGATTTGCCGGAAGGGTGCGGCGATCCAAGGAACCATGATGCTCACCTCCATGGGCCTGCTCCTGCCGTCGTTCTCCCCCAACCCGTACGATTGCCGGGCCCTTCCCCCGGCTCCGTTCCCCGGTTGGAATGATCTGAAGTTCCGGCTGTTTTCGGTGATGGGACCGGTCGGGGAAGTCACCTGGCTCAAGGATCAGTTGCCCCTCTGCCCTGTTGTCACGGTTGACTACCATCTGATGCTTCAGAGTCGCGAGTCCTTTACCGGTTCATCACGAGAATCCATCCCCTTCCCGCCCGGATTGATGGTTCACACCGCCTACCCCCGGGATGTCGACGCACTCCTGCCGCTGCAGATACGCTACGAACTGGAGGAGGTGGTGATCAACAGGCAGCGGCACAGCGAACAGATATGCAGACAGAATCTCAAGCGCGCGCTTCGTCAGCAGCTGGTGCTGATGGCCGAGCAAAACGGACGGGTGGTGGCCAAGGCGGGGACCAATGCCAGAGGGTTCACCACGGATCAGATCGGCGGGGTTTTTACGGTGGAGAAGGTGCGCAACAACGGCATAGCCTTTCGGGTGATGGAGGAGTTGCTGCAGCGGATCTTCGCCGAAAAACAATCCGCCTGCCTGTTCGTCAAGAAGGACAACCTCCCCGCTCTGTCCCTGTACAGAAAATTGGGATTCCGAGTCGCCGAGGGATACCAGATCAGCTACTTCAAGACATAGAGGTTCGACGCTCGAGTTTTTCCTGCAAACGCCGTCGTCGGTGGTTCAGCTCGCCGCGAATGCGCCGGTCCAGGGGAAGCCGCCAGGACAGGACGGTCCGGACCCACTCTAATGCAAGTGCGGCATCCCTCTCCCGGTGCTCGAAATATTTTGCCAGTTCCACGGCCGCAAACAGGCTCCTGCGTTTCACTGCCATCTGCTTCCACAGATCAACCGCCTCCGCCCAGGCGCCGGCCCGCTTGTAGTACAGACTCAACGCCCTTCCGGCCCCTTCATCGCCGGCGGAGAAGGAATCTTTCAGCAGCTCCACCCCCCAGCGTTCATCCCTGCTCAGGAAGAAGTTGCCGAGGGCCGTTCGGTCCTCCCGGCGTGTCGGGGCTGCTGCGCCGGCCCCAGCCGCCGACGCCTCGGCCACCGATTCCTCGGCCGCAGGCACCGTTTTCCCGGCCGGCCGATCCCGGGAACACAGGATCGAGTTGACAACGATCAGCAATTCAGCCAGGCTGCGCACGTCCTGAAGATTGTGCTCCAGCACGGCATCCAGTCGGCCGGGACTTCCGCTGCGCAGGTACTCCAGGTAGATCCCCGGCACCTCGAAACTGGGAACATCCAGTTGCCGGCGAATACCTAAAATCTCCCCTTCAACCGTCCCGAGGGAGCAGTCGGGAAGCACCCGCCGCCACAATCTGCGAGCCCAGTACAGAAGGTCGGTCTGCCGCTCCAACTCGAAGCTCATTCGATTGAGAAGAAAGCGGGTGCGAAGCACGTGTACATCGAAGGCCCTGCCGTTGTAGGAAACGAATACCCGATGCCGATTGAGACGTTCAGCCAGGAGCGAAAGAAACTCCACCTCTCCCGGGAAGTCCTTCAGAAAAACCTGCTCCGCGGTCAGCCCATCGCCCTCGATCCAGGCCATGCCCATGAGGAAGATCGAGTTTCCCGCTCCCCCGGAAAGACCCGTGGTCTCGGTATCGAAAAACAGCAGGTCCCGCGGGGGGTATCCGCCGGGCAGGAGGAACTCGGAAATGCCTATCTTTGCCAGAGGACTGGGGAAGTGCAGCTGTCGGCGCAGCGTATACCGGCCCGCCTGCTCCCACCCCCGCTGCGGAGCAAACAGCCGCTCCGCATCAGTGTTAACCGGGTCCCGCCCTGCATCCCTCCCCTGCGGTTGCTCCTGCTCCTTCTGCTGCTCGAGCTTCTGCCGCCAGGCCCTCTCCAGATAGTGCAGGCGCTTTTCTAAGGACATGGCACCTTCACTTCTTCTTCCCCAGCCAGCCGGTCAGGAACTCCAGGATCGATTCCTTGGGATTTCCGGGCCGGTTGCCGGAGGCTTCGATCGGTTCCGCTCCCACCGGACCGATGCAGGAGGGACAGCCCTGGGCGCAGGAACACCCGCTCACCAGCTCCAGAGCGCCCCGCAGGATCGCGGAGGCGTTTTCCAGGAAACCCTCGGAGAGCCCCGTTCCCCCGGGGTAGTTGTCGTAGACGTAGAGGGCGGGACAGTGGAACACCGTGTCCTTGAGCCGCTCGGATACACCCAGGTCCCGGGGATCGCAGAGCAGGAACACCGGGGCGATGTTGCGGATCAGGGTGCCGAGCCGCTGCATGATGATCGGCTGCTCCGCCTCGGCCTGCCGGGCGAAGGCGCGCCCCGCGTCGGTTCCGGCTGCGAAGAGCAGCACCACCGAACGGGTGTGCATCTCCTCAGGGGGCAGATCGATATCGCCGTAGCCGATGTTCTCGTGGGTTCCGAACTTCAGCTTCTTGAACTTGGTGGCCTGGGTCCGCACCAGGATGTCCCCGATCACCGTCTCCATGCCCGCCACCCTTTCCCGGCTGTCCTGCTCCAACACCTTGATATCGGTCTTCACGATGGAGTCGGTGTAGTAGTTGTCCGCCGTATCCTCCACGTAGCAGCGCTGGTTCTCCATATCCAGCTTCTTGACGATGTACTGATCCCCCTGATGGATATAGATCGCCTCATCGTAGAGCAGCAGCTTGGCCGAGGGCTTATCCATCTCCCCGATCACCGTCTGCCGGCCCTGGGTGGTGTCCACGATCACGATATTGCCGGGAGCGGAGCTGCGCAGAGACACCTTCTCCGCCGGATAGGAGCGGTCCGACCAGAACCACTTGCCCTCGGTGTAGCGGATTACCCCGTGCTCCTCCAGGTAGTCCAGAACCTCGCGGTAGCTGCGGGCCAGCTCTTCGGACTCTTCGAAGGGAAGCTCGAATACGGCGCACTTCAGCTGGTCGCTGAGAATGTAGATGTTGTCCGGATCCACCCAGCCGGACTCCGGGGAGCTGCCGAAGAAGTACTCAGGAT
>Ga0315537_1003036_pt1 | contig 12584 bp, 7 predicted proteins | sample SalMarSW160270MG_FD_203091 | JGI IMG/M metagenome (GOLD analysis project Ga0315537, IMG submission 203091) | Salt marsh sediment microbial communities from the Plum Island Ecosystem LTER, Massachusetts, United States - Salt Marsh Sediment SW1602-70 ... | reverse complement strand
TCCCAATCATATTGCTGTTCATACACTTCGGCGATATAGTCGCCCGGCATTATACCGATCGTATACGCGAAAATATTGAAATAACAAAGACAATAAACATAGACCTGAGAAACATTTAATTCATAAAACCGTAATGTATCGCCGGCCAGTTCAAAAGGAATAAAAAACTCGGCGGCGCAGTTGAAAAAAGCATTATAATGCAGCATATTCAATGTGTCGCCGGAATATACATAGACGATTGAGGGGGTCGAATCTCCCGGGCTTTTCTCGAGACAACCGCTGTCTTCATAGCCAATCAATCCGAAATCTTCATCGACGACAATCGTGCCGGTCTTGAGCGTGTCGCCGTAGATTCCAACAAACGTTACATTATATTCGCCGTCCTCAAGGTCATAAAGAACCGATTCCAGATTAAAATAACAGATACAATCGGCCGGTTCACCGGTATCCGATTCCATGGCATAAATACAAAAATCTCCGACGGCATAATCGACAACATAGGCCAGACCGCAGTTGTAATAAGCATTTATATGATGTATATGAAGGTCGTTGCCCAAAACCTCGAAATAAACATAATCGCTATCATCTTTGGCAGGACCATACGCGATACAGCCGCTCTGGAATTCTTCATGGAGATTCCCCTGGCAGACCGGGGCCGGTCCATCCAGATAAATATAAGCGATTATATATGTGATATCGAAGATATTAAGATCGCCCGAGCCATTGACATCGACCATCGCCGGATCGGCCGGCGGTGGGCCGCTTAAATACAGGAAACTGATCAAACCGGTTATATCAAAAATCGAGAGCGCTTCGTCGCCGTCAAAATCGCCGCACAAGGATGCCGCGGCATAAGGCGCACAAACTAACAGAAAAAATATTAAAATCGCCCCGACGGTCAATAGATTGGCTTTACGCATAAATACCTCCATGGTATCGGTTTTTTGTCAAAAGTATCCTATTTATTCTTTACCTTATTCAATAATAAAGACGAAACAGGATCTGAAAAAAATACATTAAAGACTTAATACATATAGATAATTCCACATCTCCAACCCGAAGAATTATCAACTCATAGATTTACTGTCTTTTATTATAAGATATAAGAATAGCCGTTAAATGTCAAGTCTTTTATCTATTTTTGAGAGTCGAATGATATTCCGCAAACAAAGATTAATCCGGATATTTTTCCCGGATAGATTATACATCTTCGCCAAACGGCCATGAGGGGAGCTTAAAGCGGCGTTCTTTATCCTGACGAATACCAAGCGCATAATCGGCCTGCATCAATGTTTGTATTTCGCGCGAGCCTTCGTAAATCGACGCCCCTTTGGCATTGCGATAAAACCGTTCGACCGGATATTCATCGGAAAAACCGTACGCACCATGCACCTGGATGGCATCGGCCGCCGCCTTCTCGGCTTCACGGCAGGCGATCCATTTGGCCATCGAAGTAACGCGGGTCGGGCGGATTCCTTCATTGCGCATCCAGCCCGCCTTCAGCCAGAGCAAACGAGAGTATTCATATCCGGCCGCCATATTGGCGATCATCCGTTTGACCAGTTGATGCTCCGCGATCGGTTTTTCGAAAGTTTTGCGGGTCAATGAATAATTGACCGAAGCATCGAGACAGGCTTTTATCAGACCGGTCGAACCGGCTGCCACGGTATAACGTCCCTGCTCGAGCGAAAACATCGCGATTGAAAAACCATCGCCCTCGCTGCCGAGCATATTTTCCGCCGGGACTTCGACATCCTGAAGCGAAATCCATCCGGTATTGCCGGCGCGAACACCAAGTTTACCCTCGATCGTTCCGGTGGTAATTCCTGCGAACGCTTTCTCGACAATAAAACATGACATCCCGCTGTGATCCCGCCGGCCTTTTTTATCGAGATCGGTCCAGGCAAAAATCAAAAAATGATCGGCGACATCGGCCAGCGAAATCCACATCTTTTCGCCGTTAAGGATGTACTTATTATCTTTTTTAAAGGCGGTCGTTTGAATGCCGACGACATCAGAGCCGGCATTCGGTTCGGTCAGTCCGAATGTCCCCAGCTTCTCCCCTTTTGCCTGAGGAATCAGGTATTTTTCCTTCTGGAATTGATTACCGCATGAAAGAAGAGTCAAAGAGTTCAGGCCGATATGCACCGATAACACCACACGGGCCGAAGTATCGACATATTCCAATTCTTCGCAGGCCAGTCCGAGCGAAATGTAGTCCATCCCGACCCCGCCGTATTTTTCAGGCAAACACAATCCCAAAATATCCGCATCGGCCATTTTTGGAATAATGGAATCATCAAAACGATGCGCCCGATCATTTTCTCTGATGTTGGGCGCGACATGCCGCCTGGCAAAATCGCGGCAAAGCTCTTGAATTGAAATATGGTCATCGTTAAATTCGAAATTCATTATTTGCTCCTATTATGTGAGTGAGCATATCATAATACAGTATTTACGGTTATTTCCCGGATAATAATCGAATTAAAGGTCTTTATCAATCAACAAATACCGCCTGTACAGGATAAACAACACATTCTTATACAATATATGGCATATTTTGACATCATCAGTCCCACATATAGCCGTAAATTCATTAATTTGTTACATTATCGATTGATAATGGAGATTTTCCTTGACTACTCTTTATGTTTCGGCTTACATTATAAACAGGAAAAGAGGGGCGAAATTGGCCAATCATCTGGCCATAAATTTTGCCCAACTTTTCCGTCCGTTCCCGAATGAATCGGGAGCAGGGCGTCAATAACTCAAAAGGAGGTGGGTGGATGAAGCTCAAAGTGGAGAAACTGGAAGAGAAAATCGCACCAGCCGGAATCAGTCAGGGCGGACAACTGTTTATGCTACCGCCAGGCTAAGATTGGCGCTCCAGGCGGGCCTTAACGGGCCCGCTTTTTTTTATCATCGATTTATCATTAATTTTCGGAATTAAATTATCAGAATAAATTCTGCAACCGATGTCCGGTTATTTACGTTTAATATTGTGGAATTTCAAACATGGAGGTTTGGAAATGATATTGGATATCGAATTAATATTAATGTCGATTTATTTATCCGGCATCAGCCAGGGCGGGCAGATGACGGATACGCGACTTCGCTGATCTCGGAATTGCGGATTATAAATCCGCTTATTTATTTGTCAGAAGACTGCTAAGGCGCTTAATTTCTTCCGCCATAGACGCGATTTTCCCGTCCGAGAGGAAGGATTTTTTGAGTAAATCATCTTTGATATCGGCGGCAATAATCTTCAATTTCTCAATAGCCAATCGGTAATAATCGTAGACAGCCTCATGGGCATTAAGGCCGGCATTGATCTTCCCCAAATTGAAAGCGCTGTCGATTAATTCCGGCAGAAGCGCCAGATCTTTGGCCAGGTTAAATCCCTTCGTGAAAAATCGTTTCGCATTATCGATTTGACTTTCTGCAAGATAACAGCCGCCAAGCAGGTTAAAGTAACCGGCCGTTTCTATATCGGAGCTTCCTTCTTTGAATATGGTCTGCAAACTGATCAGAACTTTTCGACTGCCGTGATAGTCCCCGCCGGTCAGTAAAACTTTTGCCAATTTTAATTGCCCGATATTTTCTATTCTGGAAGCTTTGATTTCACGCGCCCGGGCAATCGCTTCTTTGATAATATCGACATTCTTTTCCATTTGACCTTTCAGCAAATATCCTGTAATAAGAGCTTTCTTGTCGTCGGTCGATTCTGCCAAAGAAATAATTCGTGTAACAAATCCCGCAGTCGATTGGAAATTGTTCAATCTCAGATGAATATCAGCCGTTTCGATAAGGCAGAGTAAAAGATGCTGATTACTGTTGATGGCATCATGGAGTTTTATCGCCTCGTTGACATTGTCCAGCGCCTGACCGTATAATCCCATTCTTTTTTGCGCAACCGCCATATTGCAGGTGAAGGTGGCGATGTGCGGGACATCGGAAAGCTCCCGGGACAACTGCAACCCTTCCTTGAGAAATTTCAAAGAATCGCGCAATCGTCCGGCGGAAAGCATCACGCTCGAAAGATTTTCCAGATTGAACATCATTTCCTTTTTACTTCCGATTCTGCGGTTAAGAATTATAGATTCACCGAGATAATCGAGCGCCCTGTCGAAATCGCCGAACTCATGATAGACACATCCGAGATTATTAAGCGATCGCGCGAGTTCACCGGCATTACCGGTCTGTCGTTGTATGTCCGTCGCCATTTTAAAAAGGTGCAAAGTGCGGGAATAAAGCCCCCGATAAAAATATATTGCGGCTATGTTATTCAGAGTCGAGGCGACATCGGCGTCAATTTCCAGTTTCCTCTGGATTTTAAGGGCGCGTCGGTAGTTTGATACGGCCTCATCGTATTGGCTGATTATCGTCTGAATATTACCAATGTTATTGAGCGTATGCGATAATTCGAGATCATCGCCCATTGCGGCATAAATCTTTTCGGCCTTTCTCAAAGCAGAAATTCCATCATCATATTGCTGCTTCATCTTGTAGAGGTCGCCAAGGTCCTTGTATGTCTCGCCGAGAAGTCGATCGGGCGATTGATTATCGTACAAATCAACGATGTTTTTATAAGTTTCCTCCGCCCGGGCGGCGTTGCCGGTCAGCCTTTGTAAATCTCCGATTCTCATCAGGACGATTTTGAGATTTTCAATATCATGCACCTTACGGCATAAATTTTTCAATTGTGATAATAAATCGAATGCCGAATCATAATCGTTATTATTAATCAACTCGTTTACGGCATCCAGTGTAACAGTAAGGGCTTTCCCAGGATTGTCCGCTTTCAAATATAATTTCGAGGCTAATACATTACGGTTCAATTTGTTTTTGGCGATCTCGGCCAGTTTGTTCGCGAAACGATTGACTGTCGGCCGTGACAGATTTTTCGACAGGAATCCAATTATTGGTCTGGTTACGATTTTTCTGTCAACCGATAGATTCATGCCGTTGAAAATAACTTCGGCATCCGTGATATTTCCAACGATTGCGGCCAGAATCGCTTCCTTTTTGTGCGAATGACCTAATCCGAAAAAGTATTTTTTAACATTGCGCGACAATTTTTTCGGATAGACTATCTCCTTATCCGGACAATTAAATTTAAGTCGTCCGCCTGACCAAGACAGAACGCCCCGGGTGAAATTTATTTCGAGAATATTCCGCAGTGCATTCCGATCTTCACCGCCGTATTCAAGTAATATTTCTGCTGTCTCGTCGGGAAAGGCAAAGACATCATTTTGGAGGACTGATGAAGCGTCGCCGTTGATTATCTCCAGAAGATGTTTCGGCCTGATGGCTTTACGAAACGGATATCGGGCTCCGGAGTCTTCGAGTTTTTTACAAATGGTGTAGGAATCCGAAGGTCGTTTCTCCGGACTTTTTTCCAGCATCGTCATTATCAGATCCGATAGATCTCCGCCAAGGGCATAATTGATTTCACATGGGGCCGGGGGGATATGCTCTTTTACAAGCGAGCTGACTCGAACCGGATCGGTTTCATCATGCATAAACGGATGCCGACCGGTTGCAAGCAGATAAGCAATGACTCCCAGTGAAAATATATCCGAACGATGATTTAAAATATCATGCTCAATCGTCTCGGGTGCCGAATAGCCGATGGTCCCGACACCGAGGCGTTTCTTTTCGTCTTCATCGGACTTCAAAGCCAGCGAAAAATCGGATAACTTTGTATACAATAATTTGTTGCCATCGTAATCGTTCGGATTGCCGGCGAGAAATATATTCTGGGGTTTTATATCACCGTGATAAATACCGGCCAACCGCAGATAAAGAAAATTGGCTGACAATGATGACAAAATATTGAGAAGAACTTCGGTCGTTTCAGGTCGGCCTGTTTGATCCAGGGAGACCGACGGGCAGTACTCCATAATCAGAAACGGCCGCTTATTTTTATCTTCACCAATGCCATAGATGCGGACGAGGCCGGGATAATTAAGTCTGCCGATGAGATCATACTCACGTCGAATAAGTCCGGAAAACTCATTTAGAGATCGATTATTGTCGTCCAGAGGAGTTTTTAGAGCGTATCTGCGATTGGAATTGATTTCTGTTGCCAGATAAACGTTGGCCGTACCGCCGACTCCTATCCGGCGGATTACCTTAAATCCATCAGGGGCAAATTTGACCTGTGTCATTATACATTGACTAATTTTTCCGATTGTTTTTCCGGTAAAACTATTGTGAAGGTGGTTCCCTCACCCGCCTTGGAATCTATCCTGATATCGCCGTTATGGCTTTCGATTATTTTCTTGCAATTGGACAGGCCAATTCCATGACCTGTTTGTTTGGTGGAAAAGTGCAACTGGAATATTTTTTTCATATTTTCTTCGGTAATGCCGCAACCGTTGTCCGTGACCGAAATCCCGACTATTGATTCCTGAGAATCGCGATAAGCTTTGATAATGATTTTTTTATCGAAATCACCACTTCCGGGCGGACCCTCCTTCTCCTTTTCCGCGATGGCATCGGCGGCGTTATACAGCAGATTCATCAATACCTGCTGTATTTGACCGACATCGATTTCGATACGCGGCAGTCCTTCCGCCAGATCCAATGAGAATGAAATATCTTTGAACCGTGATTGCGCCTTTAATGAGAACAGCAGATCCTCAATCAAATGATTTACATCATACGCCACATATTCCGTCTCGAGTTTGGAAAAGTCCATGAGACCGTTGGTGAAGCGCTTCATCTTGGAAATATTTTCTATAATCTGTTGCGAATTCGTTTTAAGGCTATCGGTTTTATTTCTCTCCAGATTGTATGAAAGCAACTCCGCGTTATTGGCAATTATGGCCAGATAGTTGTTCAACTCATGCCCGATCGAAGCAGCCATCTCGCCGCGCGCCACCAGCTTTTCGGAAAGGATGACATATTTTTCCATGATAATTTTTTCGGTGATATCTTCAAGTACGAGGATCAAACCGTCGCCATCGTCGGGAATGCTGCCGATGGGGGTAATTTTTACCGATAGAACTTTTTCATTATATCCCGTATTATGAAAATAGCGGGAATCTTCATAAGACTGATTGGAAGCCAAGACGGATTCGATCATATTCCGCCATTTCGGGATCTCGCGCTGCGGAACTATGTCAAGCAGACTGACAGCGGAACCGGTTTCTCCCGGCGGGTTAATATCATCTTTGTTTTTTTCGAGAATGGCAAGGGCGGCATCATTTATAGATATTATACTGTATGCATAATCCAGAACAACAACACCGACCGGCGAATTATCGATGACTTTGTCATTAAATTTTTTCAGGACCATCAGATGATCATAGAGGATCGCATTGTGAATGGCATGCGCTGCCTGCTGGGCATACAGTTCAAACAAGTACAAATCGGATTTCAAAAATAATTTAGCTTCGGAGGAATTATCGAGATAAATTAACCCGATAATCTTATTCTTGATCGACAGCGGGACGCACATGATCGAACGCAGGTGAAGCTCGACAATCGATTGTTGGTGCGAATAACGTTCGTCCGACAGGGCATCCGATGTGTAAACCGATTTACCGGTTTCGGCAACTCTGTTGGCAATCGAACGCGAAATACGAAAATCTTCCTGATCCAGAGATTCCTTCCCGATATTGTGGGCTGTTTTAAATTGCAACTCGCCATTATCGTCGAGAAGCATAATAAAACCTCGCTCGGCTGCGAGGAGTTCTATTGCCTTGTTCATCACGATTTCGAGAATATCATCGATGACGAGCGAGGAATTAACCGCCAGCGAAACCTGAAAAATGGCTTTCAGGTCTTCAAGCGCTTTGGAATCGCTTCTACCGGATTGAATGCGGGGACGATTATCGGCGATTTGATCCAGCGCCGCCTCCATTTCGGCCAAGGCATCCCCGGCCTCGGATATTCTTACTTTTTCAGTTTCACTATCCATAAAATCATCCGATTCACGTAAAATATGGCTGGTGGAGTATTTTACGGTCTTGTCTTCGTCTAATCCATCCATACTATAGCCACCCTGTGTTTATCCTCTTAATATATCGGCAGATACAGGAATGACTTAACTATGGAAGTGGCCGCAATGATAACTCCGGCAGATAACAATCCTGATAAATCGAGATAAGGACCTGCCCGCGCTCCGGCTTCTCGAATGAATATCTAATCCCTAAGCGGGATATTCGACACGGGCGAACCACTCCAGTTCGATTTCATCAAACAGCGAATCGCGCTTGCGGCAATCTTTGACGAATTCGATTTCTCCCGAAGACAAGCTCTCGCCGCCTATTAATTTATCGGCCATGGCGGCCAGTTTTTTAAAATCGGAATAATGCTCCGAAAGGCGAAGTTCGGCATAATCGCGAGCCGACCAGGTGGAGATCAAAAATTGCCAATCAGAGGCCGAGAGAAGCATCAATTCCCGCGCCGCCTGCTTCAGAACATCCGTCAATTGATTGTCTATCGAATCCTTATTGGCTTCATAATGCGCGGCCAAATGGCACATTTTCCTCTCACACTCATAGATGCGCCTCCAGGTCCAGTCGGTCTCCTCATTCAGCCAGATATAATGATTGCCGCCTTCTCCCCAGCTTCCCTCCGGAATCGAAATAACTTCGGTCGGCTGCTCCCGATCATAATGTTCACCCATGAAGGTCAACTCTATTTCCGGATTGGAGGCCGCCTTTCTGATGACTTCTTTTAGGAATTCCGGCCCTTCAAACCACCAGTGGCCGAAAAGTTCGGCATCATAGGGAGCCAGTAAAACGCCGGCATGATGCCTCTTTTCGTAATAGTCAGTAAGGATTTCATGGATTTTCCCCGAGAAATGATCGGTATTTTCAGGGATACGCGAAAAAGCCGACTCAAGATTGTATTCTACTTTATCGGCCAGGTCCGATTTGGCCGAGGTTACCGCCCAATAGCGAAGCCCGCCGGGGAAACGCTTTTTATGAAAATCAAGATAATGCCCGTCGCCGGGATAACCCCACTCACCCGACCAAACGAGCAGGCCAGTTTCGGGATCGCGGCTGAAAACGGCGGTCGGTTTTTTGCCCTCGGCGGCCGAACTAACCAGATAAATCTCGCGGGGCGTTTTTTCCTTATCTTCGGCCCGGGGTTTATATTGAGATTCAAACTGCCCCCATAATCGTTTTAAGGCCTCGAAGCGATCAAGATAAACGCCGATCGATTTACCCCCCTTCAAAAGCGCCGAATCGACAATAAAAAAATCGATCCCGTTTTCGGACAGAAATTCATCGACACCTTTGCGCGAATATGCCTCCTGACTGCCTGCAATAGGCACCGGTGGCGCCCAGTTGTATCGCGGACGGTAGGCACACTCGGGCAGCCAGATACCGCGCGGCAGGCGGCCGAAATGTTTACGATAATCTTTAACGGCCAGTTTGGTCTGTGCCTGAAGCGATTCATCACGCGACAAAAGCGGGAGATAGCCATGGGTAGCGCCGCAGGTCAAAATCTCCAGATAGCCGTCGTCCTGAAATTTCTTCATCCGGCCGACAATATTGCGGTTGATATTATTGAAGCTTGCCAGCGTCCGTCCGTAATATTTCTCCCAGTACTGGGCATTTTTCAGCATGTTATTCTGACTGTACTTATAAAATTCCTCGGCATCATGTTGAGCTGCTTCGATTTTCTGATTCAAATAATGCGTAAATTCATCCTTGAAAGTATCGTCAGCCAGCTGCTCACATAAAACCGGCGAAATGTCAACCGTCAGTTTTGGTTTAATTCCTTCAGCTATCAGTTCATCCAATATTCTCAGAAGCGGTATATATGTTTCGGCGGCCGCTTCGGAGAGCCAGTCCATACCGTGCGGCCAGCGGCCGTGAGCGAGAACATACGGCAGGTGCATATGCAGCGAAAAGGCGAAATATCCTTTAGTCATTTTTTCTTATCCTCTTTTTCTTCCTCGGGACCGGCCGATTCAAAACCGATATTTTTGGCAAGCATCGAATCCGGGCCGCCGTGGATTTTGATTTCACCGAATTGCTTTTCGAACTTCTTCAGGTTCTCTTCAAGTGTTTTGTTAAGCATTTTGGCATGGGCGGGAGTCATGATTATCCGTGACTGCACTTTGGCTTTCTGTGCGCCCGGCATAATGCGAGCGAAATCAAGAATAATCTCGTTCGGCGAATGGGCGACCATTACCATATTGGAATATATTCCCTCGGCTTCCTTCTCGCCGAGTTCGATATTCATCCGTTGCTGTCGCATATCCACTTTTCTATCTCCTCAATAAATCTTGTTACTTGCTATTTCATTTTTTATATTAACTCAAATTTTAACCAACATAACCTGAGTTTCGTTTTATGCCAATAAAAATTGACAGGATTAACAAGATAACTTCAAACATCGGAAAAGCAAGTATATTAATTCTGGGCGATATTATGCTCGACGAATATCTTCACGGTGTCGTCAGCCGGATTTCGCCTGAGGCGCCGGTTCCGGTGGTGGAGATCAATCACGAGCAACTGAGACTGGGCGGCTCGGCCAATGTCGCCAGTAACATTGCGGCGCTGGGTAATAAACCGTGTTTGCTGGGTGTAATCGGCGAGGATGACGCCGCGGTCAAATTAACCCAGCTTCTCAAACAGAAAGGAATCTCGCCCGATTATCTGGTCAATGACAAAAATCGCCGAACAACGATAAAAACCAGAGTGATTGCCAATTCGCAGCAGGTCGTGCGGGCTGACAGAGAAGATACTTTTGAAGTCGACGGCGAGACCGAAAAAAGAATATTTGGCCGCTTTCAATCGCTGATTGATAATATAGGCGGCGTGATTATTTCCGATTACGGCAAAGGTCTGATCACCGCGTCCCTTCTGGATAAGATTATACCGCTGTGCCGGGAGAAAAATGTTTTTGTCGGGGTCGATCCGAAAGAGACGCACTTTTTTAATTACAAAAGAGTCTCGGTCGTGACGCCGAATCATCATGAGGCCGGATTCGTGGCCGGGCACCGGATTAAAAACGACAACGATCTGCAGCAGGTCGGTAAGATGCTTCTCGAAAAATTGCAGGCCGACTCGATTTTGATTACGCGTGGTGAAAAAGGGATGGCGCTGTTCATCAAGGGCGGTGGGATCGATTATTTCCCGACGGTAGCGAAAAAAGTTTTCGATGTTACCGGCGCCGGTGATACGGTCATTGCCGCGTTTGTTTCGGCAGTGGCGGCCGGGGCCGATTTGAAGGAAGCGGCGATAGTCTCTAATTGCGCCGCCGGGGTGGTGGTCGGTGAAATCGGCACCGCGGCGGTGACGTTGCCGGAATTGACTCACGAATTAAAAGAGCACTTCGCGAATGGAGAAGAATGATAGGGTGTATAATTTAAAAGGTAGGGCAGAACCCGAGCATCGACGCTTTAGCGGCGATGCGATGTGGTTCTGCCATCTTTAGCATATATGGCAAGTTATGGATACTGAATTAGGTTCTGTAAAAACGGTAATAAATGGTGTTTTACATAAATATTACGTAATAGCTAGAGAGATGGGAGCCGATTCTAATGATCCCTTAAATAGAATACCTGTCATTTATATTTTTTCGCCCTCCAAAACAATAACTGGATATGGATTCGCGGTGAAAGTAACTTCAAATATCCCAGATTTCTATATAACTGAGACTCAACAATTGCACCATACTGTAATTCGATTTGGCCTAAGAGCAGTTAGAAATAATCCAAGTATAAGAGAATTTCTTTTTACATCAACCGAATACGAAAAAATGCAATCGGAGGAATCTCTATCTGGACGTCAACTTAGACTTGAGATTCTTCGATTTATTTATCACATAAATTACGAATCTCCAAATGAGGGAATCAGTGTATTCGATATATTGGATAACTTTAAAGCAGAAAAAAAAGATATCGAAGACTGGCTAAACAGTCTAACAGATGAAGATTACCTTAACCGCATTGAAACGAATTCATCTTATTGGAAAAATAGGGGACATGTAAGAGCAGGGTCTTTCAAAATAAATCCTTCAAAAATTGATAAGATTCAGATAGAGTTAAATGTTAGAGGAAGAAGAACAATTATGACAGGAGGAGAAACAAAAATCCTGGCGTTGATTAGTTACTCACATAAAAATAAAAAATTGACTGGCAAAGTGAAGAAGATTCTAGAAGCCTATAATATTAATGCGTTTTTGGCACATGAGGATATAGAACCTTCGGATGATTGGATTAGAATTATTTTAAATAATTTAGAAAATTGCGACGTCCTTATTCCAATAATTACTGATGAATTTAGGGAATCAAAATGGACCGACCAAGAAGCTGGCTATGCTCAAGCCAGAGGTATTGAAATAATATCTATTATGAAAAAAGGAGATCCTCACGGATTCCTAAATCGTTTTCAGGCCATCAAAATCAAAAAAGGTGGAATTGAAAAAGCGGCAAAAGAAGCCGCCGAAGCAATATTTACGAAGTTTCAAAGACGCGAGGATTAACCATGCAACCTGAAATACGAAATTTTATCAATTCCAAACGCATTGCCATTGTCGGGGCGGCGCCGTCGGGGAAGAAATTCGGCAATTATGCTTATAGGGATTTGAAAAAAAGAGGATATAAACTTTAT
>Ga0315537_1003035_pt1 | contig 12584 bp, 11 predicted proteins | sample SalMarSW160270MG_FD_203091 | JGI IMG/M metagenome (GOLD analysis project Ga0315537, IMG submission 203091) | Salt marsh sediment microbial communities from the Plum Island Ecosystem LTER, Massachusetts, United States - Salt Marsh Sediment SW1602-70 ... | reverse complement strand
CATAACATAAGATTTAATTATTACTCAGGAAAGATAAAATAATAAATTATTGGGAGGAAAGCTACCGCCTCAAAGGCGGTTTAGTTCAACACAGCAGCAAGAACCACTGTGGTTTTTATTTTTCTTAGATCTAAACCTCAAGGTGTTTATATACATCTCATAATAGGGAATAAAAACACCTTTGATTTATTTACCATTGGATTGCATTATGCAATTTAGATAATTGTCTCAAATTAAGCAACTGTTTTACAACTCAATATATAACATTATAGTCAAGCGCGAGCCGACCGCGAGTAGCAGACAATTTTCGTCAAGGGCAGTGAGGGTATTGAATGACTAAAGCAAGGCTTCCAGGGGAACCCGTAGGGCTTGGCCTTGATGTGTCATGAAATATTGCACCTGGCAAACTTACGATTGGCGAATAAAATTGGCTGCAGCAGGCGAGCAATAATCCTCAGGTGAGGGTTGCGTTTTCAGTTGCATTCCTATGAGGATGGGGCCAATTATGCAACTTAAAGGCAGCAATCCGAACACCTTTTAACAGCTATAGTTATGGAAATAAATAATTTAGAATAGTTTTATGTATATGTATTTATTTTATTCTATCAAAATATTTAGTTAATTCACCCTTCTTTATTAAGTTGTTAATTAAGGTAGTATCTATCCCATAATAACCGTTTTCATTTCTGAAAATACCATTTTCATCCATTCTTTGATAAAACTCAGTAAATGGATCTTTTTCTATAATAAGTTTAAATAAACTATCTGGGCTTGGTTTAATTTCCAATTTATTATATTCCTCTCTAGATAAATTCAAATAGGCAGTATTTGGTCCCATTGAACCACCTAGAAAATATTCATCTACGAGGCCTACAGGCCATCTTGAATTAAGTTCACCAGGAGTTGATACAATTCTTGTTTTGTCAAGCGAAAGTTCAACAGGAGCATTATTCGAATAATTAGTTTCCATTTTATAAACCCAAATAGTGGTATCTCTATCACTGACCTCATTACAAGAACAGGTAATAATAAAGAATATTATTAGTAATAATTTGTGTAGCATATTAATACACAATTTAATTATCTGACAGGCAAACGATAATCAAAATTATGATTTAATAGAATTAAAGTCAAATAAAATTCATTTATTTGAAGTGATGAATATAATCAAGTCATACACTTCTCTTATATCATCATCATCCATCTGATTAAAATAAGCTGCTACAAATTGCCAGTCTAAAATATGATATGCATACACAGATATACTTTTTTTTGGAATGATGGAACCGAGGAACCTGAGATTGCGAAGCAAACGAGGGTGACGAGCTCGACGAAACTCCGCTTTAGCGGAGAGAGTCAATGATGGAATCGAGCCCCGAGTTAAAGGGGCGAGTTCGAAAGTAAATAGTGATTATGTCTTGTACATCCTCCGTCCATAGTTGTAAGGTTTTAAGGGGGAAATGAAAGCTCTAATGGCCACGGGGATGTAATCGTAAATTCCATTTTAAGGGATTTGAAGTAATATAATCCCTTATTCTGTAGTATTCATTTTTATCACGGATAATACGGTCATGATATCTGGATTGCCATGCAAATTCTGGATTGGTTTTACGTGCCTGTTTTGTAACGGCGGATTTGAATGAACGAATGATTGCCGGTAATGATCCCGATTTGGGTGAAATTCTCATGGACCCTGGGTTAGTTCACTAATTAGTGTTTCCTGCCAGTACTAAGTTGTATAATTTAATCTAAGCGAAATGCAACTATCGAGTTTTAGTACTGTCATTGATAATGAACTTAACCAAAACACAATTATTATGAGAGCTATATCTACCCTTAAGAATATAACTGCCCTGATTCTTTTATTTATAATTCTCGGGCCTGTTAGGGGTCAGGATGAGAAGGTGGAAACAAGCTATGAATACAGGACTTTCCAGTTTACTTTTCTATTTCCTCCCTTTAGTACAAACGGGATCAACAATATCAATTGCATCAATGATTTTTCTATTAATCCATTTATCGGATATTCAGGAGGTGTAGGTTTATTTGAGGCTGCAGGTTTTATTAATGTCGACCGTTACACTGTAACCGGTGTCCATCTGGCCGGTTTTGGAAATACTGTAGGTGACATTGTAAACGGTGTACAGGCTGCCGGATTTTATAATGTCGTTGGTAAATCGATAAACGGTGTTCAGACTGCAGGATTCATTAACTTTGTCGGTACAGAGGTTAAAGGTGTACAGGTTGCAGGTTTTATGAATATCGGAGGTGGAACCTTAGATGGAGTTCAGGCTGCCGGCTTTTTGAATATTGCTGGAGAAACAGGAATATCAGTTCAGGCTGCCGGATTTGGTAATGTGTCAGGTAAGGGTTCAGCAAAATTTCAGGCTTCAGGATTCTTCAATGTTGCTAATGAGGTGGAAGGTGCACAGATAGCCGGGTTCATTAACGTGGCCGATAATATAAAAGGAGTACAGGTTGCCGGTTTCATTAATATTTGTGATTCTATAAATGGTGTACCAGTAGGTTTTATCAATATTGTAAGGAAGAACGGCTTCAGAGCCTTTGAGGTATCAGTAAGCGAAATGCAGTACCTGAATCTCTCCTATAAGATGGGTGTAAAGAAGCTTTATACAATCTACTCATTCGGTAAACCTTTCGGAAACAGGAGCAGATGGATGTACGGGGCAGGACTTGGTACTCAGTTCGACCTTTCAGAAAGAATGCTTATGAATATTGAAGGGATTGTACACCAGGAGCTCTGGGTAGCACATCCTGATGCCACCAGATTCTTATATATCGATAGGGTAAATCTTTATAATACTGTAAAATTCATTTTCGGATGGAAGACCAACAGTACTATTTCACTTCATCTTGGTCCTACTTTAAATGTAGGAGTGAGTGGTGACAATACTTATTCAGCTGTTTCAGAAAGGGATCTTATTGCGCCCTATTCATTTTTGAAATTCAAATCACCTTTCAATAATACTATAACCCAGATCTGGTTCGGCTTCCAGGGAGGGATAAGGTTTTAGAAAAACAGGTCGCATAGATCCTGCTTAGGTCTGTACAAAGTAGTAATATCTGTCCTCATTTTGCCCCCCATCCTGTTCAGCTGATCTGTATATCACTGTTTATTAATGAATTATAAATTAACTTAACTTTTTGTACTATATATCATTTTTATAGTATGGCCACTGTCCAAAACCTCTAGACAACTAATTGACGGACAACTGAGTCTTGTACAGCTTCCGTCCCTAGTTGTAGGTTTAGAGGGAAATAACAGCTTTATTGGCCAAGGTGATGTAATCATAAATTGTATTTTAACAGATTTGAGCCTATATAATCCGTTATTCTGTAATATTCATTTTTATCACGGATAATACGGTCATGATATCTGGATTGCCATGCAAATTCTTGATTGGTTTTACGTGCCTGTTTTGTAACGGCGGATTTGAATGAACGAATGATTGCCGAACCTGAATTTTTTAGCCATTTTATGCAAGACCAATTATTCCAGGAATAAAGATATAAAATATCCCAGATCGAAAGATCAGGAATATCACATGCAGTATTTTAATCCGGTTTGGCGAATAAAATTGGCTGCAGCAGGCGAGCAACCGAATCCCGATTTATCGGGATGAGCTCATGAGGACGAGCTTTAGTGAGACGAATAATAATCCTCAGGTGAGGGTTGAGTTTTAGGCTGCATACTGCAAAAGCCGGGCGTCTTGACCACATTGGACTGGTTAATTGTATCATTTACCTGAATATTGTCGCTGCAATCGATTTATTCGGTTGACACCATATCTTTATCCGGATCACGGTGAATACCTGCCAATAATCCAGCTTTACATATCATAACCATTCGTAGGAATTATTAACTTGTTGTAGGGGGATTCATCCTTTAGAAAATTTATTTTGCCTGAAAGTCAAATTTGTGTGTAGTTTGTATGGAAATAGTAAAATACTCAAGTGGTCATTCCCGTTCCGATGCAATAAGCAAAGCAGAAAAACTGATTAAACACCTGGTTTACACCTGACATGTTAAACCCTGATGCGAAGATGGCGTGGATTTTCCTGACACACGCCATCTTTTTTCTTTTACCCTGCATGAGTGGATCTTACCTCTCACATGCTTGAGGCATGTTCGCACAGTTCGGTTCCGGACTCGTACCATCCTTTCAATTTATCATAAAGAAATACCCAGTTGATATACTGACCATAGAATTATTATCAAAGGTATAATCACTATCCGGCGACCTGTTGACACTATATATTTATCCGGATCACGGTGAATACCTGCCAATAATCCAGCTTTGCATATCATAACCATTCGTAGGAATTATTAACCTGTTGTAGAGGGATTTATCCTTTAGAAAAATTATTTTGCCTGAAAATCAAATTTGTGTGTAGTTTGTAAAGTGGTTCGCATTATACACAAGACACAGTTATGAGCAACCATACATGAAATTTAACATCAAACTATAAGCCTATGAAAACCAAGTCAAGAGCCATCATTTTGGCTATTTCACTTATTATAACTTTACAGGCACCCGCACAAGATACTCTAAACTACAAAACTGGATTTCCATCAGGTATTTCTGTAGATTACGGCCTGGGTTCATATTCCGTTAAGGATGAATATATATCCAGGGAGAAATATTCAGGTACTCTGCGCTATTTAAATGTAGAATGGGTGCGATTTCACAATAAAAGCGCATACCGGTTAGAATTTGAGTACCGGTACTCAAGCAATATTTCAAATAATAACATTTCTGCAGAAGTAGGGCAATTTGCTTTTAATCAGGATTTTATTTATCCCGTCGGAAATTTCCGCCTGTTTTCCAGATCTGTTTATGCTTATCTGGGACCTTCAGCACAGTTTTTCTACTATGATATCCATTACAATTTTGCCAGCCCGGGGACATTTATCTCTCCGAAAACATTTGGTATAATAGGTTCTTTAGGAATTAATGCCGAATTGATTTACCATGTTAATAATAAATTCAAAGTAGAAGGTTTGCTGCGGTCAAATCTAATATCGTTTTCCGGTAAAGAAATTGACGAGCGAAAATATGAGGATGAATCAGGTCCAACCTTACTTCCCGTATTTACTGCAACAAAATCTGATTTTAATCTTTCTGTACGCTATTATCCGGTAGACAGATTTTCAATTTCCCTGGGATATAAATTTGATCTTTCACGCATTGATAAATGGGATCCATATATCGCTGCCAGTAATAGTATGATCATCTCTTTAAACTATAAGTTATAATCATGGTTAAAACAAAACTGCTAATACTTATAAGCTCTGCCATTTTATTAACTGGCTGCGAGGATATGATAGTTAAATCTGAAAATTCAAACCTAAATGTAGAAGATTTTGATGCAGCCTGGGAAAGAGTAAATACCATTTATCCCTATCTTGAACTGAAGGCGATTAACTGGGATAGTTTATATTCAGTTTACAAATCCAAGGCAGAACAAGCCCAGGGAGATGAAATATATACAGTACTGATTAATATGCTGGGTGAATTAAAAGATATGCATGTGCATGTAATAACTGATGGAGGCAAACTGATAGAGACCTACCTGGCTCCAAGATGGGTGAAAGATAAATATGCATACGATCCTGTTGTTGTAAGAAACTATTTTGATAAGGAACTAAGAATCACCGGGGAAGGCAATATTGAGTATGAAGTAATTCCTGGGAATATCGGGTATATTTATATTGGATCCTTCAATGTTGAATACCTTCAGAATCCTTTCTACGAAGCACTAGATTATGTCAAAAACACAAAAGCTCTGATAATAGATATTAGGCATAACAACGGGGGATCAATTGAGCATGTAGAAACAGTTGTTAGCAGATTTATAACTTCCACCCTTGAAAAACCTGAACTTTATGTACTTGGTGTGTTGAGCCCATTACCACCTTTTGAGCCTCAAGGTTCTTATCAATATGTTAATCCAGTTGTTGTATTAATCAACGGTGTATGTGTCAGTGCAGGGGATTTTTTCCCTGAAGTAATGAAACAAATATCAACGGTTACAATAGTTGGGGATACAACAGCCGGCGCATCCGCAGCATCTTCTCTTGAGGTTCCTGCCAAATATGATCTTCCAAGCGGAAAAAAAATTCTTGTTGGTACTTCGGATCTTCGACGTTATGATGGGTTACCCTGGGAATGGATTGGTGTTGCACCAGATATCCTGGTTGAACAAACAAAAGAAGATCTTGCAAACGGGAGAGATAAACAATTGGAATTTGCAATTAATATGCTAAGAAATTAATTGATAATAGCGAAGGTTGGATAACACATGGGTAGCTCATATCATCAGCCGTTATAAGCAAGGCAGCTATGAACAAAATTAATAACACTAAGGAATAAACATCATGAAAACAATTGTAACAATTTTTATTTTGATATTCATTCAATTTAGACTATCGGCACAAATCCAGTCAGAAAAAATTGTAATCGGAGAAAAAATCACAATCTCATCTGAAATCCTGAATGAAGACCGTCAGATTCTGGTTCATTTACCTCAAGATTATGAATATTCAGGTAACAAATTTCCTGTCCTCTATGTTTTGGATGGTGAATTCTTTTTTTATCAAGCAATTGGAGCAGTTCAATTTCTGTCAGAATGCAGCTATATTTATAATAACCCCATCCCGGAAATGATTATTGTGGCAGTAGTTAATGTTGACAGAAACAGAGATTATACTCCTACATATGCACCAAATCAGCTTGGAAGTCTTTATTATCCAACCAGTGGCAAAGCAGACAGATTTCTTGAATTTATTGAAAAGGAATTAATCCCTGAGATTGATATAAGATACAGGACACAACCATTAAGAACACTTGCCGGCTGGTCTTTCGGTGGATTATTTACCGTTCATACGTTTATAAATAACCCTGAACTTTTTTCAGCATATTTAGCCATTAGCCCAAGTTTATGGTGGGATGAGGATTTATATGTTTCAAAATTCGATTCCATTTTTGCACAATATAAATTTATTCCTAAAAAACTAACAATTACCTGTGGAACATTAGAAGGTGGAGACATAGGTCGTTCAGTTCGAGACGGATTTGTACCGATTCTTAAAAAGAAGCTTCCAAATGATTATCAGTTTAATTTCATTGAAATACCTGATGAAGGTCATTCATTTGTTCCATATAAGGCTTTATATGATGGACTCGCTTCTGTTTTTTCTGATTATCCAATGCCATTTGAAAAAGTTAAAGAAGGATATGAGTCTATTGAAAAATACTTTTCTGAACTCTCCAAAAGATATGACTATGAAATCAAAATATCTGAGTGGGCATATATGAATCTTATTAATGACCTGAATGGAAAGAGCAAAAACAAAGAAGCAATGGCAATAGCAAATCAATATCATATTGACTATCCTCACTCGGCATGGGCCATATTATTCATTGGAAGTACATTTGAATATATGGGTAACTATGAAAAAGCAAAAGAAAACTATAAACAATCTATTAAAATTGAAAAATCAAAACCTGTACCTGATTCGGAAAGGATTATATCATTCACAATTAGGTTAAACTTGTTAAATGAGAAACTTAAAGATAATGAATGAGAATGCCCTGCTTATAACAAAGCTTAGCAGTAATAAAGCTTACAGTGGGAAATCAAGAGGTATGCCCCGCATAAACTTTTGTGCAGGCGGATAAGGAAGAAGCCTGCAATCCCTTACTACTGCCACACCAGACCGATATGAAAAGAAGATTGCTTATGAGCTTGATATGAGAGGAGTAGAAAATTATCTTCCTGTTATAAAGACAATCTGACTTTTAAGCTGAGGAGGAAAGTAAATATGCTATATTTTGAATACAATAGATTATTTTTATGCAATCTCCGGAAAATAGAATGTAATAAACTGTTTTGTAATATTATTGATTTATGATTATAAAGAGTGAAAGACTTATTCCAAAGCTTATTGGATTCTGGCAATTCCAGGTAATAGGGTGGAGTTTCATGGTCCTCCAGGATTTCATTCGATTGGAACCTGGTGAAAGAATATATATTCCTGTCATAGCACATATTCTGTCCCTTCATATAGCAGGTTTATTATACACCAGTCAATTACGACTTTTGTACCAGAAGCTCTATAAAAAAACCAATTCGATTATACGCTTATTTATCTACTCCTTGCTTTGTTCTCTGATCATTGCAATGATCTGGGGAATAACCAGGGATTATCTGGCATTACTGTTTGGGATAAACCTAGATGTAACATTATTTAAATTTCTGGATAGGACGGTCACTGAAAGCCAGTTTCTTGGACAGTGGACATATTTGGTCTGGCCGTTCTTCTTATGGAGTATATTATACTTTGGGATAAAAACCTGGATCGACCTCATAAATGATAGGGAAAATCTGAACAAAATCACAATTCATGCAAAAGAGGCTCAACTGCAGATGTTAAGATACCAGATTAATCCTCATTTCCTCTTTAATTCTCTTAATTCAATTAAAGCACTAATTTATGAAAACCCAACCAAGGCCGGCAATATGCTTGCTGAATTCTCCGAATTCTTAAGGACAACCCTACTTTTTAAAGATAGAATCTATATTCCTGTCAGCGAAGAGATTGATATACTTGAAAAATACCTGTCAATCGAGAAAATAAGATTTGAAGAGAGACTTGACTATAAAATTACTTATGATGAAAATCTTCTGAATAATGAAATACTCTGCCTAATAACACAACCATTGGTTGAAAATGCCATCAGGCATGGACTTACGAATAATCCGGGAGGATTAAAGCTTAATATAAACTTTTCCGTTCATAAAGAATTCATGGTTATAGAAATTGAGAATAGTGGTTCCTTGAAGAAGAACGGCGCATCTAAAGGAACAGGAATAAATAATGTTATTGACCGCTTGAAAACTGCATACCAAGATCAATATGATTTCAGCATCATTGAAAAAGATAACTTTGTCAAAGTTAAGTTATTAATACCGGTAAAATTATGACTCTCACTGCCATTATTATTGATGATGAACGGTTAGCGCGTCTGACATTAAAGAAAGACCTGGAGAAATTCCCTGAAATAATTATTGTTGGGGAAGCATCAAGTATAAATACTGCAAAAACTCTAATTGAAAAACTCAATCCTGACCTTCTGTTTTTGGATATTCAGCTTTCCGACGGGAGTGGTTTTGATTTACTAAACCAAATTAACTATTCGGGCAGGATAATTTTTGTAACAGCATATGATGAATACGCCATCAGAGCTTTCGAAATTAATGCTGTTGATTATTTACTGAAACCGATATCAACAAAACGTCTTAAAAATGCAATTGACAAGTTGTACAATACTGATGTTCAAAACGTTCATAAAACTGCAGCTAAGTTAAACTACAACGATCATTTGATGGTAATGCATAGTAAATCAGTGAAATTTATTAAGATCAATACAATAACACACATTAAAGCATCAAGGGAATATAGTTATATAAAAACAAGTGATGGGAAGGAATATCTCACCTCAATATCTATAGGGGAATGGGAAAGCAGGATGCCCGATCAAAATTTTTGCAGGATACACCGATCAACTATTATCAATTTCGATTATATCACTAACATTGATCATCATATTACCGGCTCAGCTGAAGTAATTATACAGGGTATTCCGGAACCATTGAATATTTCAAGAAACTATTTCAAAAAACTAAAAAGAAGATATGGTTTATAGTATTTTTAACTCATAGGTAGTGTAAAGAATTATGAAAAGGGAAAACATTTACATATGGTACCTTGCGATTGTTTTCGCTTTAAGCTATTTGTGGCAGTTCGTCATTTTTCGCACTGGAGGTGTACAATCACCACTTTTTTCTTTTTTAATGTGGATCCCTGGAATTATAGCTATTGTTTTCATACTTACAAAAAAGGAAAGTTTACGAAAAGTAGGCTGGGGTCTGAAAAAGTGGTCGTATATTTTTCCAGCTATTTTTATTCCTCTTACCGTCGCTATTTCAATTGTTTTATTAATGGAGGCATTACACTGGGGCACATTCGATAGTAAACTTTTCACTTTCAAAAATGGAATGGTTGAGATTTCCAACATCAAATTGATACTTGGAAACCAATCACAAAATATTCCGTTTTTCATATTAAATTTTCTACTCTCACATGCAATTTTCTTAGTTGTTGGCAGTATTATTACGCTTGGTGAAGAATTGGGTTGGCGGGGTTATCTTCAGGAAAAAGTACTAAGAAAGTTCGGATTGAACCAAGGATTAATTTTTTTAGGAATAATATGGGGTTACTGGCACCTGCCTATTATTTTAATGGGGTTTAACTTTCCTAATCACCCTATCCTGGGTGCCCTATTACTTATGCCTTTAGGCACTATATTCCTGGGAATATTTATGGGGTGGCTTTACTTACGATCAAGGAGTATCTGGGTACCGGCATTGGCACATGCATCTGCCAATCTCTTCTCACAGCTTATCTTCTCGTTTATAATCATGCATCAGAATGAATCATTTCGCCAATTAACATGGATAGCAGCCTGGGGAATAATAGCTATACTATGCTTAATTAATTTGAATAGAAACAAACCAATTTTTTGGCAGGAAACTAATGCGACAACACATAACAAATCGTTCAACCTGACCGAAGGCGCGGGTCAACACTAACTGATGGTGTGGATCTGTGACCCACGCCATTTTTTTTGGTTTTGTTTTAGAATACCGGCGGTATTGATAACAAAATAAGCCCCGTTAGAGCTTGCCCCGGAAACATAGTATTCCAGGGGGTGGTGAATAGAATTAGAGGCTGTGTGCAGAGGGTATACTTTAAAATTTCGGGGTATAAATGCCGCACCTGGCACTCACGATTGACGATTAAAATTAGTTGCAGCAGGCGATTAATAATGGATTGATGGAACCGAGGAACCTGAGATTGCGAAGCAAACGAGGGTGACGAGCTCGGTGAGCCCTGCTTTAGCAGGGGGAGTCAATAATGGAATACTGGATTATTGGGACAAGCCCCGAATATTCGGAGCGATAAATATTGGAACCAAGTCCCGAGGCATCAAGACGAGTTCATGACCCCGAGTACTCGGGGGAATAATCCGAACACCTTTTATCTGCTAATTAAATAATTAATTGCTAACTGGCAGAAATGAAAGATACTCACAATGATCCAATATTATGGTATATCTATGTTCTTATTTAGAGATAAGGATAGCAGAAAAAAAAATCATAGAAATTACTATTATAGCTAATTAGTCTATTGAATTTATCCCACTTGATTACAACTAATGGTTTGGTAAAATAAATTGATTTGAAGTGATAAAAAATGTAATTTAGTTTTTTCAACCATATTACAAAAAGCCTACAATCATGGGGAGTAAGTTAATAAGTTTAAAAGAACTATATTTTTCATTTAAGGGGAGAATTTCTCTGGCTGCCTTTTGGCTTCATGGGGTTCTGATATTACCAGGTATTTTCTTTTTAACAAGTGTCTTGTATCTAGGGATATGGGAACTTATTTTCAATGAAATCAATGAAAATATTATTGTTATTCGGTTTATTATAAGTATTCCAATAATTATTTTCTTTGGAATAGCATCTTTGGCCCTAATAATAAAAAGATGTCATGACCGCGATCGATCAGGCTGGTTTATTCTAATAATACTTGTTCCAATAATTGGACCATTTTGGTATTTGGCAGAACTGTATTTCTCATCTGGTACTAAAGGAGCAAATCGTTACGGTTCAGGCCCTTTAAAGCTTGATATGAGTACCTTTTCGAAAAGATTTATCCTCTTCAAAGATTTAGAAACGTACAAATTCCCAAGATTTGAGTTCCTATTCAGGCTATTCAATATTTTGGGATTAGTACTTTCTATATCAATATTTACTGTATGTCTAATATATTTTATAAGTGAAACTACTTACGATCAATTTCATAAAAATCACAAGCGCATATTTAGAGTTGAAGGGAGTGCAAATTTTGATGATTCTTTTAATTTTATATTTGCTCCTTATCCAATGGCAGACGCTTTAGTTGAGGAATTTCCCCAGATCGAGAGTGCTATACGATTTAGGAAGGAGTTGGGTGAAGTAGCATCTAAATCAAAATCAATACAATTTAATGAAAACCAATTATTTTCTGTTGATTCTGACATCTTTGAGTTTTTCGATATAGAATTTATTTTAGGAGAAAGAGAATCTGCATTAACTGATACTAACTCAATTGTCATTACTAGAGATATTGCAACAAAATATTTTGGGAGTAGTGATCCTCGTGGTGAAGTTCTTGTTACTGATTATAATAAAGAATTCAAAATTACTGCAGTAGTAGAAAAATTTCCTAAAAACTCACATTTTCATTTTGATTTTCTTGTACTTCTCAATCCAGATATCAACACTGTAAACAACTGGAACAATTTTCTTTATTATACATATATTCTCACTACTGTCCCGTTAAAAGTTGTTGTTACTGAACAAGTTAGGAGAATCGTCAATTGGGACTGAAATTGAAGATTTGCTAAAGAGTTCATTTAGAGGTACTTTCTCAAAAGGAGTAATGCCACATA
>Ga0315537_1003032_pt1 | contig 12609 bp, 9 predicted proteins | sample SalMarSW160270MG_FD_203091 | JGI IMG/M metagenome (GOLD analysis project Ga0315537, IMG submission 203091) | Salt marsh sediment microbial communities from the Plum Island Ecosystem LTER, Massachusetts, United States - Salt Marsh Sediment SW1602-70 ... | reverse complement strand
ATGGTAAGTTAGGCAGCACTAACAAATACGCCAAACTGCCATTATTCTTATTTAGTCGTCCCTGAAAAATACTATAACACATTAATAATAAAAGACTTGCATCCATATAAATGGTTGCTTAAATTACCAGAAAATGAGATTATCAATTCAAAACAGGGTGATTTATGCAGCCTAAAAAACACTTTGAGCATCCCCAATTATTTCAATCTCGGTTAGATCAAATTCTTAACCTGAAGCATCCCCTTTGCCTACTTTCCCACAAGATTAAATGGCAACGATTTGATCAGGAATATGGGGAACTCTATACTGAAAATGTTGGACGCCCGGGGATTCCCACGCGCCTGATGGTTGCCCTGCATTATCTGCGTTATGCTTACAACCTGAGTGATGAAGAGATTGTGGCACACTTTCCTGAGAATCCTTACTGGCAATATTTTGGCGGATTTGAATATTTTCAACATACTTTTCCAATTAATCCCAGTAGCATGACCCGCTGGCGCATTCGGATCGGCTCAGATCGCCTGGAGTTGCTGTTAAAGGTTCTAATCGCAACGGCTTTCGATGCAAAAATGATTACCCGGCGGGATATCAGTCAGATCAATGTGGATACTACTGTTCAGGAGAAAGCGATCAGTTATCCGACGGACGCCAAGTTATATCACCGTCTGCGGGAGAAATTAGTTGCAGCGGCCAAGGAGAGGGGGATCGCTTTAAGACAAAGTTATGTTCGTTTATCCAAGAAGTCGCTCCAGCGCCAGGGACAGTATGCGCATGCCAGGCAGACGAAACGCGCTCATAAAGAGGTAAAGCGCTTAAAGACCTATCTGGGTTGTGTATACCGGGATATTAAGCGTAGAGTGGCTCAGCCCGATGCCGAGTTGGAGCGCTGGCTTGCAATGGCGCAACGTTTGTTACGGCAGCAGAGGCATGATAAGGATAAATTGTACAGTATCCATGCCCCTGAGGTGGAGTGTATTTCCAAAGGGAAAGCCCATAAGCATTATGAGTTTGGCTGTAAAGTTGGTTTTGCGACCGTCAGTCGAAGCAATTGGATTGTGGGTGTTCAGGCCTTTCGGGGAAATCCTTATGATGGTCACACTTTGCACCAGACCCTTGAAGGTGTTGTTAAACTGACAGATCTGCCGTTGAAAAATGTGCAGGTAGACAAAGGATACAGAGGACACAATTATCAGGGAGATACGAAAATTCGGATTGTTGATAATCGCAAGCTGAAGAAACAAACTCGCTCGGTACGTCATTGGTTCAGGCGAAGATCAGCAATCGAACCGGTCATTGGACACCTGAAGGCTGAAAACCGCTTGAATCGTAACTTTCTAAAAGGAGAAAGTGGTGATCGAACCAATGCGCTTTTGGCAGCATGTGGATTTAACATGAGAAAGTTGTTATCAGCTTTCTTTTTGCCCAATATTATTGGTAACTATTTGAGCCTATTTTTAGATCATCACTTCTCAAAACGTAGTGAACGAGAAAATATAACCGCTATTTTGATAACAGGTTGAAAAATAAATGGTTTTTCAGGGACGACTATTTTATCCATTTTTTATTTTTCCTTTGCATTTTGTTTTGGCTTAATTTATATTACTTACGAGTAACTTACGAGTAATGGAGAAATTAATAATGAACAAACAACTTTCACCCAAAAAACTGCGGTTTCTGGAATTTATTCGCAAATTTACCGCTGACCATGATCGAGCCCCAACTTTTCACGAGATCATGAGGGGATTGAAAATCGGATCGCTGGGTACGGTGAACTGGTATGTCAAGGAGTTGAAAAATCTGGGCGTTTTGGAACGCGGGAAAACCAATGCCAAACGGGCGTTAACCCTTACAGACCAGGTTTTTGGCAATGAATTGCCGCTGCTGGGACTGATTGCTGCCGGTTATCCACTGGAAGCGGTTGAAAACCGGGAAAACATTGCAGTACCGCCAGCTTATGTTCATCCTGATAATTATGTTTTGAAGGTCAAAGGTAATTCGATGATTGGTGATCATATCGAGGATGGTGATTATGTAATTGTCCGCTGGAAATCCGAGGCGTTCCCGGGACAGACAGTGGTCGCCTTTATCAATAGCGAAGCGACATTGAAACGTTACTATCCCAAAGCCGAGAGGGTAGAGCTGCATCCCCGCAATCCGGAGTATGAAATAATTCATGTTTCACCGGCTGATGAATTCCGGATTGGTGGGGTAGTACTGGCAATTTTGAGACTGTATGAATAGGGATTATGACACGGATTTACACGGAGATGTTCACTGAGGACCATAGAGATTCCTTATGTTTTTAATGCTACTATGTGCACCTCCGTGTAGTTAAAAAGGAGTTTTTATGAAGCTTGCTGATTTGACTGGTAAGATTATCAAAGCAGCGCTTGAGGTTCATAATCACTTAGGCCCGGGGTTGCTGGAATCGGCTTATGAGGAATGCTTAGTTTATGAATTAGAAAAGATGGGTTTAATGGTCGAGCGTCAGAAATCGGTGCCATTGATCTATAAAGAAATCCGATTGGAATGCGGCTATCGGATTGATGTCTTGGTTGAAGATAAAGTAATTGTTGAATTGAAATCGGTAGATGAGATGCTACCAGTTCACGAAGCACAGATACTGACTTACTTGAAATTAGCCAAAAAGGAGGTTGGCTTGTTAATCAATTTCAATGTTAAACAGCTGAAAGATGGTATTAGACGTTTTGTGTTTTGAGACGGAGTTGTCCGGAGGATTCCCGGAGAGCCACAGAGGTTTTTAATAATACTCCGTGTGCCTCTGTGTCTTTTCAGTGAGTCTCCGTGTAGCTGAAACAATGTCCAGTGGGATTTATCATATCAGATTGGATGATTTTGAGCTGCAGGCAGAGCGTGTCCTGGACAGCAGTCTGCGGACGCGTCCGATTGCGATTATTTCCTCACATCACCAAGGTGGGAGTATTGTTGCATTGTCATCTGAGGCAAAGGAAGAAGGGCTTTACCGAGGACTGAAAGTTTCGATTGCCCGGCGGATGTCCCATGGCGTAACTCTGCTGCCCTACAATTCGACTCTGTATGCCAAACTGCATCGCTATCTGTATCAGATGATTTCTCACTATTCGCCAATTGCCGAACCGGCCGCCTTTGGCCAATACTATCTGGATATGGGTGGCATGCAGAATATTTACCAAGACGACATTCAGACCGGTTACCTGATTGCGAAGGATATCCGCGGTCGAATGAGTATGAGCAGTCAGATCGGGATCAGTGCCAATAAATTGGTAAGCAGTATTTCTACTGCGGTGGTGCCGGAAATGATTCACCGCGTGGAACAGGGCAGCGAACCCTGCTTTTTAGCACCGTTGTATTCGGAGATTTTACCCGTTGCTCAGGAAAAAAGTGTCAGCCGCATGCTCAAATTTCTGTTTCTTTACCGGGTGCAAAATGTTCAGGCGATTGTCAATTGGCCGGAAGCTGGACGAACACTGTTTGGACTATATTACCGTAAACTTGCTATGGAAGCCAATGGCCGGGATAATTCCGCAGTGCAGCCGCCGCAGCTGCAGGATCACATTATCGAGCAGACTGTGTTGGCAGAAGATACTAATGACGAGGATATTTTGATTGCCACTGTACGTAATCTGGCAGAGCAGGTGGCATATGAGCTGCGCCGTCGGTGCCGGATTGCAAAGTCTCTGCGACTGGAAATTCACTACACCGACGGATTCAAAAACTCACGCCAAGGGGCTGTAATCTATAATGACGACAAAATGGTAATTACTGAAGTAGTAGCGCTGTTTATGTATGCCAATTATCGGCGCAATCGAGTACGTTCGATTTTACTGGACGCTACTCGTCTCGAACCCGTTAAGCAGCAGTTGGAACTGTTCCAAGATAATCGCCCGGACGTGCTATCGCAGACCCTGGATCGTATCCGGGATAAACACGGCTTTGGGAGTATCGGCTCAGCTGCAGGTTTATTGATACCTAAGATTAAGGGGAATTTGACACGGAGTCACCCGGTGGCATCACGGAGAACCACGGAGATTTTTAATGTTGTTAGTGATGCTCTGTGTGCCTCCGTGTAACTAAAAAAATATGTTAGTTCATCTAAACACTCATTCGACCTTTTCCAAGATGCGCGGCACCGCCACTCTACAGGAGTTGTTGGCCCGGGCTAAGGCATACGGTCAGCAATATCTTGCTTTGACCGAAGTTAACGGTCTCTGGGGCTTCATCCGTTTTGTACAATTCGCCAGAGAGGCTGATATTAAGCCCATAGCGGGCACAAATATCCTTACTGGGGGTGATGATGATATTATTTTACTGGCGGAAAGTCAGTACGGCTACGAGAACCTGTGTCGCATTATTTCCGCTGTTCATGATGGTAATGATTCTGGGGTGACTGAGCTGCTTAAACGCTGGAAGAGGGGTCTGTTTGTACTGGCGCACCAAGAAACGTTATTAGCGAAACTATCGCAGTTGATGCCCAAAACTCACCTCTTTGTCGAGTTGCGTCCCGGGATAACGGAACGGCACGCCTGGCGCTTGTCCCGGTTGTTTAATCTGGAAATCGTGGCTACCGGCGATGTCTACTTCCTGAATCCTAACGATCAGAAAACCCATCGTGTATTGCGAGCTATTGATGAAAATAAGACCCTATCCCAGTTAACGCCAGGTGATTTCAAAGACGAACGTCATTTCTTCCGTTCTGAGAAGGAGATGATCAAACTTTTTCCCAACAGTCTGGCAGCGATCAATAATTCCCAATACCTGGCGGAGCGCTGCAAAACCGATTGGAATTATACCAATACAATTTTTCCCGGGCTATCATTAAAGGAAACTCACAAAGCGAATTGCCAGCTGCGCAAATTGGTCTACGAAGGCGCTAAATTGCGTTATGGTGAGATTAGTGAACCAATCAAAGAACGGATTGAGTATGAGTTGATGTTGATAGTCCAGAAGGGTTATGCTCCCTATTTTCTGGTGGTTTGGGATGTTGTTAAACAGACCAAGGCTACTATCGGGCGGGGTTCCGGAGCTGCTTCGATAGTTAGCTATTGTCTGTTTATTACCCAGATTGATCCCATTAAGTATAATCTGGTATTTGAGCGGTTTATTCACCCTGAGCGGGTAGATATGCCCGATATTGATGTGGATTTTCCCTGGGATGAGCGTGACGCCATTCTGGAATATATTTTCAAAAAGTACGGCAACGAGCGTACTGCTATGGTTTCCAGTCAGGTTTTTATGCAGCCGCGATCTTCGGTTCGGGAGGTCGGCAAGGTATATGGACTTTCCAACGAGGAAATTAAAGCGGTAACCAAACGGATCGGCTATTTTGCGCGTAAGACGCAACTATTGGAGTGGATCAAGACCGATTCGCGTTTCAAAAATCTCGATCTCGACGATACCCTGCTGGAAATTATTCAGCAGAGTGAGAAAATTGCCGGTGCGTTTCGGGTATCTTCGGTACATCCTGGCGGGGTTGTAATTGTGCCTGACGAGATTCGTAAGTATGTACCGGTTTTGATGGCTCCCAAGGGAGTTCAGATTGTGGAGTGGGAAAAGGATCAGGTTGAAGATTCGGGATTGCTGAAAATTGATATTCTGGGCAACCGTTCGCTGGCAGTAGTGCGGGATACGCTCAGACAGATTGGCCTTTATCGGAATGAATATATGGATTATCATCAAATTCAACCGATTGGTGATCCAAAAACCGAGGCTCTGATGAAGGCTGGCCGAACTATAGGGGTGTTTTATATTGAGAGCCCGGCAACCCGGCAATTGCTGCAAAAGGCAGGAAGGGTGGACTTTGAGCATGTCGTAATCTATTCGTCAATCATTCGTCCGGCAGCCAACCGCTATATCAACATTATGCTCGAACGAATTCACGGCAAGCCCTGGAAACTGCTGCATCCCGATCTGAAATGCTTGGCAGAAAGCTATGGAATTATGGTATATGAGGAGCAGGTTTCAATGGTAGCGCGGGAGATTGCTGGATTCGGCTATGCGGAGTCCGACTATGTGCGCAAGGTAATATCCCGGTCATCCCTGAAACACCTAGTGCCAATCTGGAAGAAGAAATTCGTGACTGGTGTAGTGAATCAGGGCTATTCCCAGCAGCTGGCGGAAACACTCTGGTCAATGATTGAATCTTTTTCCGGTTATTCTTTCTGCAAACCCCATTCGGCGTCTTATGCCATGCTTTCCTTTACCTGTGCTTATCTGAAAGCTCATTTTCCGGCGGAATTCCTGGCAGCGGTGATTTCCAATCAGGGCGGTTATTATTCCAGTTATGCCTACCTGAGTGAAGCGCGAAGATTCGGCATCGAGATTCTGCCGCCGAATGTGAATACCAGCTGGAAAGATTATCGGGGGCACAAAGACCGAATCCGGATGGGTTTTATGGCAATTAACAATCTGCAGAGTAAAGCTGTGGATGCGCTGCTGGCGGAACGCAAGGCTGATAATTTTCGGTCGCTATCCGATTTTATGTCACGGGTGGATATTGATCTGGCAGATGCGATGGCACTGACTAATGCCGGCTGTTTTGCCGAGTTGGAACCGCAAATGAATCACAAGGAGATTGCCTTTAAGGTTGCTAGTTATTATCTACGGGATGGAGCAGATGAACCATCTCCGATACCATATTCGCGTGAGCCATTGACTCAGTCAGAAAAAATTACTCTCGAGACTGAGTCTTTCGGTTTTCCGATTTCCGAACATCCTTTGAAGCGTTACTTGCCGCTACTGGGTGACCGTGTTCGCAAGGCAGAAGATATTCCGCGGCATGTTGGCCAGACGATTAACCTGGTAGGAGTATACCTTACTCGCAAAGTGGCGATTACCAGGCAGGAGGAGCCCATGGAATTTGTGACCTTTGAGGATGAAACCGAGATATTTGAGTGCGTTATGTTTCCCGATGTTTATAAGGAATTCGGCGATTTGCTGAACTGGGAAAGCCTTTTTGTAATTCGGGGCAAGGTGGAAGTAGCATTTGGTGTTTATACGATTACCATGGAAAAATTGGGCAGTCTGCGCCGGGTAGTTGAGAAGTTGACACCCAAAAAGGAAGGAATAGTCAGAAAGCCAATTATGACTGAAACACGCTATGCAACCGAATGGTGAGGAGAGGATTGAACACGGAGGTGCACAGAGGTGACACGGAGTAACACTGAGGTTATTATAATTAATATTGAAATATTCTTTGTGTATCACCATGTTTTCTCTGTGTAACTCTGTGTCATTTATTTTAAATTAAATCATGTGTGGGCGCAAAACATTAACTAAGGGTAAAATGGAAATCATTGAGGAACTCTCCATTCAACTCTGGGATGATTCTTGCCAGCATCAGCCCAATTACAATGTTGCTCCGACCCAGATTATGCCCATCCTGGTACATGAAGGTCAGCGAGTTGTGAAGCCAATGCAGTGGGGTTTAATTCCGAACTGGGTGAAAGATCCGCAAAATGTTTCTATGTTTATCAATGCCCGTTCCGAGACGATTACCGAGAAACGCTCCTTTTCGAATTTGATTGATGCAAATCGCTGTGTGGTGATTGCCGATGGGTATTATGAGTGGCGAAAAGTCAATTCAAAGAAGCAACCTTACTATATTTCCATGCCGGATAGGAGTATTTTACCAATGGCTGGGCTTTGGAGTCAATGGACTGACAATCAAGGGATTACGAAATTCACTTATACCGTAATCACAACAGCGACAAGCGAGCAGCTGGAGTTTATTCATCCCCGTATGCCGGCTTTATTGAAAAAAGAGAATTTGGACATCTGGCTAAATTGTGATGACAATAAACCGATAGCTGCCCTCCAATTGCTCAAGCCTTTTAAGCAAGTTTTGGAAGCCTATCCGATTTCTGGATTTGTTAATGATGTGCATAATAATTCGCCACACTGTATTGAAAAGGTAACTGAAGTACCTGGCTCACTTTTTATTTAATTACATTAAAAATTGCTGACCTTTTGCTAAAGTTTTATTATACTTGGGCGATGAAAAATAATAATCTGTTTTTTAGTCAAATGCTGCAAAAAAGAGTGTCGTGCTAATTTCTTTAAAAAGGGAGTAAATATGCCAGAAATGTTTTCAGTGAGTCCAAGCGGTGAGAAATTTCGAATTCCAGGTCAGGAAGAATACCAATCGGAATTTGAAATGTTGAAGAAATGCGTCCAAGCCGAACGCGAAAAAGGTCGTGAAATTGTCGTGGTAATGGGTGTTGGATTTGTCGGCGCGGTAATGGCGGCGATCGTTGCCGATACCGTTGATGAAAACGGAAAGCCTTCCAAATTTGTAATCGGAATGCAGCGCCCCAGTGCACGGAGTTATTGGAAAATACCACTGCTAAATCGGGGAATTTCTCCGGTAAAGGCTGAGGATCCGGAAGTTGAGCCAATGATTCAACGGTGCGTAATCGAAAAGAAAACATTAATTGCAACCTATACTTATGATGTCCTGAAGCTCGCCGATGTTGTAATTGTGGATGTGCAGTGTGATTATTTAAAAGAAAACCTGGGTAATGTTAGAACCGGTCAAGTTGACATGGCGGCATTGGAAAAATCAATTGGAATTATCGCCGAACACATCCCAGCCGAGGCATTGGCATTAATTGAAACTACTGTTGCGCCGGGAACCACTGAGCAGGTCGCATTCCCGATTATGAAAGAGGCTTTCAAAAAGCGTGGAATCGAGACTGATCCATTATTAGCCCACAGCTATGAGCGGGTAATGCCCGGTAGAAATTATGTTGCCAGTATTCGTGATTTCTGGCGCGTCTGCAGCGGTGTAAACGAGAAAGCCAGAGTTAAAGTAGTAAAATTTTTGAATGAAGTGCTGAATACTAAGGATTTTCCACTCACGGTAATGGATCGTCCAATTGAGTCGGAAACAGCTAAGATTGTTGAGAATAGTTATCGGGCAACTATTTTGGCATTCCTGGATGAATGGAGCCTCTTTGCCGAACGCAATGGTGTGGATTTAATCAAAGTGATTAAAGCGATCAAAATGAGACCGACTCACAATAATATGATTTTCCCCGGTCCCGGAATTGGTGGCTATTGTTTGCCGAAAGACGGTGGTCTGGGAATCTGGGCTTATAAGCACATTTTAGGATGGAACGACGATATTTTCAGAATTACACCAACTGCGATTGATGTCAATGATACCCGCGGGTTGCATGCGGCGGAATTAACCCGTGATGCTTTACGTAATATGGGCGAACCGATAGCCGCCGCAGATGTGTTAATTCTTGGTGCCGCTTATCGGGAAGATGTCGGCGATACACGCTATAGCGGCTCGGAAATTATTGTGCGTAAATTGGTAGAAATGGGAGCGGAAATTCGAGTTCACGATCCCTATGTTCAGCACTGGTGGGAGTTCGAGCAGCAAGATACATATCCCAGTCCGGGATACAGCAAAGCCCGTTTTTTCCGTAACCAGGAAAAATTAAAAAATCTGCGGATTGAACAGAACCTTGATAAAGCTCTGAAAGATGTTAAAGCGGTCATTCTGGCTGTTCGCCATGAAGCTTATCTTAATCTCGATCCGGATGAGATCGTGGAAAAAATCGGGCAGTCGGCAGCAATCATTGATTGTTTCGGAATTCTAAGTGATGATAAAATTCAACGCTATTTTGAATTAGGCTGTGAAGTCAAGGGACTCGGACGAGGGCATATTCAGAGAATTAAGGAAAAGGTCAGAGAAGGATAAGACATCGAGAATATACAATTTTATAGATACTGGCTATTAATACCCTAATTCGTAGTCAGTATAGTTATATTTTCATGCATACCATTTCATGAATAATATTCTGTTTTTTAGTATTTTATTGATCGGTAAGTTTATATAGTATTAGCGATCTTTTTGTACTTTTTATGATAATGCAAACCAGAAAAATAACAATCCGCGGCATCGTACAGGGAATAGGCTTTCGCCCATTTGTCTATAATCTTGCTATAGAAAAGGGATTGAATGGTTTTGTTTATAATGATTTCTCGGGCGTTACGATTGTTATCCAAGGATTGACAAATGGATTAGATTCATTTGAAAAGTCTATTCAAGAAAATGCTCCACCAAAAAGTAAAATCATCAATTACAAATCAACTGTTATTCCTACGGCTGAATTGTATAACGAATTCGAGATTCGTCAGAGTCCGGAACTGGGTGAGAGAAGTGCCGCCGTTATACCTGATCTGGATCTCTGTGACGATTGTTTAGAAGAGTTATTCGATCCTGCTAACCGACGCTACCTTTACCCCTTTATTAATTGTACCAACTGCGGACCGCGTTATACGATTATTCAGGATATACCCTATGACCGTCCGAAAACGACAATGGCACAATTCACAATGTGTGAGCAATGTCAGGCAGAATATGACGATCCATCTAACCGGCGCTTTCATGCCCAACCCAACGCTTGTCCGAATTGCGGGCCGCATTTGGAATTAGGAAATAAGTCCGGTAAAGTACTTATAAGTGCCTATAAGTCAGTGGAATATGAATATCTTTTTAACCATATCGGGAAATTACTTGAAGTCGGAAATATCATAGCGATCAAAGGTATTGGCGGTTTCCATTTGGCGTGTGATGCAACAAATGAGAATGCGGTTGTGACCTTGCGTTCCCGCAAATATCGCCAGGATAAACCTTTTGCAGTGATGTTCCCCAATCTGGATGAGATTAGGAATTTTTGTGTATTGAATGATGCTGAAATTAAGTTACTTCAATCTGTGCCACACCCAATCGTACTAATCAGAAAAAGGACGGGAAAAGAACTTGCCCACAGTGTTGCGCCAAATAATCATTATCTTGGATTAATGCTGCCTTATACGCCATTACACCATTTAATTTTTCAGTTCTTTAAAAAACCACTGGTCATGACCAGCGGAAATGTCAGTGACGAGCCAATTGCCTATAAAAATGAAGATGCGCTTAATCGTCTTAAAAATATTGCCGATTATTTTCTTGTCAATAATCGCGAAATCCATATCCGCTGCGATGATTCTGTCCTGCGCGTCTGGAATAGTAAACCTTACCCATTACGACGATCGAGAGGTTTTGCCCCGGATAGAATAGACATTAAATGGCAATTTGATCGGCCGGTACTCGCCTGCGGACCCGAGCAGAAAAATACCTTTGCCCTGGCGAAAAACGATTCAATATATCTCAGTCACCACATTGGTGATATGGAAAACTTTGAGGCTTTGAGATCATTCGAAGAGGGAATAAAGCATTATAAGCGTATTTTTGAGATTGAACCGGAAATTGTAGCCTATGATTTACATCCTGATTACCTTAGTACAAAGTATGCTTTTGATTATCCATCTAAAAATTCAAGTGGTAATAATGTCATCAAAATTGGTGTTCAGCACCATCATGCTCATGCAGTATCTTGTATGCTCGATAATCAGATTACACGACCGGTATTGGCTATTGTTTTAGATGGAACCGGGTTTGGCATTGATGAGATTATCTGGGGCGGCGAACTTTTATTAGCAGAAATTAAGCAGTTCAAACGTTTGGGACATTTTAAAACAGCCCATTTACCAGGTGGGACAGCAGCAATTAAAAATCCCTGGCAGATGGGAGTCAGTTATTTATATGAGGTCTTTGGCACCCAATTACCTGATATTCCTTTTATAAAAGTATTGGATCACGGACAAGTAAGTACAATATTAAAGTTACTGGATAGTGGACTTAATTCACCGATAACCAGCAGCTGTGGACGGTTGTTTGATGGAGTGGCAGTGATTGCCGGTTTACGAAATAGGGTGAATTACGAAGGTCAGGCAGCGATTGAATTCGAGCAAACAATTGTAAATTTAACTGATGATGCATATGAATTTAATATTAATGAGGATCATGGGAGTTGCATCCTAAACTGGGTGACGATGATTCGACAACTGGTTGAGGATATAAAAAATGAAATGCCTATTTCTGCAATAGCCGCAAAATTTCATAATGGATTAGCCAACGGGCTTGCGGATTGGGTTGAGATTGCCAGGAATAATACCGGGATTAACGATGTAGTTCTTAGTGGCGGTGTTTTCATGAACGTCTATCTTTTAACCCGATTGAAGATGATTCTTGGGAAAAAGGATTTTAATGTTTATACTCATCACGACGTTCCTTGTAATGATGGGGGGATAGCGCTGGGGCAAGTGGTGATCGCCAGTTCGCAAATGACCGAGAGAGACTAATCAGGATTTAGTTTTATGTGTTTAGCAATTCCAATGAAGGTCATAAGAATAAACGGTAATGAAGCAGTTGCCGAAGTTGGCGGCGTACAATACCATGCCAACCTGACTTTAATTCCAGATATTAAAATTGGCGAATATATCATCGTACATGCCGGTTTTGCGATTGAGCGTCTGGACGAGGAAGCCGCTTTGGAAACGCTGCAAATCTGGCAAGAAGTAGCTGAATTCAGTCAACGAAAAAGCAAGTTGAGATAGAAGAATCGTGCTGCAATATATTGATCAATTTCGTAATCTGGAGTTAGTCGAATTTATCGTCAATAAAATTCATCAGGAATGTCCCCGGCAAAACTTAAAATTCATGGAAGTTTGCGGTGGTCATACCATTGCGATTTTCAAATTCGGTATTCAGAAACT
>Ga0315537_1003031_pt1 | contig 12609 bp, 9 predicted proteins | sample SalMarSW160270MG_FD_203091 | JGI IMG/M metagenome (GOLD analysis project Ga0315537, IMG submission 203091) | Salt marsh sediment microbial communities from the Plum Island Ecosystem LTER, Massachusetts, United States - Salt Marsh Sediment SW1602-70 ... | reverse complement strand
AGCATCAATCTCATTCAGGTTCTCCAGCAGGGTGCCGTGTCCCCCGGGCCGAAAAAGGATGGAACCATCGCTGTCACGAAAGGGTTGATTGTCCAAATCCACCGCAATGGTATCCGTGGCAGGCTTCTGAACGGAGTACTCCATGTTAAAGGACACGCCAAACTCTTTTTCATAACGATGACGTGTTGCTTCCACCCTGGCTCTGAATCCATCCATGTGTTCCGGGGATACGGTAAGGTGGATAGAGACCGAGTTATCCCTGTTTCTGGCATAACCAGCACCTTCAACCATGTGCTCCTCAAGGGAAGTTCTGGCACCATCCGGGTAATTATGGAACTTTATCAGGCCTTTCGGCAGTGAGCCGATTGCCAGGCCTTTATCAAAAAGAACATCTTCTAAAACATCAATCTTCGTTTTCCCGGAGGGTTCATCTTCCAGCTCTTCATTCCGTGTCCTGTATAGTTCTTCAAGGTCCTGGTAAAAAGCAAAGGATTTCAACCGATTGAAGAATTGCTTGACCGGTTGTAACTCTTTTTTATCCAGACACTTCTCAATGTTATCCAGGTTTGATTTCAGGTACTGGTAACATTCGTAAAGCGATTTAAACATCCGGGTGGCAGCACCCGAAGCAGGTACAAACTTTACTACCCTAACGCCGGATAATGCCTCCTCGTATCGGTCAGCAAAGGAATTCAGGTCTGACTCACTTACAGCCATTATCCCATCCTGTAAAAGAGCGGGTTTATAGATAGAGAGGGGGGGAAATCCTTTCCTGAAGCTGTTTAATTGTCCCTCTATTTCAGTCAATTCAATTCCTTTTTCTGCAAACTGGGATCTGTCTTTTTCTGAGAACATGGGTGCTTTTTTAAAATTATACGGTTTTCACAAATTACGGTTCATCAATTTTTTAAAATCTTCGCAGCATAATCCCTGCCGGCACGAAATGCTTCAACATTGATTCTGACTACCTCCTCTCCTTTCCGCCGGAATATCTGGTCAATTCCTATCTCAAAGCTCTCTGGCAGGAGATCGATGAACGGAGATGCGGCTCCCAGCATCACCATGTTGGATGACCGGACGGATCCGATGTCTTTTGCCAGTTGATCGGCATTGATGATGAGATGGTTTGGCAATTTCTCAATCTCCTGAACGATTTTTTCCATATCCGGATAATCGGGTATATTGATATGGGGAGTTGAGTTGGTAACAAGCGACCCGTTTTTAGAGAGGTATGGCAGATACCTCAACGACTCCATGGGTTCGACGGAAAGGATCAGATCAGCCTTCCCCAAAGGGATAAGGTCGCTGTCGATCTCCCTGTCTGAAAGCCGCAGATGGGACTGAACCGCTCCTCCACGCTGACTCATACCATGAACTTCAGCCTGTTTCAGTATCAGTTTCTCGGACAGGGCAGCCAGTCCAATGGATGCTGCTATGGTCAGGATCCCCTGTCCTCCAACGCCTGCAAGTATTATATCGTTTTTCATGTATTGATGCTTTGTATGGTTTCTGGTTCTCAGTTCCTGGTTCCTGGTTCCTGGTTCCTGGTTCCTGGTTCTCAGTTAAACTCTGTACTCCTTTGTCCGCCTTAGCCACTCTTTTTGTGGCAAAGGAGGATGACTGTCAACCTTTCCCGAAGGGATGCCTACGGCATAACTTATAACTTTTAACTTATCACTTATAACTTTTTCCTTGCTTCCCGTTTTTTACGGGAAGCAGTTTGTATACATTCCCGTTGGGCAAGGATAACCGAGACACCCTGATATTTGAGTTCTTCCTTTATAATGTCTACATTCTTTTCATGTTCCTTTTTCAGGGGGTAAATTACCCTGACATGATCCGGTTCAACCCCGATGCCTTTGCATATGCTTTCAAGCCGGCCTGTTGCTGATGATTTCTGTCCTCCTGTCATACCGGTTGTTGAATTGTCGGAAACAATGATGGTAACCGCCGAATTTTTATTCACGGCATCCAGCAACCCGGTCATTCCGGAATGGGTAAAGGTTGAATCTCCGATCACTGCAACACTTGGTGTTAATCCTGCATCTGCTGCTCCCACGGCCATGGTAACCGAAGCTCCCATATCCACGCATGAGTTGATTGCATTGAATGGTGGCAAAGCCCCCAATGTATAGCATCCAATATCTGAGAAGACCTTACCCTTGCCGTATTTTTCAAGGGCTTCATTGAGGGCGTGATAAACATCCGCATGGCTGCATCCCTTACAGAGAGATGGGGGTCGTTTCAACACCAGGTCCGGAACAGGTGTAACTGCCTCCTGCTCTATATCGAGTGCGGCAGCAACAAGGTTTGGGGTAAGCTCACCATCTCTGGGGATGGTCCCATCCAGTCTTCCTTTCACCGGAATTCCTTTGGCCTGTAATCCAATTAGCATCTCCTCAATAAACGGATATCCCTCCTCAAGAACAAGGATGGTCGAACAGGAATCAATTATTTTCCGAATCAATTTTCCAGGTGCCGGGTAGTGTGATAACTTCAATACCGGATAGGGGATGTCACGTCCCGGGAAATTTTCCATCAGGTAGTTATAGGCAATTCCACAGGCAATAATTCCCAAACCTTTCTCTTTTCCTTCCCTGAATATGTTAAAGGAGGAATTTTCAGCCTCCTCCCCAATACTGGATTGCATGGAAAGCAGCCCTCTGTAACGAACCCTGGCAATGGCTGGCAAAAGGACGAATTGTGTTGGATCTCCGGGCAGGGTCAGGTTGTTCTCCGCTCTTGGCGATCTCAGGGTAACTCCTGCTCTTGAATGGGATAACCGGGTAGTGATGCGCAGCAATACCGGGACATTATACTTCTCTGATAATTCGTAGCCCACGTGAGTCATATCATACGCTTCCTGCTGATTAGCCGGTTCCAGTATTGGGATCAATGCAAACTTTCCGAAAAATCGGGAATCCTGTTCATTTTGTGATGAGTGCATCGACGGATCATCGGCTACAACCACAAGCAGTCCTCCGTTTACGCCGGTTATCGCGGAATTAATAAACGGATCTGCAGCAACATTGAGCCCGACATGTTTCATACATACCATTGCCCGCTTCCCGGCATAGGACATGCCCAATGAGGCTTCCATAGCTGTCTTTTCATTGGCTGACCATTCCCGGTGAACATCCCTTTCTGCTGCCTCTTTCGAAGATTGGACATATTCCATAATCTCTGTGGAAGGCGTTCCAGGGTAAGCATAAATGCCGGAAATTCCTGCATCAAGTCCCCCCTGTGCTATGGCCTCATCACCCAAAAGCATCAATTTTTTCATTTCATGTATAAGTTATCCCGTTTCAACTATTTAAAAATAGTAAGTTTTCTAAAAATATGGGAATGTTAAAAATGCATAAAATTTGCAGTGATGACACAAAAATAAGGTAAATTGCGCACTCCTGTAAAAGGAGTCCAACTATTTTTTATCCATTGATCCCGGATTTCGGCAAACGTAGTTATGATTAGATACAATCTGATAGAAACTGGTATTTTGGCACTGTGCTTTTGGATTTTTGCGGCTGGCAATGTTGTTGGTCAGGAGCGGGAATACATCCAGTTTTCCGGATTTGTCATGAATGAAGAATCGGAACCCCTGCCCTATGTTCACATTATTTCCATGCAAACCAGACGGGGAACAATCAGTGACCGGAATGGGATTTTTTCTATCATAACCGAACCGCAGGATACCATTATCTTTTCATCGGTTGGATACAAATTGACTTATTTTGAACTTCCTTCACTGATCCTCGATTATCATTACACGCATGATGTCATCATGGAACGGGATACCATTTTACTGGAGGAGGTAATCGTATTCCCCTGGCCTACTTATGAGGAGTTTAAAGAGGCTTTTTTGAGTCTTGAATTACCGGAGGATGATTATGATTTTGCCATAAGAAACCTGGCGATCATCCAGGCCCAGATCGAAGGAAATGAAATACCCTCACCCGGAGTAGCATACAAACAGGTGATGCAGAAGCAACTTTTACAAAACTACACTTACGGGCAATACCCAATTAACAACCTGCTGAATCCGATAGCCTGGGCCAGGTTCTTTGATGCCCTCAAGCGGGGGAAGCTCAAGATACAGAGACCCGAAAAGAAAGACAAGGATAAATGAGGAAGTGCCTCAAATTAGCAAATGCCTCGAATGTCTCAAATATGGAAAGTTGGTTGTTATGCCATAGGCCCGCCTGCCGCGGGCAGGCATCCCTCGGGAAATGTTAATTGTTAATTGTGTACTAAAACTGAGAATTCTGCCTCTCTTATTTAATCTTACCATACAATTTTGCACGGAATTTTGAGTTTATCAAGTGTTACTTTTACGGTTTCCTGATGAGAAATAGATGGAAGATACTCCTCTCTTTTAGCCTTTCACTGATTTTTATCCAGGGGATTGCTCAGGAAAATGCTATTCTTACCGGAACAATAACCGACCCGGATCATCATCCCCTCGTTTCAGTAAACATTTCTGTTTCGGGCACAACTACAGGAACCTCATCAGATGAGGAAGGAGTCTATACCCTTGAGTTGCTTCCCAACCGAAGTTACTCTATCCTGTTTTCCATGTTGGGTTATGAGCCCCACGAAGTATTCATTACCCTGAAACCCGATGAAGTCAGGGTATTGAACATTGCCCTGACGGTTTCTGTTGAAGAGCTTCGGGAGGTCCAGGTAACCGGTGAGCGGGAAAGAACAGAAAATTTTATACAACTGGACCTTAAAGATCTTGAAATGCTTCCCTCCGTTTCAGGAGATATTGAATCGGCATTGAAAACATTGCCGGGTGTCTCGTCCAATACAGAATTAAGCTCACAATACTCAGTCAGGGGAGGCAATTACGATGAGAATCTTGTGTATGTTAATGAGATTGAAATTTACAGGCCGTTTCTTGTTCGGTCGGGACAGCAGGAAGGGCTCAGTTTTATCAATTCGGATATGGTGGCTGCACTTCAGTTTTCTGCCGGGGGGTTTGATGCAACCTATGGAGACAAAATGTCCTCCGTTCTGGATATTACCTATCGACAACCGCAGGCTTTCGGGGGGAATGTTTCTGCGAGCCTGCTGGGAGGCTCACTCCACCTGGAAGGCATTTCAAAAAACAACCGTTTTACCCACGCTACAGGAATTCGCTATAAATCAACACGCTATCTCCTTAATTCATTCGATACGGAGGGTGATTACAATCCTGTTTTTACCGATTTCCAGACCTACATGACCTACGATCTGTCAGAAAAATGGGAGATCAGTTTCCTTGGCAATTATGCCAACAACAAATACGAATTCATTCCCAAGGATCGGCGAACTTCATTCGGGACAATCACCGATGCCATCCAGCTTTTCGTTCTATATGACGGACAGGAAGTGGATAAATTTACTACCTGGCAAGCTGCTTTTTCAGCAAAATACAAGCCGTCTGAAAACGTCCGGCTATCGTTTAATGCATCCACCTTCAATACCAGTGAAGAGGAGACCCTGGATATCCAGGGCCGGTATTCTCTTAATGCACTGGATAAGGAGATTGGCTCGGAAAACCTGGGGGATAGTATCATGAACATCGGTATCGGAAGGTTTATCGATCATGCCAGGAATTTTCTGGATGCAACCGTCATTTCGGGAACCCATAAGGGAAGCATTAGTAACGACAACCATCAGCTAAAATGGGGAGCAGGTTACCGGCACGAGAAGATCAATGACCGCTTGAATGAATGGACGTTTGTCGACTCGGCGGGATTTTCAATTCCTTACTCTGATAGCCGGGTGATGCTTGCTGACAGCAAATGGAGCCAGAACAGGTTACAATCCAACAGGATCACAGCATACATCCAGGATCGATACAAACTGCCTTTTGATTCACTTGACATGAGTGTGACGGGTGGGATCAGGATCAATTACTGGGATTTTAACCGGCAATTGCTGATCAGCCCCAGATTGATCATAACCTACTGGCCGGCATGGAAGCGGGATATTACACTTCATTTCTCAGCAGGTTATTATTACCAGCCACCTTTCTATAAAGAGATCCGTGATCCGCGGGGTGACCTTAACCGGGATATCAAAGCCCAAAAATCGATTCACCTGCTGCTCGGTGGAGAACTGAACTTCACCGCATGGGAGCGTCCGTTTAAATTCACAACCGACATTTTCTACAAACGAATGAAAGATCTGATTCCATATAAAATAGATAATGTCCGGATCAACTATGCCGGGGCAAACATGGCGGATGGTTATGCAGCCGGTATTGATATGAAGATCAATGGTGAATTTGTCGCCGGAGTTGAATCATGGGCCAGTCTGTCATTCATGCAAACCAGGGAAAATATCGTCGGTGACTTTTATTTCAATGAAGAGGGAGCGAGAGTTGAACCGGGATACTATCCACGCCCCACCGACCAGCTGGTTAATTTCGGCCTCTTTTTCCAGGATTATTTCCCAAATAATCCAACCTATAAAGTACACCTTACTCTCCTGTTTGGAACCGGTCTGCCTGCTTCATCGCCCTATTCAGACAGGTATGACGAAACCTTCAGAATGCCTTCTTACCGACGGGTTGATCTTGGATTTTCGAAGGTCATTTCAAATACCGGTTATTCGGGAAATAGCAGAAAATTTTTCAAAGCCTATGAAAGCATATGGATTGGTCTGGAGGTGTTTAACCTGTTTGATATTAATAACACCATCTCCTATTTGTGGGTCACTACTGTAAATAACCTGTCGCATGTATCTCAACAATATGCCGTACCCAACTACCTTACCTCCCGGAGACTCAACCTTACGATAAACATCAACTTTTAACTGTCGAAATTCTTTATAACATGTTTTGTATCAGCCCATTGTTCCGGGATAAACACTATCCTGCAGTGGTTTCCTGGTCCTGGTCCTGAGTTCTCTTGATTTGAGGTCTTCCGGAAGATCGTTAACATTCCCATGATATCCCATGGCAATCATAGCAACTGGTTCAAATCCCTCCGGGATCAACAAATTCTGTCTTGCTTTTTCGACCGAAAAACCACCCATTGGATGTGCCACCAATCCCATGAACGTAGCCTGGGTGAGCAGATTGCCCGTTGCCAGACCCACATCATGGAAAGCGTATTTATTGGGTTTGTCAGTACGGGAAAAATTCATCCTTGTAACACTTAAAACCAGCATGGGTGCATTTCTTGCCCAGATCCTGTTATCCTCAACCAGGCAATCCAGCATGGCGTCAAACTCCGGGCGATTTTCACGGATAGCATAAATGAATCGCCAGGGTTGTTCATTGAAACTGGACGGGGCCCATCGGGCAGCTTCAAACAGTGCCCTGATCTTTTCCGGTTCAACCGGCCTATCTGAAAATGCAAGCGGACTGTACCGTGAAGCTATCGATTCATGAACTTTTTCGTGTGCGTTATTGCTTTCCATACTATCCACTTATTTTTGCTATATTTATCCGGGACAAACCTAACCAGAGTTACGCGATAAACCAAATGGTTTGTTCGTAAAAAGGTATAACAAGATTCAGATTATATTGTTCATCTTCAAAACGTTTATCATGGATACACACGATTTTATTGAGCGGGAGGAGCAATACGGCGCTCACAATTACCATCCCTTACCGGTTGTTCTTGAGCGGGGTAAAGGAGTATATGTTTGGGATGTTGAAGGCAAACGGTATTTTGATTTTCTGTCGGCCTATTCTGCGGTCAACCAGGGGCACTGTCATCCAGCCATCGTAAAAGCGCTGGCCGATCAGTCCCTGGTTCTTACCCTGACATCCAGGGCTTTTTATAACAGTGCACTGGGCGAGTATGAAGAATTCATCACCCGCTACTTTGGCTATGACAAGGTTCTTCCGATGAACACCGGTGCAGAGGCGGATGAAACCGCCATAAAGCTTTGCCGGAAATGGGCATACAAAGTAAAAGGTGTTCCGGACAACCAGGCAAAGATCATCGTGTGTGCAAATAATTTTCATGGCAGAACGATAACCATCATCTCGATGTCCACTGATCCGGAAGCGCGCAAGGAATACGGCCCCTACACTCCGGGATTTATCACGATCCCGTATAATGATCTCTCAGCCCTTGAGAAAGCACTGGAAGATCCGAATGTTGCCGGTTTCCTTGTGGAACCAATCCAGGGAGAAGCCGGAGTAATGGTCCCGGATGAAGGATACATCAAGGGTGCTTATGAACTGTGCAGGAAACGCAATGTCCTGTTTATCGCTGACGAGATACAAACCGGGATTGCCCGTACCGGTAAGTTGCTTGCCTGCGATCATGAAAACGTTCATCCCGATGTCCTGATCCTTGGAAAAGCGCTTTCAGGCGGCGTATTTCCTATATCAGCTGTATTGGCTGATAACGAAATCATGTTAACCATCAAACCCGGTGAACATGGATCAACTTTCGGGGGTAACCCCATCGCTGCAAAGGTCGCCATGGCAGCGCTGAAAGTGGTAAAAGATGAAAAACTGGCAGACAATGCCGAAAAACTGGGTCATATCTTCAGGGAAGAATTAAGAAGCATCCCGTCAGAAATGATCGAGCTTGTCAGGGGAAAAGGATTGCTCAATGCAGTTGTTATCCGTCCGAAAGGGGGCAAAACCGCCTGGGATGTCTGTGTGGCGATGAAAGATAACGGATTGATTGCCAAACCTACCCATGGACACATTATTCGGTTTGCCCCACCACTGGTGATTACGGAAGAGGAGTTAAATGAAGCCATGGGGATTATTAAAAAGACCTTTACACTATTTGAATAAACCGATAATCAATAGTTCACATGTTCAAAAACAACATTTCCTGCCTGCTTATTCTAAGCAGCCTGATCTTTGGTTCCTGCAACAACAGAGGGTTTGACCAGGCTTCTGTGCGGCCCCTGGTCGACACCGTTGGCTTTGCACAATATGCCTGGCAGATGGATAGCGTGATGACCAGGATCGAACGGCTTTCTCCAAATGAGCAATATCCGGAAAATCAGGACCATCAACCATGGAAGGTTTGTATTTCACCACATGATGACTACACCTATGTCGGATCTCTTTATCCTGAAGTTCTTCAGTATATCCATGCGAAAACGCTCTTGCTGATCGGGGTGGCGCATAAGGCGCAAGCGCTGAACCTCGAAGACAGGATCATCTTCGATAGCCATGCATACTGGAAAGGTCCCTATGGGAATGTTCCTGTCTCAGAAATGCGCGAAGAAATTCTACATAACCTGGATGCTTCAATCTATGAGGTGAATGACACCATGCACAGGATAGAACACTCACTGGAAGCACTGATTCCTTTTCTGCAATATTTTAACCATCAGGTAAAAATTATCCCGGTACTGGTACCCTATATGTCCATCAACCGAATGGAAAGCATTGCAAGGCCATTATCAGATGTGCTGTTTTCAATGCTATCGGATCATAATCTTCACTGGGGTTCCGATTTCGCTATGGTCATCACTACCGATGCTGTCCATTATGGTGATGAAGAGTGGGGTGGAAAGAATTATGCCCTTTTTGGCTGCGATTCTGCTGGTAATGCCAGAGCAGTAGAGCATGAATTTGAGATCATAAACAAATCACTTGAAGGGATGGTGAGCAAGGAAAAAATCCGGAAGTTCAGCGACTTCACCGTTCAGGAAAGTGACTACAGGGAATACAAATGGACCTGGTGTGGCAGGTATTCGGTTCCCCTGGGCCTGCTCACTGCTTATTATCTTCAGGATCATTTTTCCGGTGGGGAACCGCTTGAGGGGATCATGGTTGGTTACTCCAGCAGTATTGACCATGAACACATCTTTGTCGACGATTTGATGATGGGAAGAACTGCCGTGGCAACCCCCCATCATTGGGTTGGGTATGCGGCTATCGGATACCGGTAGATTAAATGTCCCTTAACAGCATGTTTGAGGGAGATTTGTTTATCGATTCATCAAACGATTCAAGGATCTCGGAAAGTTTCTGGTATTCTTTGTTTTTGGATACCGTGATGTGCTGGCTGCCTCTCTCTTCAAGACGTTTCAATACCATATCAATGGTAATGATATTTATATCTATGGCTGGCTGATAGGCTCTGACCTTCGGATTGTCAGCCAGGGCTTCGGAAAAGATACTCACCTCTACCAGCTCGTAGATAATATCCCGGACAATACGAATGGGGACTTTTAACTCCTGCGATATATCAGTAGCAGTCAGGGGTTTCTTTCCGATGGCAAAGTTCTTCACCACCAGGTTAGCAACCATCAGGGAGACCAGTCGCTTAAACCGGGAACTGATGTGCCTGGCATCCGATTCAAACTCATACCGGTCAACATTCTGATTGGCAAAAGATATTTCCGCACCCAGAAGTACGATCACCCAGCTTAACTGCAACCATATTATAAAGAGCGGTATAGCAGCAAAACCACCGTAAATTGCACCGTATTTATTCATTCCAACCTGAAAATGAATATAGATCCATTGTGTAACCTGAAAAACGGTACCTGCAATTATCCCGCCGATAAGCGCCGAACTGAATGTGACCTTGGTGTTGGGCATTACCATATAAATGATGGTCAGCAGCAACCAGATGAGCAGGTATGGGATCAGTGACAAAAGAAACCTGAAACTCTCAAGAAAGGCATAATCCTGTGCGAACCTTTCAAAATGGGTTGTTATGAAAACGGTGACACTGCTTGATAGAAGTATGAAAATCGGTGCAACCAGCATCATGGTGAGGTAATCGCTGAATTTCCGGATAAATACCCGGGGTTTTTTTATTTGCCAGATGGAGTTGAAAGAGTTTTCAATGCTTCCGAGTACCTTCATCACTGACCAGATGAGAAGTACCAGCCCGACGCCGCCAATAAAAACACCATTTGCTTTGTCAAGTAGTCGTTCTGAAAAATCGAGGATATATGCAAGAACCTCCTGATGTCCTTCAAAGGTTGAGACCAGTTCCCGCTGCAACTTGTCCTGGAAACCGAATCCTTTGGCAATTCCGAAGATCATGGCAATTACCGGTACAATAGACAAAAGCGAATAAAAGGTAAGTGCCGAAGCCCTGAGTTGAACCTGGTTTTCAGAGAATCCCCGCAAAGCAACGAGAGTAATCCGTAATTGTTTGATAAAAAAGGATTTCGTTTTTGGAAGCTCCCGGAGAGGAATCCGCCAGATATCAACTGTAATGAAGTTGATCAGCTCTTTTATGATTACACCCATGCGTGCCATATCACAAATATAAGGATTTATAAGTCAATAATACTTCGTTATGCGTTAAACGGTTACGATGCCCGCCCTGTGAAATACTGCTTTGTAGTAAAAGCTCCGATGATCAATAAGAAAATCTTAACTTTGATGCATCCGCTTCAAAAGGGTTGTTTCTATTTACCAACTGATAAGAAAATGGAAATCAGGATACTGGAATATATCGAAGGAGCAAGAAAGGCCACAGGGCTTACCGTTGTTATCGATGTATTCCGGGCTTTCACCATGGGTTGTTATGTCGTGAATAACGGGGCAAAAGAGATTATCGCAGTTGATGAAGTGGATACGGCTTTCCATCTCAAACGGGAAAATCCGGGGTATCTCCTGATGGGTGAACGCAACGAACGGAAAATAAAAGGATTTGATTTTGGAAACTCACCCACCCACATTGAAAGGGTTGATTTTACCGGGAAAACCGTGGTTCAGACTACCAGTGCAGGTACCAGGGGGCTTATAGAGGCAATAGGAGCTGATGAGATCATAACGGGCAGCTTAGTGAATGCAGATGCCATCGTTACGTATATAAAAAACAGAAATCCTTCCATGGTTTCACTGGTGGCAATGGGTTATGCAGGCAAAACCCCGGCAGGGGAAGATCTCTTCTGTGCAGAATATATCAGGGCAAAATTGCTGGACCAGAAAACAGATCCGGATACAATGATTCACAGACTGAAAGAAGGATCAGGGAAGCGTTTTTTTGATCCTCAGAATATCAACCATTCCCCACCAAATGATTTTTATCTCTGCACACGGATCGGTATCTTTGATTTTGTGCTTAGAGCGGAAGAGATCTTTTCAGATTCCGTTATTCTAAGAAAACACGCTGTATGAAGTAATAAAATAATCTGACCTGATGAACAGGATACTATCCAGGATAACCTCTCCCACCCTGCTTCTTGATAAACAACGATGCATCGGTAACATCCATGCAATGGTTGAAAAGGCGCAACGATCAGGAGTGATTTTCCGACCTCATTTTAAAACGCATCAATCGCTGGAGGTGGGTCAATGGTTCAGGGAGGCAGGGACCAAGGCGATCACCGTTTCATCGGTCCGGATGGCTGACTATTTCGCCAATGATGGGTGGAAAGACATTACCATCGCTTTTCCGCTGAATGTCAGGGAGATGGAAGCAATAAACCACCTTGCCGGAAAAATAGAACTGAATCTCCTGATCGTTAATAAGGAGGTCCTTCCCTTCATGGAAAAAACCCTTCGTCATGCGGTGGGAATATTCATCAAAATCGATACCGGTTACCGCCGGACCGGGATCGATGCCGCCGATTACGTTTCTGTTCAGGAGATTATTGACCGGATTGACAGGAATCCCCTGCTTCAATTCTCCGGCTTCCTTACCCATACGGGACAAACGTACAGATCGT
>Ga0315537_1003030_pt1 | contig 12615 bp, 11 predicted proteins | sample SalMarSW160270MG_FD_203091 | JGI IMG/M metagenome (GOLD analysis project Ga0315537, IMG submission 203091) | Salt marsh sediment microbial communities from the Plum Island Ecosystem LTER, Massachusetts, United States - Salt Marsh Sediment SW1602-70 ... | reverse complement strand
CATTGTTTTATCTTTCAAATTAGTCATAAATAATATCTCTCGACAAGAGTGAGGCTGCTTCCTGGTCCAATAACCATATTAATTCCCCGTTCAGTGGTCGAATTCTCTGAGCAGGCAGCTGATTTTTTCTGTCTTCAAAAACCGTCTTAAGAGATGCGGCCTTTTCCTTTCCGGAAATTAAAAACACGATCTGTCTGGCTCGATTCAGTACCGGCAAGGTTACGGTCAGGCGGTTTACATTGGGATTGCCTCCTTTTACTGCAACTATGAGCCTTTTTCTTTCATCCAAAGCGGCCTGTCCGGGAAAAAGAGAGGCTGTGTGGCCATCCGACCCCATGCCCAGAAATATTTGATCAAAGCTCGGAAACCGGCCATCTTCAAGATGAAAAAAATCTATCAGGGCTATCTGGTAATTTTGGGCGCCTTGTTTCGGCGGCAACTCGCCGGGCATGGGATAGACCTGAGCTTCAGGAACGGGGACCCTGTTGAGGAAGTCCTTTTTGGCCGAACCATAGTTGCTGGCCGGATCATTTTCAGGAACGCACCGCTCATCTACCCAGAAGATATACGTCTTATCCCATGGAATTGCCGAACCACAGGGTTCTTCAGCCAGCATCCTGTACATGCTTCTGGGTGTGGAGCCGCCGGAGATGGCTACCACAAAACGCCCCTGGCGGTCAATGCTCTCTTTGGCAGTCTGATGAAATAGGGTCGTTGCTTTTTGTGCCAGCATTGCTGCATTTTCTGTGACAATGATTTTCTGATTGCCTGTCATGGTCCCACTATTCTGTTTAATTATGTATTGATGAACTCATAAAAAGTCAAAATTGAGACGGCAAAGTAAAAAGTTCAAGTTCAAGGCGTCGCGAATTTCGTGGAATGAGGCGTACTTATGTAGGCCGCAGTGAACACGAAATGAAGCGCAACGCAGAAATTGGATTTTTTACGAAGCCGTCATGTATGGTCCTTTATCTTTTTTATAATCTTGGGAATGAAAAACGAAAAGATAAAGAGCCCAATGGAGAAGAAAACCTTAAAGGATATCAGCTCTCCCCAATTTCCGGAGGCCCATACCTCTTTGAGCGTCCCGATAAAAAAGGTGAAGATAAACGTACCCACGATAATGCCCAGGCCGGTTCCCGCAACATAGTCCCAGAATCGGACCTTGGTCAGACCCATGCCAAAATTCATGGGCGTAAACGGAAAATAGACTAGCCTGAGGTACAGGACGGTGGCAAAGCCGTTTCGTTCGATGGCATCGTCATATTTTTTCAGCTTGTCACCGATCAGGGAAGCGGCAAATTCCCTTCCCAGGGTCCGTCCAATAAAAAAGGCGGCGCTGGCACCGATCATAGCGCCGAACCATACATATAAGAATCCCCAATAGGCTCCGAATATGGCGGCCCCCAGCCCCGTCAACAGGGTGCCCGGCAAAAACAAACATACACCCACCACATAAATTACAATATATACCACCGGTGCCCAGAGACCGGCGGTTTCAAGGAAACGACCCAGCTCTTCCGCCGTGAGATAATTCTTGACCGGGGTAAAACGGATCAAAAAAATGGCTCCGATAATAAAGGCTGCGAAAATAATCGCCTTTATTATCGCTTTGGAATTCTTTTTAGGTTTTTGAAGGCGTTCTTCCAATTCTCTGATCCTTCCCTTCATTTTCGTTTCGATTTTTTACTTTGCTTAAAGTAGTTTCCTATTCAGAAATGAGCATTTTTTTTGATGAGCAAGGCAGCGCAAGGGTTTGTGCTGTGGCGTACATTTGGTACGCCGCAGGCGGAAACCCGAGGAGAACGCTGCTCATCGAAAAAAAGGCCATTTCTGGATGGAAACTATTCTCCGTTTAAAGACCAAGCATAATCCAGATATTTAATCTTGATTTTTGATCTTTTTGCTTCCAATTCCTTTTTCAGATCTTCTTTGGCGTATTTCATGAAAAAACCCATAATATCATTGTCAAAATCTTGCGAGAACCATTTGAATATTTTACTGATATAAAGCGTGTTGTCCTCAAGATAATTTCGCTTCGGGTTATTGATAAACGCTGTGGATGCATGGTTGAGTTGCTGGTCTAATGTGCTTCCGAGATAGGGTTCGGAGCCCAGCGGCGGGCAACTCAACGCCGCGCAATTAATGGCAAAATGAACCCGTGGATCTTTGAACCGGGGACGAAGTATATTGTGCTCGATGTCATCCAACGTGATGACATCACCGTCAATGCGACACATTTTCTTTTTCCATGGGCTGTTGAATATACTTCCAAGATCCTTTATGGATTTAACCCCGGGATACCCGCTAAGAATCAGCTTTATGGTCCATGCGTTATATGCATTGATGTAAAAAGCGAACTGTTCATTGCGGGACAGATTGTCAGAATGGGTTTTCTCAAGCAGTTTAAGATACTGATCCAGTTTTTCTTCTTCGGCTTTAAAACCCCGGTAGTCAACTTGGCCTTGTTTGACATATTTTTCCAGTAAGATTGAATAGATACTGTGATCCACTATGATTTGTGACACAATTTGTTTAACCAGGGTCAGCGAGCCGATAAGCAGGGCAAACGTTAGTACAAATATTTTTATATGTTCTACTTTCATGTTTGTATCCTGTTCAATCGTTTTATCGAAACCGGTTTGCATTTTCGACCTTATCAATAATATTTTCAATAAAAAAGCGATTTTCTCATTTGTCGCCAAAGTGATCAAATTCTTACACGCTGAATATAGGATTCCAGGAGTCGAGAGAAATGCGGGTTATCCCTCAGTTGATAAAGTCAGGAGAAAGACCTGATTGAATGAAAGTCGAAGGCGCCCCGGATTCAAGGCAGATATAGAGGACTTTTGGCTTCTTTGATTGTCCGGCTCTTAATCGTATGGGTATATATCATCGTTGTTCGGACATCGCTGTGTCCCATAAGTTCCTGGAGGGAAAAACCATTGCCAGACCAATTCCTTTGCAGCATGTTTATACTTTCTCTCCAGCAAATCGGGCAGAAACGTCCCGGCATAATCGTTTGCAAGGTCTTCTTGATGAACGTTAATCACGGATTCAAGGTGTTTTTTTAATTCCGGGACAATTCGATCCGGCAATGGAACCGTTCTGTCTTTTTTTCCTTTTCCGTCATGGACGGTCAATATGCCGGTGTCAAAATTAAAATCATTGACATGCAGCTGCATACATTCAAATAACCGGACCCCGCAGCCACTTTCGATAATAAGGATGGTATTTATGAGTCTGTTGATTAATGGTTTTTTCGCACAATCTCTGCGTTATGCTCAAAAAATAATGCTCGGAATATCAAATATATGCCTGTGGTTATTTTTTTCGCATGCCTTGATCTTGAACGAAAATCCTCATTAATCAACAGACTCATTTATCCGAAAACGCTTTTTGAATAAGGAGAGCCCTATAGAGGGTATTTATATTTTGGGGAATGGTATCATTGTGACATAACAGCTTTCTATATAACATCTTTATTGTGGAGTTATGTAGCTAGAAAATACATACAATGCCGTTTTTTTCTTGGCGATTGATATTTTTTTTTCGAATATTATGCAGAAAACAATAGAATAACTGGTGTACCTATACAATGTCATCATTCAAGTAAACGCTTGCTTTATACATCAATTGGTGGTACATGTAAAGATACAATAGGAGGTACGCAATGAGAAAACTTATGAATATCCTTCCGGTAAGCGATTTGAGGCAGAACGCTGCCAAGATACTGAAAAGATTAAGAGAAAACAATGAACCCATTATCATTACGCAAAGAGGGCGGGCAGCTGCCGTCATAATCGGTGTCGAAGCGTATGAGAAATCTGAACACGATAAAGAGATCCTTAGGCTTTTGGCTAAGGGAGAAAAGGAAATAGAAATAGGCGAGGGTTATGATCTTGATACTGTTCTTGCTGAAGCCGATTTAATCCTATCCCAGGAGCCATCGTGAAAGTCCGCTTCACGCCTTCTGCCAGAGCCCAATTTCTGTCTGCTCTCGCATATATTCGGCGGGATAAACCTTCTGCAGCAACCAGTTTTCGAGAGCATTCCGAAACAGTTTTGCGAAGGCTTGAGGACTTTCCTGAGACTGGAAGAATCATACCGGAATTTCCAGAACTCCCCTACCGGGAGGTGATCATACCTCCATTCCGATTTTTTTATAAAATCAAAGGCGATGTTGTTTGGATAGTTGCAGTGTGGCATGGTGCTCAGCTTCCAAAGCAACCAAGTCATTAAACGCCAACCTTGCGCTTGAGGGGGACCGGGAAAAGCCGTGGTGTTTTTGAAAGCAATCTTTAATCGAAGTTTTTCGGCTTTTCACATATTTTGGTAACCGTTTCCCGGCCCCTCAGCTTTCTGAACGATTCAGCTTGACAAAGACACTATAAATATGTACAATTGTACCTATGAAAATTATTGCAGATACAAATACGTTTATTGCTGTTGCTCTAAATGAACCAGAAAAAGATTTGATTATACGATTGACTGAAGGCTGTGAATTGGTTGCGCCGGAGGTATTGCCTTTTGAAATTGGCAACGCGTTAACGGCAATGATGAAAAAAAGCGTGTTACAGGCAGATGAGGTCGCTTCATCCTGGGAAATCGTTCAGCATATACCAGTAGATTTACGGCATATTGATATAAAATCTGCCTTAAAAATCGCGACAAAATTTAACATATTTGCATATGATGCCTATTTTTTAGAATGTGCCGATAGCCTTCGAAGTCCTTTGCTTACCCTCGACCGTGGTATGAAAAGGATTGCCCGGGAAATAGGGATTACCATATTGGAGTGAATATCATGAAAGTTTATACATATTCTGAAGCAAGACAGCGGCTTTCCCATGTACTTAACATCGCCCGAACTGAAGAAGTTGTTATCAAAAGAAGAGGAGGGGAAACGTTTTCAATCATTTTTAGAAAAAGTGAAAAATCACCATTTGATGTTCCGGGCATTAAAACCAAGGCAACCACGAAAGACATTCTTGATGCGGTTAAAGAATCAAGAGAACGATTTGCCGAACAAGACGTTCAAAATTGAGGGGCAGGGACGAGCGGCTTTGCTTTAAACAGCATCTTGGCCTTCGAATTGCCCGGCCTTTATTAGCGGCGCAATCCCTGCCCGCAACTTTAACTCTGCGTTAAAATTTCACATATCCAACAGATCTGTCAGAAACTCAGATTTTGTTACGTTTTATTCTTCACAGGCTTCAGGAGTGCATGCCCTTCCTTTAAGATGGAAAAAGAACTTGAGACTTTTTTTAATCTTATTGGAAAATATTTTGGGAGAGAAATAGGTTCCGGCAACTTTTTTATTAATTTCACCGATTGTGGGATAGGGATGCACGGCAGAAGCCAGTGTGGAAAGTTTGACATTGCCATTTAACATTGCCACCCATTCACCGATCAAGTCTCCTGCTCGTGGGCCTAAAATCTGAACACCCACCGGCTTTTCTTTCTCATTTAGGATCATTTTAATCTTGCCGACTTTTTCGCCCTCTGCCAGGCTTCGGTCGTTGTCCTGGAATTGCTCTGTCCAAACCGCATAATCGATTCCGGCCGCCTGTGCTGTTTTTTCATTCATTCCGATGCTTGCCAGCTCGGGATCTGAGTAGGTACACCATGGCAGAAACGTATAATCGGTTTTCCGGGGAAGATGAAAAATTACGTTGGTGATGACAATACCCCCTTCGTAGCCGGCGGCGTGGGTGAACTGAAAGCCTCCGTTTACATCTCCGGCCGCATAAATGTGTTTGTGATTTGTTCTTAGCCGTTTATCTACCGTGATGCCTGTTTTATCAAATTGAACCCCAATATCTTCGAGTCCCAGTTCCTGGACGTTGGCGGATCTGCCCATGGCCACAAGGATGGTTTCGGCGTTCAGGCGGATAGTTTTGTCCTCAGCATTTTTTATGACCACTTGTTTGTGGCGGCCCAGATCTTTTGTAGTTTGAATGGAAGAATTCAAGTGGAAGACAACACCTTCGGAGCGCATGACGTTCATCACTCCATCGGCCATATCTTTGTCCTCTTTTCCCAGAATCTGGTCGGCGCGATCCACAATATACACCTTTGTGCCCAGACGGTTAAAGGCCTGTCCCATTTCTGTTCCTATGGGACCGCCGCCTAAGATGATCATAGACTCAGGCAGATGATCCAAATAAAAAATTTCTTTGTTGGTGATATGAGGCGTGTTCATCAGACCTTCAATGGGAGGAACCACCGGAGATGAGCCGGTTGCAATAACCCAGTGCTTTGCGGAAAAGGTGTTTCCGTTCAACCGGATGGCGTGTTCATCGATAAATTTTGGGTCTCCAAATTCTACTTTGGCCCCAAGATTGCAAAATCTTTCTTCGGAATCATGCTGTTGAATGATGCTTATCACCGATTTAATCCTTTTTGACACCCGCTCAAAATCTACCGGCGGCACTTCAACCTGGGGTAGACCGAAGGCTTTGGCATTTTTCATCTGGTGATAAACATGAGCCGTTTTGATCAAGGTTTTACTGGGAACGCATCCAAAATGCAGACAGTCACCGCCAAGCTCCTTTTCTTTTTCAACCAAAAGGGTTTTAGCTCCCAGTTGGGCGGCACCGGATGTAACCGTCAGTCCGGCGGCACCGCCGCCGATCACTCCGATATCATAATCATAATTGGCCATGATATCCTCCTTGTTTCGCGAACCGTGGGTATGGCTAAATTTTAAGACGCATAAATGGAACACTTGCGTACGGCCATGGCTGCTTCCTGCAACGCTTCGGCAAAGGTAGGATGGCCGTGAACGGTCCGGGCAATATCTTCGGAACTTGCACCGAATTCAACAGCCAGAACACATTCGGCGATCATGTCCGCGGCGCGAGGTCCGATGATATGCACACCCAAAATTCGATCAGTTTTAGAATGGGAGATGAGCTTGACAAATCCGTCCTTTTCCCCCATGCACCGGGCCCGCCCGGCCCCTGAAAAAGGATAGGTGCCGATACAATACGGGATATTGCGTTCTTTGACCTGCTCCTCGGTGAGACCGACACTGGCAACCTCGGGCCAGGTATAGACGACCGCTGGAATGGCATCGTAATTTACCTCACCGGAGAGGCCGGCGATACACTCGGCGGCGGCGATTCCTTCCGCCGAGGCTTTATGGGCCAGCATAGGTCCCGGGATGAGATCACCGATAGCATAGATGGAAGGAATGTTGGTTCGATATACTTCATCCACCAGCACATGGCCGGTTCGAGAATCGGTTTTTACGCCGATCTCTTCCAACCCCAAATTTTGCGTCAGGGGCCGTCTGCCCACCGACACCAGGAGACGATCACACGTAATCGTATCTTCTTTTCCGTTAGATTCCAGTGTCATCCCTACTTTGTTTCTGGATATTTTGGCGCCCGTAACCCGGGTATTTAAGTAAATTTCCAGCCCCTGCTCTTTGAGGATCCGGCCCAGGGTTCGGGCCACCTGACCATCCAGGGTGGCGGCAATTTGAGGCAGCATTTCAACAACGGTTACTTTTGCGCCCAGGCGAAGCCAGACCGATCCCAGTTCCAAACCGATATATCCCCCTCCCACAATACCCAGGTGCTTGGGAACCGTTTTAAATGACAGGGCTTCCGTAGAAGTGACGATATGTTTGCCGTCAAATTCCAGGCCGGGCACTTGAACCGGCGTACTGCCGGTGGCAAGAATGATGGACCGGGTTTCAAGGGTCTGCGGTTTCCCCTTATTCGAAGATCCGGAAGGTTTGGATATCTCAACACGGTTAACATCGGAAAGCCGTGCGGTTCCGTGAAACACCTTGATGCTGTTTCCTTCAAGAAGTTTGCGAACATTATCCGTGAGGTCTTTAACCACCTGTTCTTTGCGTGCCATCATTGCCGGCAGATCCAGACTTAATTTACCTGTTTTAATCCCATGGGAAGCAAAGTGATCTTTAGCCAGGTGAAAATATTCACTGGAGTCCAGCAGCGCTTTACTCGGAATGCATCCCACATTCAGGCATACCCCGCCCAAACGGGCCTCCTTTTCAACACAAGCCACCTTTAAGCCCAGTTGGGCCGCGCGTACGGCCGCCACGTATCCTCCGGGGCCCGTACCGATAACCGTAAGGTCGTAACTTTCTTTCTGTGTCATATTTAAATCTCCATCATAATCCGTTCCGGATTCTCAATGATTTCCTTAATCCGTACCAAAAAGGTGACCGCTTCTCTTCCGTCCACGATTCGGTGATCATAGCTGAGGGCCACGTACATCATGGGCCGTATTTTTATCTCATCATCGACAACCACCGGCCGTTTTTCAATTTTATGCATCCCTAATATGCCGCTTTGGGGCATATTTAAAATCGGGGTGCTGAGCAAAGATCCGAAAACTCCGCCGTTGCTGATGGTAAATGTGCCTCCTTCTAAGTCGGCCAGTTCAAGGCGATTGTTTTTTATTTTATCCACAAAGTCCACAATAGCCTGTTCGAGTTGGGCAAAGCTTAAATTTTCAGCATTGCGAATGACCGGGACTACCAGACCGCGGGGGGTGCCGATGGCAACGCCGATATGGTGATAGTGATGGTAAACAATCTCTTTCCCGTCAATAAATGCATTAATTTCAGGGAATTCTTTGAGAGCCTCCACGCATGCTTTGATAAAAAAAGACATAAACCCCAGAGATATCCCATACTTTTCACGAAAGGTTTCCTTGAACTGGGTCCGGATGTCCATGGTACGGGTCATGTCGATTTCGTTAAAAGTGGTGAGCATGGCGGTCTTCTGTTTGGCTTCCACAAGGCGTGATGCAATGCGCTGGCGAATCGGACTCATGGGTTTGCGGCTAATTTCCTTCCCTACGGGGGGAACGGGTTTCGAGGATATTTCAGATTCTGGAAGCGGAAGTTTCCGGGTTTCCGGCGGCGCAGGTTCGGAAACCTGAACCGCTGCCCGGGCCTGTTCCAAATATAGAAGTACATCGCCTTTGGTAATTCTGTTGCCCGGCCCGGTACCGGTGACGGCGGTAATATCGAGATTTTTTTCAGCAACCAACCGCCGGACCGACGGCGGAATGATTTGCCGAACATCGGGCAGTGGTGGTTCCGTGGGTGATTTTTCGGGTAAAACTACGGTAGGAGCCGGTTCCTCGGTTTTTACCGGTGGCGCCGAAGGAATGGGCGCTTCTTTTTCAGGCGGGGCCGGTTTGGATGGATACGCCGGCGCTGCTTGGGTGTCGATAATTCCCACCACCGTGCCGATGGCAACGGTTTCCCCCTGGGATACCCGGATCTTTAGAACGCCTGACGCCTCGGCCACGATTTCCAAGGTGACCTTGTCGGTTTCCACAACAAAGAGCGGGTCGTCTTTTTGGACCGTATCTCCGTCCTTTTTATACCACTCCACAAGAACCGCTTCCTGCACGGATTCTCCAACATGCGGAATTTTGATTTCTATCTCCATGGTTGCTCCTTTGCAGTTGCTCCGAAGGCAAAAACTTCAGGGGTTTACTTTTTTTCAATGCCCAAAGCCTCCTGGATGACGGCGTTCTGTTCCTTTCGATAGATATTGGGAAAACCGGTTGCCGGGCTGGCCGAAGCGTTTCGACCCATGTATTCAACCGGTTTTCCGGTTATTTTTTCCAGGCGACGGCCCATAAAAAACCAGGCCCCCATGTTCTCCGGCTCTTCTTGAACCCAGAAATATTGTTTGGCTTTGCGGTATGTTTTGATCACATTTTTCAGCGAATTTTCAGGAAAGGGATAGAGTTGTTCCAGGCGCAAAACAGCAGTGTCCTTTTTTTTCACTTCCCGGCGTTTTTGAAGGAGTTCATAAAATATCTTGCCGCTGCAAAAAAGGACCCGGTTAGCGTTTTTAAAATGATCCGGGTCGTCCAGTACTTGCTGAAATGATCCGGAGGCCATATCGCCGAGGCCGGAAACCGCCAGGGGATGGCGTAACAGACTTTTTGGGGCCATCACCACAAGGGGCTTGCGAAAATCGCTGATGACCTGGCGCCGGATCAGGTGAAAATACTGCGCCGGTGTAGTGAGATTGCACACCTGGATATTATCGCCCGCACACAACTGCAAGAAACGCTCCAGGCGGGCGCTGGAATGTTCAGGACCCAGACCTTCCCATCCGTGAGGAAGCAGCAAAACCAGGCCGCTTAACCGCTGCCATTTTGTTTCTCCGCTGGCAATGTAAAGATCGATGACCGATTGAGCATTGTTGGCAAAATCGCCGAACTGGGCCTCCCAGATGACAAGACCGTTAGGCTGTGCCATGGAGTACCCGTATTCAAAGCCAAGGATACCCGCTTCGGAAAGCATGCTGTCGTACACCGAGAAAGTGCCTTGGGTTTTAGCTACGCTATTCAGCGGCACATATTCTTTTCCGCTTTGGGTATCCATTAACACACTATGGCGCTGGCTGAAAGTGCCGCGGCCGCTGTCCTGGCCGCTTAAACGGATGGGAATACCTTCCGCCAGCAACGAGGCAAAGCAAAGGGCCTCTGCATTGGACCAATCGATATTTTCTCCCTTTTCAATGCAATCCAGACGTTTTTTTAACAGTCGTTCGAGTTTGGGATTCAAGGAAAATCCATCCGGAACCGTATTCAGTTTGCGGGCAAAAGACGCGAGTTTTTCCTCCGGCACCCCGGTTTTCAGAGCTTCATGGGAGTAACGTCCGTGAAAATTTGTCCAGTTTTCATAAAAACGGGATTCGGGAAAGAGGCAAACGCTTTCATGCACCTCCTGATACGCGGTGTTCAGCCGGCTGTTTATTTTATCCTCCATACCCGCAAGATCTTTTGCTGCTATCAGACCTTCTTTTATGAGTTTTTCACTGTATATGTTATAAAGGGGCGGCCGCTCTTTGATTCGTTCATACATCAGGGGCTGGGTGAAATAAGGCTCGTCGCCTTCATTATGACCGTACCGGCGGTAACAGATCACATCGATGACCACATCTTTGTTATAGGTCTTCCGGTATTCGGCGGCAAGCCGGACAACATGAACAGCGGCTTCCGGATTTTCGCCATGCACATGGAAAATCGGGACCATGAGCATTTTCGCCACATCCGTGGCGTATCGGGTGGAGCGGGCATTTTCCGGAAGTGTTGTATATCCGATCTGGTTATTGATGATCAAATGGATGGTGCCGCCGGTTTTATAGCCGGCGATCTGAGACATATTAAGGGTTTCGGTCACAACACCCTCACCGGCAAAAGCTGCGTCGCCATGGATTAAAAGCGGTAAGACCGTGCCCTTATTGTCGATTCCGAGGATGTCCTGGCGGGCTCTGGCAATCCCTTGAACAACCGGATTCACGGACTCCAAATGGCTTGGATTGTTGACTAGAAATATGCGAAGAGACTGCCCTTGGTGTGTCTTTATATCCGCAAGATACCCGTTGTGGTATTTAACGTCGCCGGAGCCGAAGATGTTGTCCGGATCATGGCAGTTTTCGAATTCGCTGAAAATTTCTTGGTAAGACTTGTTTAAGACATTGGTCTGGACATTTAAACGGCCGCGATGGGCCATGCCCAGAATTATTTCACAGTGCCCCTGCCGTCCGGCCAAACTGACAAGAAAATCAAGTATGGGGATAATGACTTCCGCACCTTCCAGGGAAAACCGCGTCTGGCCCAGATAGGTTTTGTGAAGGAACTGTTCAAAAAGAGCGGATTCATATAGTTTTTCCAAAATTCTACGCTTATCTTCAGGATTCAGATCCGGGCAGTTTCGAACCGGCTCCATGCGATCCTGCAACCAGCGGCGCTCATCGGGATCCTGTAGATGCATAAATTCTACACCGATGGATCTGCAGTAGGTTTGTTTAAGAATGTTGATGAGATCCTTCAGCGAAGTTAGGTTGCTTTTAGAAAGGTTTTGGGCGTAAAACAGGGTATCCAGAGCTTTTACGCTAAGATCGAAAGCAGCCAGGTTCAGCAAAGGATGGTCGGTGGGACAGGACGTAAGGGGGTCCAGACAGGCCAGTAAATGGCCGATATTACGATAACGGGATATCAGTGCGTGCACACGGGATTGTCGCAGCGCCTGCTCTTCATCCCAAACCGGTGCGGCTTCCCTGTCTTGGGCACCGGCCAATTCAAAGCCTTGGAAGAAAAAACGCCAGTCCGGAGATACCGCGTTGGGATCGGCTTTCCACTGTTCATATTGGGCGTCGATGAAGTCCGCGTTCAACGTTTCAAATCGGTTCATGCGCTTGTGCCTAATTTCTGATGGTTGTCATTGGCCAACGGTGACGGGTCATCGACCATCTGTCTTTCTGGTTTTTTCCGATATATGTTTTTTGAACCATTTCACCACCGAATCGGAAACCTGCCGGCGAGATTCCTTTGGGCCGAACATGTGATCCGCGCCGGGAAAAATAGCCGTCGTTGTGTTTTCACGATTCAATTTTTGCGCTAGGTATGCTTCTTGTACCGGAACAATTTCGTCGTGGTCCCCGTGGACAATCAGCAAAGGAGACTTCAAATTTGCTATTGTTTCCGGGAGATTATACTGTCCGGCGTCGGCGAAAAAGCCGGTTGAAAGTTTCAGCGAGCGGCCCCGGCTGCTAAAGGATATCCTGCCGGTGTCATAAAGTTCTTTGCGCTGGCTCTGGC
>Ga0315537_1003028_pt1 | contig 12617 bp, 12 predicted proteins | sample SalMarSW160270MG_FD_203091 | JGI IMG/M metagenome (GOLD analysis project Ga0315537, IMG submission 203091) | Salt marsh sediment microbial communities from the Plum Island Ecosystem LTER, Massachusetts, United States - Salt Marsh Sediment SW1602-70 ... | reverse complement strand
CGATCGGTTAAGGCATAAAGGTATTTTTTAGGAAGCCCATTTGTGTTTATTTGCGTCCATTTGCGGTGAAATAAAATTTATGTATCATTAATCTTCCAGATTGTCCCTTCCGCTCGATCTTCTATAATTATGTTCATGTCGGCAAGCTGATTTCTGATCTGATCCGCCTTTTCCCAGTTCTTTGCCTTTCTGGCCTCATCCCGTTCTTTAATCATTTGATCAATAACCCCCGGATCAATGGATTTTTGTTCAAGGACCCGAGTCTGTTTTTTTTCGAAATAAATTTTGGGTTGTTCCGCAAGTATTCCTAATATGCCGCCGATTCTCAGAATGTCGACATAATGGGATTGGGCGGTTTTTTTAATTTCAGGTGACAAATCATTTTTTTTCTGGTCCAACAGGCGATTGATGCTTCGAACCGTGTCAAAAAGGATGCCGATACCGCGGGCGGAATTAAAATCATCATCCATTGCCTCTGAAAACCGCTGCCAGCATTCTCCGGGTTCAACCGCTTCATCCGGTTTCACGCCTATTTTATTTTCAATACGTTCAAGAAGTGCATAGATCTTGTCAAGTCCCATTCTTGCCTCATCCAAAGCCTGGTCCGTAAAATCGATGGGGCTGCGGTAATGATTGGAGAGAAGAAAAAGACGCACGGTTTCAGGATGATAAATTTTTAAAACATCCTTAATCATCAAGAAATTACCCAGCGATTTCGACATCTTTTCCTGATTAATATTTACAAAGCCGTTATGAATCCAGTATTTTACAAACGGTTTACCCGAAACGCTTTCTGACTGGGCGATTTCGTTTTCATGATGCGGAAAACAAAGATCCTTACCTCCGCCGTGGATATCGAAGGTTTCACCCAGATATTCATTGCTCATGGCCGAGCATTCAATATGCCAACCGGGCCTTCCCATGCCCCAGGGGCTTTCCCAGGCAGGTTCTCCGGGTTTTGCGGATTTCCATAAAACAAAATCAAAAGGGTTTTGTTTCCTTTCATCAATATCGACTCTTGCTCCGGCCTCCATATCTTCAAGTTTGCGACCGGACAGTTTTCCATATTCATTGAATTTTTCAACGGAATAATAGACATCGCCATTTATTCGGTATGCAAAACCTTTTTGTATCAGCTTTTCAACAAACTTTAGAATCTGGTTCATATGCTCGGTGGCTTTTGGCTCGATTGTCGCCCGCTCAACATTCAGGGCATCCATGTCTTTATAGAATTCCGTGATATATTTTTCAGCAACTGCTTTGCAATCAATGCCGAGTTGGTTGGCTTTATTAATAATTTTATCATCAACGTCGGTAAAATTTCTGACATATGTCACATCATATCCTTTTGCTTTGAGATATCTTGCGATAACATCAAACACCACCACGGATCTTGCATGCCCGATATGACAGGCATCGTATACGGTAGGACCGCAAACATACATACGGACCCTGCCGGGTTCCAAAGGTTCAAACTTTTCCTTTTTTCCGCCCAATGTATTGAAAACGCGAAGCGTCATAATTCTCTTCCTGTTTTTAATGGATTCATCCGGATAATTATTGGTTTTTGTTCCGTAAGTCAATGAGAGCCACGCACATGGCCCCGATGCCCTCCCCTCTTCCGATCATTCCAAGACCTTCGAGTGTTGTTGCTTTTACATTAACACACTCCGGATCGATTTCAATTGTTCGGGCAATGTTTTTTTGCATTTCCTTTCTGTATGGGGAGAGTTTTGGAGCATCGGCAAAGATTGTCGAATCCAAATTCATGATTTTAAATTTCTTACTGCTGACCAATTCATAGGTTTTGGCAAGAATCTTTATGCTGGAAATGTCTTTGTAGTCCGGGTCGGTGTCCGGAAAATGCATGCCGATATCACCCAGACCTGCGGCTCCCAACAGTGCGTCACACACCGCATGAACCAGCACATCGGCGTCTGAGTGCCCGAGCAGTCCTTTTTCGAATGGAATGTCAACCCCGCCCAGAACAAGTTTCCGCCCTGCAGCAAGTCGATGAACATCATATCCTATACCTATGCGCATGGTAATCTCCGCGTTCTAACATCTCAGTATTTATATAACTTATTGAATTTAAATGGGTTTAATAGATTTTAAGTTTTTGCCTCATATATGGTCCCAGTGAAATAAAAAAAGTTTCACGGGATAAAAATAATGGAATATTGGAATGATGTTTTTAAAGTAACTTGTAAGTTTTTTTATGTTTTTGTCAGGTACATTCACCCAATAAATCATTACACCAGCATCCCAAAACCCATTATTCCATTATTCCTTTATTCCAACATTCCAGTTGTATCTATCTATACCCCATATAATTTCTTGACGCAATACCGATCCATAGCTATATCAGGTGTTATAAACACTTCATTGAATTTTGTGTCATTTTTTTTAAGAGTTGCGGGAAAAAGTCATGTCTATCCAAATGCTTGCCCAAGAACTTTACCGGCTTTTGCAAGAAGTCGAAAAAATCGAAAAGCAGCTCGAGAATTCTTCTCCGGAGAAAAAAGAAGAAATCAAAGATAAACTTCGTAAATTAAGAGCCGAACGAAATCGAATACGTGCCGCTCTTGATGGCAGAATAGGCCGTCAATCAAAACATCACATAAAGTAATTCATTCGATCAACCGGTTAATGAAATGTGCTGTTGCCAACGTGAAAACTTTGTTTTAATATAGGGATAGTTGGCAAAAGAAATTGAAAAAATTGTGGCGTAATGAAACTATAGATCTATACTGATTTTTTTAACCCGTTGATTCGCTGCCCAGCAGATCGAGGCCTTCTCGGATGACTTCAGTTCCGGCCTTTCCGGCAACGGCCTGCTCGATATCTTCTAGAGACGTGATGACAGACCTTGCACCACAGTTAAGAACAACCTGAATGGCCGCCTCTATTTTGGGTTTCATGGAACCCGGAGAAAAATGGCCTTCTTTTAGGTATCGTTGCGCTTGTTCAAGAGTCACAGACCTAAGGAATTTTTGATTTTTGGTGCCATAGTTAAGGGCAACTCCTTGAACATCCGTTGCGATTAAGAAAATATCCGCCCCAACTTCCTCTGCTAATTTTGCACTGGCCAAATCTTTATCGATAACCGCATCAATTCCTTGAAAGGTGCGTCCTTCACGGATTACCGGTATTCCGCCGCCTCCGCAACAAATAACAATAAAATTCATTTCGATAAGTTTTTTGATCTCACGTTTTTCAACAATACTGACGGGCTTGGGTGACACAACCACTCGCCGATATCCTTTAGCAGTTTTTCGCATTGGATATGGAACGGATGCAGCTTCTTTTTCCGAATAAACAGGACCGATGGGTTTTAAGGGGTTTTTAAAGGCCGGGTCATTTTCATCCACAACCACATAACTGATAAGGCTGACCAAAGGTTGGGTATGGATCCCTAATGCCATGAGTTCGCTGTCCAATGTCGATTCTATCATATAGCCGATCTGGCCTTGGGTTTGTGCAACCAGAATTTCCAGGGGCAATTTAGGAACTACAGTGCAGTGTTCTTGCTGTAGCAACAAGTTTCCCACTTGAGGCCCGTTGCCGTGGGTGATGATAATTCTATATGTTCTGGAGAGCCTGGCGATTTGCCGAATGGGCACCTTCAAATTTTCAAATTGCTCTTCAACGGTACCCTTCTGTCCTTTCCGGATGAGAGCATTGCCGCCAAGAGCCACTATCAGTGTTTTATTTGCATTTTTCATACATTTAAACGTTTTAAAAGTACTTCTTCCAATAAGGGCCTGCCATGGTCGCGATATTCATAGTATACCCTGAGAGTCGGTTTGTTGATTGAGACGAGTTTGGGAAGATCGATGGGCGTTGCAAAGAGAACCTGTTCGCAATCAACTTTATTAATGGTAATCTCCAAATCGTGAATTTGTTCTTTGCTGTATCCCATGGCAGGCAGCAGGGCGCCAACATGTGGATACTTTTCGAAAGTATCCTTTAGGGTTCCGAAAATGTAGGGTCTGGGGTCAACAATATTTGCTGCTCCATACAATTTAGCGGCAATAGTACCGGCCCCAAACGGCATTCCTCCGTGAGTAAGCGTTGGGCCGTCTTCAACGACCAAAACACGTTTTCCCCGGATAAGATCAGGATGATCAACAAAAACTGCTGATTTAGCTAACACAATATCCGCATTTGGAGCATGTTTTTCAATGTTTTTTCGTACGCGTTTCACCTGGTCTGTATTCGCACTGTCCACCTTATTGATTATCGCGATATCTGCCATAATCATGTTGGTTTCACCGGGATAATACAGCAGTTCGTCTCCTGCTCGATGAGGATCAAATATTACGATGTGAACATCCGGATAATAAAAAGGCGTATCATTGTTTCCGCCGTCCCATACAATAAAATCGGCCTCTTTTTCCGCTGCTTTAAGAATTTGAATGTAATCGATTCCCGCATAAACCACAATACCTTGACTTACCAGGGGCTCATACTCCTCTCTTTCCTCGATGGTACACTGATGCTTCTCAAAATCTGCATAACAGGCAAAGCGTTGCACAATCTGCTTCGTCAAATCCCCGTAAGGCATTGGATGGCGAACCACCACAACCCTTTTACCCATTTTCCTCATGATCTTGCATACATGGCGGGTTGTTGGTGATTTGCCACATCCCGTCCGTACGGCACAAATAGCCACAACCGGCTTAACCGACCTGAGCATCGTATATGTGGCGCCAATAAGTATGAAATCCGCCCCCCAGGCCATGGCCACAGAAGCCTTATGCATAAGGTCCACGTGGGAAATATCGCTGTAGGAAAACGCAACCAGATCCACTTTGTGTTGCTGGACAAGATCAGCAAGCTGATTTTCCGGATAGACGGGGATACCCTCCGGGTAAAGCTCTCCCGAAAGCTCAGGTGGATAGCGGCGATTTTCTATATCCGGAATCTGAGCCGCCGTGAAAGCAATGACCTTGTACCGGGAATTGTTTTTAAAATAGATGTTGAAGTTGTGAAAATCCCGACCCGCGGCTCCCATTATAATGACCTTTTCAACCATACGATTCCCCTGATGAATGTTTATTTTTGGGTCAAAACCTTTTCAATTCTCTCCATGGCCCAGTCGATTTCTTTTTTGCTAATGACCAGTGGCGGCGCAAAACGAATAACGTTTTCATGGGTTTCTTTGCAAAGCAGACCTTGCGTCATCAACGCTTCACAATACTGTCGCGCTCCACCGGCCTCCTGAATAAATTCCACGGCAAGCATGAGCCCCTTACCCCGGACTTCCTTTATATATGAATTTTTAATCTGTGACAACTTGGACAGGAAATACTCCCCCATGGCGGCAGCGTTTTCGATCATGTTCTCTTCAATCAAAACCTTAAGGGCGGTCCTGGCGATGGCACAGGCCAGAGGGTTGCCTCCGAAAGTACTCCCGTGTTCACCCGGACGCAAAACATCCATGACCTCTTTGTTGGAAAGCACCGCAGAAATGGGATAAAACCCCCCGGAAAGTGCCTTTCCGATAAGGGTTAGATCTGCCTCAATCCCGTCATGCTGCTCGGCCAGAAGCTTACCTGTCCGGCCCAATCCGGTCTGGATCTCATCCAGGACCAAAACCACGTTATTTTTCTCGCAAATAGACTTGGCCTCTTTTAGAAATCCTTCCGGAGGTATAATTACCCCGGCCTCCCCCTGGATCGGTTCCACCATAAATGCCACCGTGTTGGTGGTTATCGCCGCTTCAAGAGCAGTTATATCACCAAAAGGGATAATTTTAAAACCCGGGGTAAAAGGGCCAAACCCATCGCGGGAATGTACATCCGTGCTGAACCCAACAATGGTAATGGTCCGGCCGTGGAAATTATTCTCACATACGATGATCTCGGCTTGATCTTTGGTGACACCTTTTACCTTGTATCCCCACTTGCGAACCGCCTTGATGACCGTCTCAACCGCTTCGGCTCCGCTGTTCATGGGCAAAATTTTGTGAGAATTGGTCAGTTCACAGATTTCTTTATAAAGCAGGCCTAATTGATCGTTTCGGAAGGCACGAGAAGTCAGGGTTAACTTCCGGGACTGTTCGATCATCGCACTCATGATCTTCGGGTGGCAATGTCCCTGGTTGACCGCCGAATAAGCTGAAAGGCAATCCATGTATTTTTTGCCTTCCACATCCCAGACCCAAACTCCTTCACCGCGGTGCAACACCACGTCAAGAGGCTTATAATTGTGAGCCCCGAATTTGTCTTCCAATCTTATGTAATACTGAGGATCCATTTTAAAACTCTTTCATTTCTATAGGTTTCCGGCCGACTTAAAAAACCAGCAAGTCTTTTCTTCCCCGAATCTATCATAAAAATTAATGCTGGAATACGAGAAACAAATTTATCCCGCTTTTGGCGGAATAAAATTTCCGAGACGTTTAATCACGTATTATCTTATTTGCTTTTTGCCCCGTCCTGCTTTCTAAAATATTTTTTAACATATTAAAATTATATCTGAAAAATAATATCAGGAAAGCATAGAATCGGGTTTTAAGCAAATGGGAAAGAATACTTTTGGGGATGGACACTAGTTAATCCCAAACCCGGAGCGCTTCAAAGGTCAGTCCCCGGGTCTGGGGAAAAGAGTTATTTCTGCATCGCCTTGTTGAAAATGGCTTCTGCTTTATTGGCCATGTCTTCCGCCTTTTGTGCAGAGGCTGCAGCATCGTCGGCCGCTTTTTCGGCTCGGTCTGCAGCGTTTTCAGCGCGTTGAGCATCTGCATCAGCTTTCTGTGTGCAATCCTGGGCTATCGCCTTGGCCGCCTTAGCCTCTTGAAGAGCCTGCTGAACCTGATCCTGTAACGCCTTCACAGGCTGACACGTGGCACAGCTTATGAGCGTGGTCGCCAAAAATATTGATAATACCAAGCACAACAAACCATATCCATATTTCCGCATAATCATTTAATTTCCTCCTCCTATTCCTTGGGTATTAAATAAACAGAATGTTGTCAGGAGTTCGACGCTTTCGTAGAGATTGAGACATCACCTCCCTTCTTTTGAAATCCCACGCAAACGGGAACACCGCTTTGTTTTTGAAGGGCATTCTTAACCGCTTCATGTGAGATGCTGCTCCAAAGGCCCATCTCTTTTAATTGGCGGCTGATATGCGCCGCCATATCCGGTATCCTCCCGTAAATATCCGGATGAACCTCAATGAATATCTTTCCGTCCACAACCCCAATCTTTACGGGCTCATAAATAATTTCAAAGGGTGTACCCACACAAACCTCTTCGAAAAAGAGAGCGATATGTTCAGGATACAGACGGATGCATCCATGACTGACGAGCCGCCCGATTCCCCAAGGAATATTGGTTCCATGAATACCATATCCGTCAAGTGACAGTCCTACCCAATATTTCCCCAAAGGGTTATACGGTCCCGGAGGAACCGATATGAATCCGTATTTTGGTCTGAGTGACTCCGGGACCACCCATACCGGGTTAACCTTGCGATCCGTAATCTTTCCATTGGCCACAGGTGTTTTCCAGCCAAGATCTCCGATGCCAATGGGGAATGTTGTCACCATACCGGTTTTCGGAAGAAAGTGATACAGCCTCAATTCCGGCAGATTAATCACAACTCCCTGGTGCTGGGTCGGTGGCAAGATCCATCGGGTGGGGATGTCAATGCAACGTCCGGAATCGGGAATCCAAGGATCCATTCCCGGATATAGCAACTGGATTTCGTTAAAGCCCAGATCGAAATTCCTCGCAATGTCCAAAATTGTTTCTTTAGGAGCAATGGTGTGGTGCTGTATACATCCCACAACTGATTTACCCGGACCATATGAATAACCGCCGGCAATTCCCGTTGGGCAGCCCATAGCTGTGAAAATACTTAACGCTAAAATAACTATCTTAACCATATTGATAAACACCATCAATAATCTTTAATTCGGTCAGTAATTTTAGGTCTCTGGAATTATACAACTTTACAAAATTACGGGTTTATTAATGATAACCTCTTTATGCCATCATTTTTGCCCCGCCTGCCCCGTAAGTTCCCGTAAAACTGCCGGGACATGCCGGCAGATCTTACCAGGGTGACATTTTATTTCACCGGGGCCGTTTTTCCAATTGAGGCAAAGCCCCTAAATCTGATGAACTCGTAAAAAGTCCGATTTAGACGGTTTCGTAAAAAGTTCAAATTCAAGGTTTGCAAATTTTGTAATCATGAGGCGTACTTATCGTACGTTGAATGATTGCGAAATGCAGCACAACGCAGAAGTTGGATTTTTTACGAAACCGTTAAATTTGATTACTAACATTTTACGATGGATATAACAATTCAAAAAAAATCATTTGCACAACTTCGACCTTTTTAATCTGAAGGAACTCTTTTTGAAAGCGGTCTCATCAATAAATGCCGATTGTAATTCAGGAGATATTTTTGCCAAATTCAACAGGCGAAAAAGCAACCTAATAGGTTATTATCAGTTATTATTTGTTACTATAATACTACTAAATATTATAAGCTTGACATAATTAACCAATTAGACTATTTGGTGCCTTTTGTTAACCGGCTTGACTGACGAAGTTGCGAATCTTTTTTTGAAAAAACTTCTTCAGGGGAAAGAAATAACTGCCGTAATCAAGCCACTGTGTGAATGTTGAAGGATGAATGTAATGAAGGAGGAATCGGGGAGGATGCCTGGTACCTAAATGCCAAGAAATATCTGGATAAAAGATGTTTGTTAGATTCTTTTATCATGCCCAATGGCATACGGTATGGTGAAAAAGTAATCCAATTTTAGAAAGGTTTTTTTAACTCAAACAAAAGAAAGGAGTTTGTGATGAAGATGATTAAAAATTTGGTGGTTTTCCTGGTGATCTCATCCTTTTTCCTGGTTACTCATGCATACGGGGTGGAGAAAAGGCTTCTTTTCCATGCCGGTCTTGGCCAACGTGCGGCATTAAATGAAATCAAGGCGGTTTTTGAAAAGAGACACCCGGATATTAAGGTCAACTTTTCCTACAAGGGTTCAGGATATTTTATTGCTGATATCACCCGATCAAGACAGGGAGATCTTTTTATGCCCGGTGAGGAATTCTATCTGATGCAGGCAGTGGAAAGGGGTTTTCTCACAGACTATGAACCCAAAACGGATATCCCCGCCTATTTTGTTACCGTGATTATCACTCCCAAGGGGAACCCAAAAAATATAAAGAAAATAGAGGATTTTGCCAAGCCCGGCGTCAGGGTTGGACTCGGAAATCCAAGGTCATGTGCTATTGGGATCTGGCATCAAAAAACCTTCAAAAAAGCGGGTATCTGGGACAAGGTAAAGGAGAATGCAACACTGAGCGCCAAATGCATCCCGGAACTGGGTAATGCAACTCAGCACAGGGCCATTGATGCTACCATCGTCTGGGCAACCACAGCGGTTCTCTATCTTAGAGATGTTGAGATTATACCCATCGAACACAAATATCGGGGTATTATAAGGCTGCCGGTGGGTGTGCTCAAGTTTGCCCGATATCGAGAGGAGGCCCAAGGGTTAATGGATTTTATTTTATCCGAAGAGGGGCGGGCAATTTTTCATAAACATGCCTACGCGGTCAATCCGGTTATCCCTGTAGATAAACAGGGTTTCTGTCTGGACGGGACCACTGATCAGGATATGGAATATCTGGTAAATTCAGCAAAGGCGGTAAAAGATGAGTCATTTCCGGTTACCAAAGAGACGGTCGGTGATTTAGCAGGGGAAGTTTTAAGACAGAAAAAAACAACAAGGGCGGGAGATTAAAGTAAAAAGGAATTAAAGTGGATCTAAGATCTAGAGGCGGGTGGTGGCCTGCCCTCTGTATTGGAATTACCGGCATTATTCTAGCTGTCTATATTTTGCTGGTGACAAGCAACTGGATTTATCTGGGATTGCATGACACCTTGTATTTCTTCTCAAAATCGAGGATGTGGGAGCGGTTCTGGTTGACGGTCTGGACTGCAACGGTCTCCATGTCTTTCTCTTTGCTTATCGGTATCCCTGCAGGCTATGCCCTTTCCCGATTTCGATTTCCCTGCCGTTATTTATTTGCCAGCATCATAGACCTGCCGATTGTGGTTTCTCCCGCGGTAGTAGGGGCATTTCTCTTTGGAATAACGACCAGGTTTCCCTTTGACTGGATTAGTGAATATTACGGCATCTATATCGGCAGAAATGTATATGGTGTCCTGCTGGTGCAATTTACGGTAACCGCCGCTTTTTGTGCCCGACTGATGAAGGCAAGCTTTGATATGATACCCACCAGGTTTGAGGCGGTTTCCCACAGCTTAGGCGCTTCTCCCTCCCGGACATTCTTTAAGGTGGTTCTTCCTATGGCAAAAAATGGGATTATCGCCAGTATGATAGTGGTCTGGGCAAGGGCAGCCGCCGAGTGGGAAGGACTTATGTTATTTGTTGGGGCGACCGAAGGGAAAACAGATATTATGCCCTTTGCAATCTATCTTGACTGGAATGGAGGTATGATGGGATGGGTAACCTCAATGAGTATTGTCTGCATCCTGATGGCAATATCCGCGATATCGGCAATGAAAATAATCGGGGGAAAGAGCAATGTCTGGTGAAAGACACAGCCGAAAAATCTTTAATGCCTTTTTTTACAGTTTCGCCGGTTTCCTATTCCTTTATTCCGCTTATCTTTTTTTAAGCAATCTGGATCAGCTCTTTGTAACCGAGGCAGCAGTAAAAACCCGGGAAATAACTAATTGGGGCGAGGATAGGGAAATCTTAAACCAGTTTGCGGGAGGTTTCTGGAAAGATCCCTATTTCTGGAAATCGCTTAACCTCACCTTAGTAATAACTCTTATAACCACCTTGATCGCTACCCTATTGGGTATTCCAACTGCCTATGCCCTCTCACGCTATCGTATTCCGGGAAAATCAATGGTTGAGATATTTTTTTCATCGTTAATGGTGATGCCTGGATCGGTTATTGGCATCTGCCTTATTGTGATGTTTAACTACGGACCATTATGGGACTTGCAGAATTTGTTAGGATTCAAGTTCGCCCACAGCATCTTTCCGGGAATGGTCATCGCATCGCTGGTGCTTTCCTTTGCTTTTGGAATGAGTGCCTGGAAGGCCACCTTTGATAGTGTTAATCCCCGGTTTGAGCAGGTGGCAAGATCACTGGGAAGCAACCGATGGAGGGCCTTTAAGACGATAACCTTCCCCCTGGCAAAAAGCGGTATCGTAACGGGCATTATACTGGCATGGACCAGGGCAATGGCTGAGTTCAGTGCCGTCCTCTTTTTTTGCGGGACATTCCGGGAGCTGCCTGCCTCACGATTTTCTGATTTTACCAAATTTTTGCAAATGGATCAGGCCGATTGGGTCTCAGTGGCGGTGTGGGCCCAGGTAGAGTTCGGCAATATTGAATATGGTTTTGCCTTGGCCTTTGTCCTGGTTTTTATCGGTGGGATTTCGGTTTATGTGATGCACCGGATCGGTGCGAAAGGATATGTGTGGTAAGGAGAGATAATCATGATTGAGATAAAAAATCTTATTGGAAATCTCGGTGAGTTTCATCTTCATGATATCAATTTAAAGGTGAACAAAGGTGAATACCTAGCCATTCTCGGTCCCACCGGGGCAGGAAAGACTGTTTTGGTAGAATATATAGCTGGTATTTACAAATCGAATAGTGGCAGCATCCTGGTTGACGGGGAGGATATAACCCATCTTTATCCGGAGGAACGAAACATCGGTTATGTTCCTCAGGATTACGCCCTTTTTCCCAATCTGACGGTAAAAAGGAATATTGCCTATGGATTGGAGGCAAGGAGAATGCCGTCTGAGCAGGTAAACAGTATCGTTTCAGACATGATTTCCCGGCTCAAGATTGAATATATCCAACATAGAATGCCGCTCAATTTAAGCGGTGGTGAAAAGCAGAGGGTTGCGTTGGGCCGGGCACTGACTACGGAACCAAAGCTTCTTCTTCTGGATGAACCTTTAAGTGCCCTGGATGAAAACTTGAGGACGGAGATGGCAAGAGAACTCAGGCGGATACAAAGGGATGTAAATGGCACCTTTATCCATGTATGTCATAATTTCGAGGAGGCCGCAGATGTTGCAGACCGGATTGCAATTATGGATGATGGTAAGATAATACAAACGGGTACGCTGAAAGAGATCATGGAAGCGCCAAAGAATGAATTTCTGGCAAGATTTTTGAAATCACAGAATATGTTTGATGCCGTATCCGATGGTTCCACAATCCAGATAGGCCAAACAGCACTTGTGAAGGAGAATCCGTTCAAGGGAGATGTGGTCGTAGCGATCAGGCCCGAGAATATAGCGATTGTCGAAAACGAAAAGGATAAAGGACAGAATGTCTTTTCAGGAGAGGTTGAAAGCGCAAAACTCAAACTTTATTTCACCGAGATATTAGTGCATACGGATATTTCTCTCGTTGTGATTTGCCAAACGGGAAGAGAGTACAATAAAGGAGACAGCATAAAAGTAAGGATACCGCCTGAAAAAATCGTGATAATTGAAAAATCTTAAATGATTGTGTTTTCCTATTGAATTAATGAAGGTAACAATGCCCAAAAAGCATAAGGAGTCAGAAAATAGCGATAAG
>Ga0315537_1003027_pt1 | contig 12617 bp, 14 predicted proteins | sample SalMarSW160270MG_FD_203091 | JGI IMG/M metagenome (GOLD analysis project Ga0315537, IMG submission 203091) | Salt marsh sediment microbial communities from the Plum Island Ecosystem LTER, Massachusetts, United States - Salt Marsh Sediment SW1602-70 ... | reverse complement strand
TGGGAAGACTGAGTGTCCTACCTTTTCGGTAAGTAGTTGATTTAGTTCACTTGGCGTACTCCGCCCCTGGGCACCATAATAATCAACAGCTTATATCGATGCTGGAAATCGGCACTTAATCTCTAGCGACCAATTAGCAACCAGCCGGAACGTATTGTGATTGGAGAAGCGCGCTGGCCACTGGACGCTGCGCTGCGCCTCAGTAGTCGATCTTGAGATCGAGCTTCACTGACTCCGGTGGCACTCCTGAAAGCTGCGCGATGTGCTGCTGTGCCCGGTCAATGACTTCGGCGATGGTCTCCGGCGATGTCGCCTTCAGCCTCGCTCTCTTCATCGGCTTTTCTCTCGTCCGGGTCGCGAGCATCGTCTCAGGGGTCCTTGCACGAGCCTGCCTTTGCCCTGCGGCAAAAAGCTTATTTCGCAGGTGCGAAAAAGCGTGCTACGGGGGCGCCTCGATGGGCTTCCTCCCCATCGTTGTTCCCCCAAAAGGAACCGAAAAAGCCCCGCCTTCCCCCGTACGGGGCTTTTTCTTTGCCTCTTTCGCCCGGCCTTGACAGCTATTGTGCAGCGCAATATCTCCACTGCTATCAACCCAGCGAAACCCCGCTTTTCAGAGGAGCCCCATGTTTGAACCGATTCAGAAAGCCACCGAAGAGTTCCAGAAGGTCAGCAAGGACAACTACGAGGCAGTGGTGCGCTCCTACGGTGAGCTGAACAAGGGCTTTCAGGCCGTCGCTTCCAGATGGACTGATTTTTCCAAGCGCTCTTTTGAAGACGCCAACTGCGCGTTCGAGCAGCTGGTCGGCGCCAAGTCGCTTGAGCACGTCATCGAGATTCAGACCCAGTACGCCAAGAAGGCCTACGACAACTGGATGGCGGAGGCCTCGAAGATCGGCGAGCTTTATGCTGCTGCGGCGCGCGACGCTTACAAGCCGGTCGAGCAGGCGGTGACGAAGAGCGCCCAGAAGGCCGCTCCGAAGCCCGCTCCCGTTTCCTAATTTTAAGACAGCAGCAGGGAAGACCCGGTGACTGAACCGCCCGGGTTCTTTTTGCCTGCCCGCATCTATTCAGACCACGGCGCACGCCTGGCACCCTGCCGCCTTACTTATTATCTTCGCATCCCATGTGCGGCCGTGTCGTTCAGGCTTCCGATCCAACACGCTTCGCGATTGTTGACGGCCTTAATGTGCCTGACAGTCGCGCAAAGCCGCCTTCATACAATGTCGCGCCGAGCCAGCTCCTTTACGTCATCCGTGAAAATCACGACAGTGGCAAGCGCACGCTCGAACTGCTGCGCTGGGGCCTGATCCCCCACGGCTGCACTGACAGCGGGCGCAAGCCGATCAACGCGCGTGCTGAATCGGTTGCGCGGCTGCCGACCTTCCGCGCCGCTTACGCCAAGCGCCGCTGTATCATCCCGGTCGATTGTTTTTTCGAGTGGCGGGCCATCAAGGGCGCGCGGACAAAGCAGCCCTTCGCGATTGCGATGAAAGACCGCACCCCGTTTGCTCTTGGCGGTTTGTGGGAAAACTGGCGGCACCCGCAAAGCGGTGAATGGATTCGCACCGTCGCGATCATCACCGTGCCATCAAATGAACTGGTCGCGCAAATTCACGACCGCATGCCGCTAATATTACCGAAGGTGACCTACGAGCGCTGGCTGGGCTTGGAGCCCGACCCGCATGACCTGCTTGTGCCGTTCCCGGCGGAGCAAATGGCCATGTGGCCGGTCTCGACTCGCGTCAACAGCCCCGATAACGACGACGCCTCGCTGCTCGACCCGGCGGCTTGACGCCCGATCAACGCCCGGGTCGGCAACAGCAAAGGAAAAAGCCCCGGCAGAGAAGTGGCGGGGCCATAGGAGTCTCCGGACAATCCGGTCAGCGGGCATATGGAGAGCATGCACGCCTGTTCATTGCATAGCACAGCCCCGCGCCTCATACCGTGCGCGCCCTGCAACACCTCAAAGAAATTTTGGAAGTGTTCCGCCTTGGCATTCCCTGAACTTCTCTATGTCCGCCGTCCATATCCAACCTGTCCTTTCCGAAAATTCTATCCAGGCTGGCTCCACTTAATAGGATGCTTTAGCGCGGTAGGCTTGCCGACCATTGCTAAGTGATGGGTCGCTGCCTGAGGACATGGTCAGTTGCGATATCATCGGGCAACCTAAGGTCTTCTCAAGCGCGGCCTCGAGCTCTTGCTCCGTGTCAACGGGTATATAAAGGCCCTCCGTCTGCTCTGTAAGGCATTTCGTCTCTAGGGTGCTTTGCTCGCCCGTCCAAGAGTAACTGTGATAGCGGAAGCTGATAACGTGAATGATGAGCCGGTAGGCGGTGGCATGGAGCTGTTTCGCAAGCTCACAGGGCGATCTTCCGCAGGTTTCTTCGCCATCGGTCACAACCACGATAACGCCTGGTTTATTGCGGTAATCGAGGGCGTTTGCCGCGGCTTCTACGGCCGTGGTCAGTGGAGTCTTGCCCGCTGGCACCAGTGCATTGACATCGTTCATAATGAGACTTGTCGCGTTGGCGGTAGGCTTGAGATTGAGTGTGACGTTGCACTGGTTCCACGGCCCAGGCCCAAAGGTGATTAGCCCCACCTTGCGAAACCGGGTGGCACTCGGCAGGACGTGAGCGAGGGCATCTCTCAAGATATCGATTTTGGGTTCTGAGTTAGCAACGCCTAAGAGTTGGTTTCCTGACATGGAGCCCGAGGCATCGAACACAATCATCGCGTCGTCTTTGCAAGGCGGCGCTTTTGGCTTTTCGGCCCGTAGAGATGGCACGCCCCAAGCCATGAGCACGGTGAGGACGATGGTGACTCGTTGAACGCAATAACGAAGGGCGACCATGGAGGCTATAGTTTAGCAGACGTAGTAGGCAGACCGATCTTCTACGTCGCCGCAGGGAAGACCCCCAACTGCCTAGACGAGGCATGGCGCCTCGCCAAACCCAGCATTTTTGCCGCTTAATAAGAGCAGAAATTGAAGTCGATTTCTGAGGAGACGAAGGCTGTTAGTCAGATGCGTGGTTAACGAGCATAACGTCCGCTTTGTGCTGCAGAAGCGGACCTGCCCGTGAGCGAGCTTCACGTCTGCTTATGACCCAGAGCTGACTTGAAAAGCGCGGCGGCTAGCCGGCGGCGTGCATATGCGCGGGTGGTGGAAGTTCGCCCAGCAAGGCAACGACGCAGATCACCGCGACTCCTAGCGCGACCTCGATAGTCGTTAACCGGCAGAGAAGCCGGAGCGCGGTGTTGTCAGGCGCAGTCTGCCTGTGTCTCACCGCCAGGCGAGGCGTCAGGCAAAGGCGATTGGCTGCGGCAAAGGCCAGCATGGCGAGAAAGAGCACAATCTTCACCAAGACAAGCTGGCCGTAGGTGGTCACGACAAGGTCGCGGACCCCGTTCAGCATGAACCACGTGTTGATCAACCCGCTTGCGGCAAGACCTATGACGGCCAACACGGCGAGGGACGAAAAGCAGCGAATGAGGTGAAACCGCTTGGCTGGAGGCATCTCGACCTGCGGCGCGATCAAAAGGAGCAGGGGGATCAAGCCACCCACCCAGGCGCCGGCGGTAACGAGGTGGACGATGTCATTAGCCGCATGAACGTCGCCGCCAAACCCGAGATCGCCACCAGCGTGTCCACACCAGGCAAGACTGGCAACGAGGCCGATGCCGAGGAACGCAATTCCCCATGCTGCCGGCCGGGTCAATCCGGACACGAGACGCCGAGCGAGCACCAGCGCCGCGAGCATCATGGCAAGGCAGAGACGAACTTCGGACACGCGGCCGAATTGGGTCTCGGTGAAGAAGGCCCAGGCCGTGCCGTTTGACAGCGCTTCGGTCATCGAGCTCTGGCCGACCTTGGCTGCGAGCGAAAACAGCCAAAGAGCTCCCGAGACAGTGGCGAAGCCAAGTGCCGCAAGCATGAGCCCGTCGAATTGCTTTTGCTTGCGCGCCAGAAGGGCCTCGCGCGGTTTCAACGCCGGCGTGGCAACGACGAGAGCGAAGATCGCCGCGCCCGCGATGAGAATGCTGGACGCGAAGTGAACGGCGCGCGCTCCGACGATCAGATCAAGCACCGGAGCGTGCCTTTGTCGCGATCACGTCCCGCCACGATCACCTCCCGACATTGAAGCTGAAGCTCCCTTGGGTGGTGTGCGTATCCACCGACAGCACGTGCCAGGCCACCGTGTAGGTACCCCGAGCCAGCGTCTTCAAGCCGATGCGCATCACGTTGCCGTGGATGCTTACGCCGCGGTCGACCCGGGCGCCGGCCGCGCTGTGGACCGTGGCGCCGCTGAACTTGGGCTCGAGTTGCTGCGTGAAATAGAGCGTCATCTGATGGGCGGACGCGACAGTGCTGCCGACCGCTGGAACGGCATGATCCAACATCGCGTGCGCATGTGCTGCGGTCGCGGCGCCGATCAGCATGGCCGCGAATGAGAGACTACGCAGTTTGCTCATCTAATACCCCATTGGATGTGCAGCCCCGAACAACGGCTTGCCGATGCTGCGTGGAAAGATGTCATCCAGGTAGAAATGCACTTGGCCGACGACGCCGATGTTGTCACCACTCGCGCGGTTAATTGGAATGATGGCTTCGGCGGCAAGCTGGAACTTATCGGCGATATAGATCACGCCTGGATTGACCGTTCCCGTCGTGCGCTCCTCGCCGTCGAAATTGGAGACCTCAGACGAGAGGTCGAGCTCGACGAGCGGGATCAAGTGGTTGATGAAGTCCGGAAGCCCGAAGTCCCGCACGCTCGATTTGAGATAGGGCATGCTGTACTGCAGCGTTCCGCCCCAGACGAGTGAGTTCGGATTGGGTATGGCGGCCAGGAGCCCGGTATCCTCATTGATCCCGGTGACCGAGGACTTGGTCGGGAATGCATACCCAAGCTGGGCCGTCACCGCGAACGGCCTAAACAGCTTCAGGGAGTCGGGCATGAAGTTGAAGCCCTTTCCCATAAAGAAGGTCGGCGTCAGGGTCGTGAACGACTCGGCATCGACGGCGCTGCTGCCTGTCTTGCCCCAATCGGCGTCAAGGGACACCGACATGGCCAACTCCTGTTGAGCGTCCCTCACGAACTGATATTTGAAGCTGGTGCCGAGATTGTCGAAGCCCGATGCGGTTCCTGTTCCCGGCGTATCGAGGTGGATCCAGGTCTCCTCGAAAGACACGCCGAAATTCCGTGTGATGGTCTTGGAATATTCGCCCCCGATGTCGAGCTCTTGCGCGGAAGGATTGTCCCCGTTCTTGAAACCGGCGACGGTCGGAAGCGACAATTCGTCGGCGACGCAGGGGTCGTCGACTTCGATCGTCGCCGGAAAGAACCGGTTGCCGACGAAGCAATGAGCGCTCGCCGGAAGCGAGAGCCCAAGAAAGAGCAGGCTCGCAAGCGCTGCCCGCGTGATCATGCGTTTCATTCTTACCCCCAAAAGTCGCCATGCACACGCCCACCGCCTCCGGCTCTCAGTCGAGCAGGGCGGCAGGCCGGGCTATGGCCGTTGTCTTGTCGCCCGGCCTCTGTGGGCCGGACGGTTTAGTCCTTGCGATTAGGCGGGGAGGTGGGGTGGGCCGCGATTCTGCGGTGCGCGAAGAACGCCCCGGACCACGACGGCTTCGAATGAGAAGGGAGCAGGCGATGCCCGCTCCACGGCGATAACCGCAATGTTCGCATGCACCACCGAGGCAACCACGAAGCTGGCGTAGCCGGAGCAGAACGGGCACTTCTTTTCGGGGTTGGTCGGTGCGCCCGGAGCTGGCGATTCTTTCTGAGCGCTGCTATGGCAGCTGACCGGTGCGGAGCTCGCAATCCTGCCGGCTGTGCCTGAGCCCGCGGCCGACATGGCCTGGGAAACGATATGGCCCGGAATGAGCGCCGAATAAAGCGCGACGCCGCATAAGGCCGAGACGGTCGCAACGGACCGAACCCAATATGACGTCCCCCAGCGCATGGGTCATCCTAGTGGGGTGCTCAAGGAATGAGCAAGGCTCGTGTTCGCAGCCGCTCCATACGCCGCGCCGCTTTTGACCCAAAGCGGACATGGGCATCAGGAAGGAAGGTAGGCCTCGTGTCGTCAGCAGGGCACAAAGAAAAAGGGAGAGCCTGATCCCCCGACCAGCTCCCCCCGTCACCGTTTGCAAACTTTTCCCTCTGTCTGCGCGCGATTCGTCAAGATTAGATTCAGTGAGCATGGCAAATATCAGGCGGGTCACGATCGCCTGATAAGAAAATTCCTGCGTTGCACAAAAGCCACAAACTCCCTGAAGTCGAATAAAAAATAGGCACCTAAACTGGGGTAGGTGCCTAGCAGCGCTCTTCGCGCGTGCGCCGGGAGGGAAACCGGCGCATAGCGGGTAACGTCACGGCTAGACGGGGGGCACTACCGATATAGACCGTTACCCGTAGCCTTTAGCTAATTAATGAGGGTGCCATGTTCAAGGGCCCCAGCCTCCATCGCGGCAGCCCCTGCACAGTCCTGATTTTTCCCCAGACCCCCGCGCCTCATCGTTCGGGGCTTTCTTGGCTGTGAGATTCCAAGGATCAGAAGGCTCGGCAGTGCTGACTGCCGAGCCCCTTGTCCCATCGAGCTGTGAGGCAAACCCCGCGGGGGGAGTGGTAGCCCTTTGGGACTGCATCACAACCTGCATCGCATCCCATCGCTTCCCCCTCTGCTCCCAGCCGACAATGATTGCATCAAGGCCTGGTAACGGCACCAGCAGACATCCGCACGAAAGGCTCCGGGAAGTCGCCACCCTAGCCCCCTTCCGTCCGTACATATGCCGTCCATCCGAGGTCCGCGGGGAGACGTTTCGGGATGGGATAAGGGGTGCATCTTATCGCGAACCATCTTCTTCTTAGCCAGCCCCCCACATCATCTAAGCAAGATTTTTGCAGCGCCCTCCGGTATCGAGCGTGCTATGCGGGAAATGCATGCGGGGGATCGGGGGCCATGAGACATAATCTGCAAAGGCTGGCCGCGCTGGCGGCACTTGCCGGGGTCTTTAGCGCCGTCAATGCCAGTTCAGTTCGAGCGGAGTTCCAAATTCAAGAAGCCGACATCGATTGAGGGGCGTGTCCATTTGCGCCTTGCATAGGATTGTGCCGCGGGCCTAGGATCAAGCTCATGGTTCTGGGGGCACTGCTTCGACGACGTAGATTGCCCGGAGCGCTCGCGCTTGCGGGAATGGCGTTCTACGCCGTCCTCGTGCCCTGGCACATCGCCTCCGACAGCGTCTTACATCTGGCTCACGCTGGATTTGAGCTCAAGACAGCGCACGCAGCCCGGAGTAACGCCGAGAAACCTTCGCCCGCCAAGCCGCCAGAGCAATGTCCGATGTGCAAGGACTTTGCTGGGTTTCAGCTCGCACTGACCGGTGGTGCGATCAACGTCGTCATCCCGCGGGAATTTGGCGACGCATTATTTGATACTTCGCAAGACCACATTGCAGAGGCCTCGGTGCCTCCGCCGCAAAGCCGCGGTCCACCTCACCTTCCTGCCTAGTCTCGAACTGAACGTTCGCGTGATTAGCAACGTCGCGGACTTCGCTCACGCCATGTGAGCGAGGCCGGCGTGGGTTGGCACGCTGGGCACTCTCACTTTCGGGAGGGTGAGGATGAACCATATCGCTCCGCAGATCGTGCTGACGACACTGCTGCTGGCTTTCGCCCGAACTCCGGGCGGCAGACTCGGCAACAGCCAGGTCGTCCGTTACGCCGGCGCCCGACTTGATGGTGTGCCGGCTTCCGCCAATGACCCGCACGACAGCCACAGTGCTGGTGCACTTCATAACGGCGCATGTTGGCAATATCGCCTCAAAGCCGGGCATTGGAAGCGAACCTACGTTTGCCACGGAGGGCACATTCAGCACGGCTCTCGCCTGGGCCACTGAGGAGGTCTCGCATGCGTTGGGTGATGTACGCGTCAGCAATTGCCACGCTTAGCCTTGCTGGTCTGCTGGGTGCCGGATCGGTGTTCGCGCAGGATCAGACGCCGACGACCCCGCAACCGCAGCAAGAGCCTGCCAACACTGAGGCTCAGCCTGCAGGCGAGGGCGGCTCAAATAGTGCAGAAAGTCCGGCGAAGGCATCAGTGCCGGCCTCGCAAGGATCTGTGGAGCAACTACCGCCCATTGTCGTTGTCGCGCCGCCCCCAGCTAATCGGAAGCCGAAACACGCAGGGCGCAAGGCCTCGGTTGCAAAGACCTCGCAACCACAGAAGCCACCTCAGGCGGGAGGATCTACCGCTGGCCGAGCGGTCGCCACCACCGCGGCTCAGGCCCTTGCGGCAAAGAACGAATCCTTCAACAGAGCTCAGTCAACTCTGCTGACCAAGATTGGAACGGGCTCGTACGATTTCAGTCAACAGGCCATACATGCCCTTCCCCAGGGGACCAACACACCGGTCGGTAAGGTCCTGCTGCAAGCGCCAGGTGTGACGCAGGACTCAGCAGCCAGCGGTCAACTTCATATCCGTAATGAGCATGCCAATGTGCAATACCGCATCAACGGTATCATCTTGCCGGATGGAGTCTCTGGGTTCGGGCAGGTCCTGCAGAGCAGCTTTATCAGTAGCATCTCGCTCATAACGGGCGCTCTGCCGGCCGAATTCGGTTATCGGACATCCGGTCTTGTAGACATCCGAACCAAGAGTGGTGCACAGAACCGCGGGACCAAGGTCGGCATATATGGCGGCAGCCAAAAAACTGTGACGCCTAACATTGAATACGGTGGCGTGGCTGGCCAGACCGACTACTTCTTCTTAGGCCGCTACTTCACCAGTGATGAGGGCATCGAGAATCCAACGCCGAGCTACACGCCTATTCATGATGATACCAATCAGGGCGCGGGCTTCGGCTATGTGTCATCGCTGCTCAATCCCACGACCCGGTTGAGCTTTATCACCGGAAGTTCGGTGCAGCATTTTCAGATCCCTAATAGTCCGGGGCAGACGCCGATGTACCCGGCCTACGGAATCACCAATTTCAATTCGGCACTTCTTAACGAAAACCAGCTGGAACAGAATTACTACAATGTCCTCGCTTTACAGAGAAAGCTGGGGGACGCCGATTTCCAGCTTGCCTATTTCTCGCGCTACAGCGACCTGCACTTCTCGCCTGATAAGGTAGGCGACATCATCTTCAATGGCGTTGCGTCGAACGTGGAGCGGCGCAGTTTCGTAAACGGCGTCCAGGGCGACGGCTCATATCGGTTTAACGATGCAAACACGCTCCGCAGTGGCTTCTACGTCAGCGGGGAGCGAACCGCAGCCGATAGCGTCTCGACGGTTCTGCCCCTCGACTCTGCCGGGAACCCGATCGACGCCCCTTTCAACATACCGGACAACGTCTCCAAGGTCGGCTGGCTAGTGGGGGCTTACGTCCAGGATGAGTGGAAGCTCACCGACAAGCTCACTTTGAACGCCGGTATCCGCTTTGATCAGATGTACCAATTCGTCGACGCCAATCAATTCAGCCCGCGCGTCAATTTGGTGTACAAGCCCTTCCCCGGCACCAAGATACATGCAGGCTATGCCCGCTACTTCACACCGCCGTCCCAGGTCCTTGCTGGGCCGACCAATCTTTCGGCCGCTCAGAACACGACGATTCAGCCAGCCGTCAATCAGGATAATCCGGTACTTCCGGAGCGTTCGAACTATTTGGATGTCGGCATAACGCAAAGGCTGCTGCCAGGCCTCGATTTTGGTGTTGATGGCTATTACAAGCGCGCGAAGGATCTTCTCGACGATGGCCAGTTTGGTGCGGCGCTCGTGCTGGACGGCTTCAACTACGCCAAGGCCTACAACGATGGCATCGAGATAACTGCAAACTACCAAAAGGGCGGGTTCAAAGCCTATGGCAACATCGCGGTTGCCGAGCAGAAGGCGAGCAACATCGTTTCGAACCAGTTCCTCTTCGATCCCGGCGAGCTCGCATACATCGCCAACCACTACATCTTCACCGACCACTCCCAATTGGTAACGGCGTCAGCGGGTGTTTCCTACCTGTGGGACGGTAACCTGTTCACTGCCGATATGATCTATGGCAGCGGCTTGCGCAGCGGGTTTGCAAACCTCGACCACGTGCCGGGATACACGCAGGTCAATCTCGGTGTGTCCCACGAGTTCACATTTACCAATGCGCGACCGATGACCTTGCGGTTTACCGTCGTGAACCTGTTCGACACGATCTACCAGATCCGGGACGGTTCAGGCATCGGCGTCTTTGCACCACAGTATGGGCCACGCCGAGGCTACTTCGCGCAGTTATCGCGGACGTTTTAGGCCACTGAACATTGGGAGGTGGTGAGTTGACATTATTTCGATCAGACAGCGCGTTGGACAATCCGGCTCCTCAGGAGGACCTATTGAAGATGCGCCAATTGAATGCGCTGCCGCGTCGACCGCGAAAATTCAAAGGGCGCGGACAAAAAGGCAAGCCGCGTGGCATGCGAGCGATGTCATCTCTTGTTGCCTTCGTGTCCTTGCTCACGGTGATAGGGGCAGCCCGTGCCGAACAAGGAGCCATGTCGGTTCAGCTCAATAAGGTCGAAGCTCAGGGGAAAGGATGTCGAACCTATTTCGTCATCACCAACAAGAGCGCTGCCACCTACAAAGTACTGAAACTCGATCTGATCGTGTTTCGCCCTGATGGTGTAATCGGTCGTCGCTTCGCCGCTGATCTTGGCCCCATCAAGCCCAATAAGCGCACGGTGAAGCTGTTCGATTTAGACGATACGTCCTGCGATCAGATTGGCAGCATTTTGATCAACGATGTACTCGACTGCAAGGTTGGCGACGCGCAAGAGGCTGATTGTCTTGCAGATATCACCCCTTCCTCTCTGGCGAAAGCGCAGCTCACAAAGTAGGGGATTTCCGAGGAATGACTACAGTGCCCGATTTCTCGATTTATGGATTGGTGATGCACGCGGACCCAGTGGTTAAAGGTGTGCTGATCCTTCTCGTTCTGGCCTCAGTATCTTGCTGGGCCGTAATCATCGAGAAGACCATCCGCTTGGTCCGCTTGAACGGAGATCTGCGCCGTCTGCGGGAAGCGGAGAGAGGTACGCTACAACCACAGTCGGGGCATGGGCTAGCGCGCGTTGTCCTGGATGCGGGAAAGCGCGAGCTCGAAGAGGGCAGCAGCCGTGGAGAGTCCCGCAATGAGTTACGCGCCCGGGTTGAGCGGGCAATGCGCACGGCATTGAAGTCAGAGCTGCATAGTCTTGAGGTGGGGCTGCCATTTCTGGCGACCGTTGGCTCGGCGGCGCCCTTTGTCGGTTTGTTCGGAACGGTCTGGGGCATCGTCCACAGTTTCACCTCGATAGCTCAGCAGAAGGATACCAGCCTGGCTGTTGTGGCCCCCGGTATCGCCGAAGCCCTGATCGCGACCGCACTTGGTCTCGCCGCCGCAATTCCCGCCGTTGTCGCCTACAACCAGATTTCCACATCCTTGGGGCGAGCCTCGGTGCGCGGCAACGCTTCGATTACAGAAATTGCCAAGTGGGTTGCGCGCGCAGAGCCTGTTCTTAAGCCCGCGGCAGAACCCGTTCGCGCAGGGGAGCACGTCTGATGGCTATGTTCACCAACAACGGAGGGACAGAAGGCGACGATGCCTCCTACAGGCCTATGGCCGAAATCAATATCACCCCAATGGTCGACGTGATGCTTGTGCTTCTGGTCATCTTTATGGTGGCGGCGCCATTGATGGTCGCGGGTGTGCCGGTTGAACTCCCGCACACATCAGCTGCCCGCGTGAGTCAACCCAAGAAGCCTATGATCGTTTCTCTCGCAGCGGACGGTTCGATCTACATTCGGGACGAGCAGGTGACGAAGGAAGGGCTGATTTCAAGGCTTCAGTCGCTGCACGCGGCGGAAGGCGATACAATCGTTTATGTCCGAGCGGACAAGAAGAGTCCCTATGGCGCCGTGATGAGCCTCCTAGGCCAAGTTGGCCAAAGCGGGTACGGGCGCGTCTCGCTACTCTCCCAGCCTGAACATACTGAGACCCAGTGAGAGACGAGGGCTAACAGAGTCATGCTTCGCCTCCTTACATGGCTGATCTCACTCGCCCTCCACGCCTCAATCGCCTTTTTCTTTTTGATGCACGCCGGCAACGCGGCACTGGAGAAGGGCGGCGGACAAGACGCAATGGTCGTCGAGCAGGGCATTGCCTTGGAAGGCATGGCGAATCTGGGCAAGGACGAGGCTTCAGTAAAGGCGGTTGAGGCAACCCCCACAGCAGCGAGTGCCGCAACACCTCCTGAAGAGGTGAAGCCGGTGGAAGACGAACAGGTCATTGCCTCCGCTCAGGGTCCCGAGCAGGACGTACCCTTCGACCCCAAGCCCGAAGAGATCAAGCCTGTGTCACCGCAGCCAGTTGTCGAGCCGCGGCCTGAACAAGTGCAGCCGCTCCCGCAGCAGCGAGTTGCAACGTTGCAGCAGGAGACGACGGTCGAGCAGCAGCAAAGCTCAGGCAAGGCTCTCTTAGGTGGCGATACGACAGCGCGGTCTGCGTATCTCGGCGCGCTGCGCTCTCGTCTGGAACGAGCCAAGATCAATCCGCGCTCGCGTGTTTCAGGGACCACGATTGTAGACTTTGTCGTCGA
>Ga0315537_1003024_pt1 | contig 12622 bp, 10 predicted proteins | sample SalMarSW160270MG_FD_203091 | JGI IMG/M metagenome (GOLD analysis project Ga0315537, IMG submission 203091) | Salt marsh sediment microbial communities from the Plum Island Ecosystem LTER, Massachusetts, United States - Salt Marsh Sediment SW1602-70 ... | reverse complement strand
TATCGGCGACATCATCAATGCCCCCAACGGAAATACGCGCGAATTTTTTGCCCATCGCCAGTGCAATGGCTTTTGCCAGCGAAGCTTTCCCGGTCCCCGCCGCCCCGGCCAGACACAAAATCGGACCGTCGGACATATCGCCCAGGAGCCTGCGGACCGCAATTCTTTCAAGAATTCGCTTTTTTATACTATGCGAACCATAAAATTCCCTGTTAATATCTTTCTCGACTCGTTTCAAGTCGTAATTTTTCCGCCCACAGACATTCCATGGTATTCCCAGAAGCCAATCAATATACTGGCGGGTGGTCCCATATTCGGCAGAAGCGGTTGAAAGATGACCAAGCCTGTCGATTTCAATCAGGCAGCGGTCATAGACTTCCAGAGGAATATTCTTATTCCGTTTTGCTTTATTTTTCAATATTTGGAAAACCGACTCTTTTGAAGATCTACTCATCGGCTCGAAATACTTATTTCCCGTTATAGGTCTGCCCTCGTTATAGACAGATTCGTCGTTATTTTCCGAGATGTTCTCTCTGGTCCGGGAACCGGCTCTCCCCCTCAAATGTGATTCCTGCTTAATAAGTCCAAGGAGTCGGCGCAAACGAGCGTCAATTCTTATTGTTTCAAGAATCTGCTGACGGGACTCAACCGGGAAATATATCAGATTTGCGATTCTGTCGGCAAATCGCCCGAGATCATCAATGTTCAGGCGAGCGGTATTGACAACGGCTTCCAAAAAATGCGGATTAAGTCCGGATTTTTTTTCTAGCGTCTCGATAATTTCTTCGGCCAACGCCCTGGTTCTATCAGTTGTCGAGGAAGGCTGGTCGACGAAATTTACTTTGGCTGTTAAGTATGGCTTTTTCCTTTTGACGGTACTCAGTATAATTCTTCTAATTCCCTGCAATGTAACCAGTTGTGAATCTCCGGGAGCATCGGTAACAGACAATATTTCGGCAGCAGTGCCTATTTGACAAAGATCGTAATCTCGAGCGGCCGAATCCCAGCCAATGCAATAGACCGCACCGACAAGTTGTTTTTTGCCTGAAAATTTCTTGACAAGGGCCAAATCTTCGGCCTGCCAGAGCTGTAATGAGGCCGTTTCCCCCGGGAATAAAACCGATGTCTCCGTTGCAATTACGGGGATAATCGGCGAGCCTTCCGAGGCCGCGATCGGGATATGCGATTTGCTTTTTCTAATCATGGCAATCCTTGTTTATCGTATCGGCTTAAGGCGAAATTACTAAATAGCCCCTTACCGATATAGTTCAATGCCGTACTCTTTAAACCGCTATCCCGGTCACGACGTTCCGCTCTTTTATCCGGTCAGCCGCGGGGCCAGTTCGTCGACGACTTTCCGCAACTGGTAATCAGGATGATTCCGAAGATTATCGAAATTAAGTCTTATTTTTCCCGGATCCATATCCAGCCGGTAATATCCGAGCCGATTGTTTTCGAATATCGGCCAGGCAAAACCGCCGCTTTTCATCTCCTGTCGCAATCGATAAAGATAGCGGGCCTGATTAAAACCAACCTCGATATCATCCTTGTAAATCCAACCGTCACCGCCCATTAGCCGGGCGAATACCAGCCTGGATAAATACAAAAACGATTTCCCTGTCAGCCGGACAGGGAATCCATCGATCCGTACAAGATAACGCTCTTTTTCATAGGTGCCATCAAGTTCAATCAGCGCGGGATGGGCGTTATAAAGGCTGCCTTCGGATAATCCCTGCCGATAAATGTTGACTGCGTTACTGCGGGTTTTTTTACGCATTTTATCCTCCTTTTCTGAATTTTCCAGTTTTTGCTGCGCCTTTTTAAGTTTTCCCTCCGGTTTTATAATTTCGGATAACCTGTCCCGACCGACCACCCTGAATTCATTCAGTGATTTTATGCCTTCGCGTTCAAGCGCCTTATAATCGGAACGATTTAAAACGGATCCGATGACCGCATATAATTCCCGCATTGCCGGATTAATCCCGAACTGTACGTTAAAAGCATAATCGTCCAGCAAAGCGGGCAGGTTAGATCGACCGTCAAGAGCATAAATGATACGGCCGATTGAAGCCAGCAACCAGGCGGCCGTTTCCGCCAGATTGATAATCTGGCCGTGATGGAGCTGATAACGTTGTTCCAGGCGTTCGACAGATTTCCCCTCGGCCCATTCGGCCAGAACAAAAAGCGATTTCAAAATCGCCGATGCATGAAAATCAAACGGCTCGCGGTTGATTTTCGATACCGTATAAACGTCAATGTCGCTTATGTATTCATTGAAATGCTGATAGAGCAATTTTTCATAAGTGCGACGGCGATACTCAAGAAATGTCAGACCGCACCGCGAGATATCAAACTCGCCCCCGTTGAGCGCTATAAACAACCAACCGATTTTTGTCTCCGGATATTTTTCGGCCAGCAGTTTCAAATATTGAAGACAACTGTTAATTGTTAATCCGCTTTCGGCGACGGCGGCACCGAGCGGTGTCGGATTAAGACTCTTATCCAGAAAATTCGCCGAGGATAATTCCTTCAAAATTGGATGCAGGTCATCATCGGTACATGATTTTCTCTGCCGGGAATAAAGCAGATTTTGCAAACAATTTTTTAGCCTTGCGATGTTCGCGTCAAAACCGCTAACGATTAAATCGAGTATTATGTCTTTCAAAGCGGCGGAGTTTAATGTCGAAACGTGTCTTTCATTTTTCGACGAATCGATATATTCCGACCAGAGAACTTCATGCTCAAACTCGGATGCGGCCAGGACAATCGCTTTTCCGGGCCGACCGCCCGAGCCGAAACCGAACCGACCGGCGCGACCGGTGATATTCTGGAATTCGGCTTTCGTAATCGGAACCAATGTCGCTTTTCCGCCGAAAGCACCGGCGGTGTACTTCATTGTTTCAAGAAGGACTGTTTCGGCCGGAAGATTAACACCCATAGCCAGCGTTGTCGTCGAAAAAATAATCCGAATCTGTCCCTGCCGATATCCATCCTCGATGGCCTGCCGCTGGCCAGCGGTCAGGTCGGCATTATGAAAGGCAATCCCGCGCGAAAGCGTTTGTCTTAATGACCGAATAAGAAAACTGTTTTCCTCACCCTCCAGCCGCGCCAAAGTCGTCTTCGCCTCATCCCAGCCGACTGCCGCCGCCATCGCCAGCGCCGCCTCGATGGTATCGCGCCGCGATTTAAGGAAAACCAGCTTTTGACTTTTATCGCTTTTCAGAAACTCAATTAATTTCTCGCCCGGATTATCGCCGTCGCCATCCAAATCAATTTTTTCGCTGCCTTCGAAGCCACTGTTAAATGAGCGAAAGCGAAAGGAGCCGGACGCCGCGACACCCTGCAGAAGATCCACCGGGCGAACCGTCTCGTATACAATCCGGCAGCCCAGCCAATCGGCCGGTTCGGTGTCGTTTTCCAAAACGGCCGAGAGCGCCACCATCCGCGGCGAATACCCCGAGCCGAGGATTTTTGTCAGCGCCACCTCCAATTCACCGCCGCGCGATATGTCGCCGACCATCTGAAGTTCGTCGATTACCACCAAACCGATTTGCTGAAGGATATCGAGATTAACAGTTAACAGACGATTGAATTTTTCATAGATGGCCAGCGCCAGATCGAAATTGCCCAGTTCAAAATCAATATCGTTTTCCGGATGATCACGCGAGATAATAATGGTTTTAATACCGATGTCACGATAACAACTCCGGAAATAATCGTACTTCTCCTCGGCGATCGATTTCAGCGGCAAAAGCATTACCGCCTTGCGTCGTCGCAGAAGTGCCGCCATCGCCGCCATCTCGCCGCAGAAAGATTTCCCCGACGAAGTCGGCGCCGAAATCAATAGATTAGACCGTCCGTTATCGGCAGCCTCGTCGAGCAATCCGGCCCGGATAGCCTTTTCCTGCAACGGCAGAAGATAATCCCCCTGACGTTTTGTCCAGGCTTCAATAATCAATTGCGGTATCCCGAATTTCAATAAATCCTTAAGTTTCATTTACACCCTCCGTCGATTTTGACATTTCGGAGTTTTCCCGCTTTACCCGCAACTGCCGTAGCCACAGGCCGGACATGAAAAACAGGCGCCGAGGCGAATCAATCGCACGCGACAATCGGGGCAGACATCATTTGTTTCCGCCGGCGTCTGCCGCGAAATAAAATCTTCTCGGTGACTTGTTGTGTTTACTTCGAATATGACGGCGGCTCCGAGACGATTATTTTGTTCTTTCACTTTCTTCTCCTTTTTCTTCTTCCCTGAATATTTTATCGACCTGAAGCCAAAATACTGCACATTTGTGCAGTTGTCAAGCGATTTTTTTGATTTTTTTAATTTTTCCTATCAGGACTATATATAGACATAATTAATGTTCAGAGTGCAACATATGGCAGGATATGAAAACCGATTAATTAGGGAATAATCGAATATGGCCTGTTCGCGGCAAATTTCAATCATCACCATCCGGCGACAACGACGAATGTCAATGCTCAAGTAAGGTATATATTCCGGCATGTAGTCTAACACGATGGTGACAATTGCTGACACAATTGACCCCAATTTTAGCCATAATCAGGTCGCCCCGCCTATTTCGAGTTCACTGTATTGTACCATTATCGTACAACGTACAATCATAACCAATATCGAATATTAACACCACTATTACTTTAATAATATTCCCCTTTTGTCGATAAATGATTAGAGGATTTCCGATGGACCATATTCATATCGCAAGAACAAAAACGGCTGATTATTTTCCGATTCACCTGGAATCGCTACGGATTGACAGCTATCTGGATTTCGATCTATATCTTAAAAATAACGGCAAGGTTATTTTATTTCGGGCTTCTAATATGCCCTTTACTGAAAAAACCAAAGTCAACCTTCTCGAAAACGGCGTCAGCGAATTATATATCTCGATGGTTAATCGGCAAAGTTATCAGAAGTACGTCGAAACGAATATCAAAGAAATCATTCGCGATGGTTCCATCGATGAACCAACCAAAAGCCGGATCATTTACGATTGCGCGACTCAATTGGTCAAAGACGTCCTGGACAAACCAACTCTGGGCGAAAATATAAAGCGAAGCCAGCAAATCGTGGAATCAACTGTTTTCTATATCCTCAGTGAAGAAAGCTCATTTCACAATTTGCTCCGCTTGATGTCTTTTGATTATACCACATATTCTCATTCTGTAAATGTCTGTACTTTTTCTCTGGCCCTGGCTCAGTATATCGGTATAGACGATGAGTATGCTCTCAACGCGATCGGTACCGGTGCGCTTCTTCATGACATCGGCAAGACCAAGATTCCGGAATCGATTCTCCTGAAACGAGCAGCTTTGACTGAACAGGAAATGGCTTTGATCAAAAGGCATCCGGAATGGGGCGCGGAATTGGCGCAAAGCACCGATCTGATACCAAAAGAAGCATACTATCCTATTATTCAACATCACGAACGAGAAGATGGGTCCGGCTATCCCTATGGGCTCTATAGCAAAGATATCCATATATTCGGCAAAATCGCGGCCATAGCCGATGTTTTCGATGCCATGACCACGATGCGAGTCTATCGAGCGGCCGTGGATACATTTCCGGCGTTAATGACGATGTATTCGGAAAGGGATTCCTTTGACCGGCATCTATTGGAGGAGTTCACATTGCTGTTGGGCCCTACTGAATTAACCGGTATCTAATTGCCTGAATTAAAAAAGGGCCGGTTGTTATACCGACCCTCAATTAATCCCTCAGTCTGAATTCGACTTTATAGTAGACCCACACCGGGACCGGAATACCGTTCTGGATGCCGGGGCTGTACTTGCACAGCAATGCCGCATCAACCGCCGCACTGTCGAATCCGATATTCGACCCGGAAGATTTATATACCACCGCCCGGACAACAGTTCCGTCGACATCGACCAGCGCATTTATCCCGACATCCGCTTCCATCCGCGCCGTTCGCGCCAGACGCGGATATACGGGCGTTTCCTGATATATCATTTCAGGATAGATTTCGACATACCGGAATTCATTCCTTTTCGGATAGGAATCTTCATCCGGCGGTTCATAAACTACAATATTGCCGTCGCCAATATCCATTGAATCAAAACGAGAATTAATAAATTCAATCAAATCGTTTTTAGTCGCGATAGCCCTATCCTCAAAATCATCAGTAAGCTCGTCATCCGGAATCGGGACGGGAATGCCGACGGAAAAATCCTTCCTTGAATGAACTGGCGGAACGCGGTGTCCTTTGATAATTATAGACGACGGTCGTGGTATCGTAATTTTTACAGTATCCACTTTCTTTTTCAATTCGATTGGTGTCGCCTCCGAATTATCCGACGTAAAACAGAAGGTTGCTATTAAAGCGATAATAGCAGTCAGGAGCGTACTGGCCAGCATATTGCGCTGATAATTAGCCTTCAACTCATAGGCGCCGATACGGCTGAATGTTGTCTTTGACCGGTTAATCATGATTTCAACCTCCTTTCGTCAGGATAGCAGGTTTAGATTTATAATCTCTTTATCTATTTACCGATGCGGGCCGTTTTTCTTCCAGACTTTGATTACTTTTCCAAGGACAACATCAACCGATAAAAAACGGCGTCTCCCTTATTAGGGAGACGCCACTGCGTTCTATCTGTTCAATCAAAGATTAGTTGGAACCGGTAATCGTAAACTCCACGGAGTATGAAACCCATACTGCGACGGGCCGGCCATTCTGAATCGCCGGTTTGAACTTGCACTTATAGGCCGCCTTCACGGCTGCCTCATCAAAACCGGCCTTGGAACCGGACGACTTCAAGACCATGGCTTTCTTGACATTGCCGTCCTTATCCACCAGCGCCTTGACCCATACCACCGCTTCCATCCCCGCCTGCCGGGCGAGGCGCGGATATTCGGGCACCTCTTCGTAAATCATTTCAGCCGGGATTTCAACCGGAACAAATTCATCGGGCGCCGGAAGATATTCTTCGTCGGGAATGTCGACCACGATATCACCACCCTCATCAGCCGTCGCGGAGACGTCGGGGGCAACGATTTCGGCCAATTCTTCCTTCGAGGCGATGACTATATCCTCATCGACAACTTCATCATCGGCCACCGGTTTGGGAATGCCGACCTTGGGAGCCACCTTATTCGGTTGCGCGATCTCCACTCTTGGTTTCGGCTTCGATACTGTCGGGGGAGGTCCGAGATCGGCAATGGTCTTAATGACTGTCGGCTGCATATAAATCGTATCTTCGGCAGTCAGGACTTTATAAAGATACGCCCCTCCGACTATCAAAATCACCAGCGCCAGCGCCGATAAAGTTCCTATAAGCATATTACGCTGATACTTCGATTTGAGTTCATAGGCGCCATATCCGGTGTACAGAGCACTCATCGATTTAGCCATATCACTCACCTCCTCCGGGGGATATTGCAGCGAGCGCAGCATTGATGATTCTGTCATCGCGATCTTCCCATTCACCCATCGCATAACGATAGGAGAATTTTTCATCTTTCGTCAAATCGTCGACTTTTTTGCCGAGTTTTTCCGCCGTGGCCGCATTCCAGGAGCGTTCCAGAAGATCGATTTCATCCAAAATGTCAACCATATCACGATACCGGGCATCCTTACGAATAAGAATAAGCGTATTTAATTTAGGTATATCGTAGTTCAAATTTTTAAGAAGCATTCGTAGAGAGTCGGAATCCACTGTATATCCGGTCGTATCGCCCGGCGGCGTCGTGGAAGGAATAAGCTTGGGCAGAGATTTGGCCGGATCGCCGATATTCCAGAAAAACCGGTTTTCACCGTCGACATATATCGTGAGCAATTTCGATTGCGCGACCTCAATTTCCTCGGTTTCTTCTTCCTTGGGAAGATTAATCTCCATCGCCTGCGGCATCGAAAATACGGTCGTTACCATATAGAAAATCAAAAGCAACATGACAATATCAACCATAGGGGTCATATCGATTCTGATATGAATTCTTCTCTTTGGACGGCGACCACCCTTTCCTCCCCCGGATTTGCTGCGTTCTGCGACGTCTCCGCCAGCCATTTAAATCACCCCTTTCGTAGGATCAATCATGTGCCCTCCTTTTCCTTGAATTCTTCTTCAGCTTCATTATCGGTGATAATAAGAAAGCGGTTCAACTCGTTTTCCCTCATCGACTTCATGATTTCGTCCATGACGCCATAGCTGGCATCCCGGTCGGCCTTGATGACAATCAGCGCCTTAAGATTTACCGCTCGTGCGCGGTTAATAAGAGACGCCACATTATAGACAGCGGCCTCGGCATACTTCCGAACAGTCGTCAATACCGGTCGACCATCCATGACGACTTCCTCTTTCTGGAGAAAATCGACGAAAATCGAATCCTGCTTTGTCACCGTAATATTGATAATATCCTTATCCGGCAACTCAATCATCGAATGCGACTCCGGGAGCGTTACCGCCTTCGCCTCGGGAGGTTTAAAACTGGTCGTGGTCATATAGAAGATGAGAAGGAGGATAACAATATCCACCATCGGCGTCATATCGATACGGACGCCAACACGTCTTTTCTTCTTCATTCCCATAAATTACTCACCACCCACTTTGTTTTTAAGCAATTGAATCACTTCAAAGCTGGCCTCGTCGGTCGTGTAATTAAAAGCATCCACTTTGTTAACAAAGAAATTATAAAAGAAAATACCGCAAATACCGGAAAGTAAACCGCCGGCCGTGTTAACCAGCGCCTCGGAAATACCGACCGCCAACTGCTGGGCATCAATGACACCGCCCTCGACATTACCGGTCGCGGCGAAGGCACGAATCATGCCGATCGTCGTTCCCAGAAGTCCGACCATAGTTGCAATCGAAGCGATTGTCGAAAGGGCAATCAGGTTTCGTTCAAGGAGCGGCCCTTCCAGCGCATTAGCCTCATCAATAGCCGCCTGCGTCAGATTGATTTTCTTTTCAGGATCGATGGAGTTATCATCCTTTATGCTGCGAAAACGCTCGATTCCGGAACGCAAGACGTTGGCTGTTGTTCCGCGCTGCTTATCGCACGCCGCCAGAGCGCCATCATAATCGTCGACATTAAGCAGCGTAATCAGCTTCTTGAAGAAGACCTGGATGGAACTTCTTCCTTTGGCAACCCTGTATAGCGAGAAAAACCTTTCGACCGTAAAAGCGATAAGCATTAAAAATATGGTCATCAGGACGACGACCAACGGGCCACCCTGATGTACCGAATGAGCGACAGTGCCGGCCGGCTGGGCTTTCAAAATAATTCCCCAGACAACGTATCCGATCGTGAATGAAATCAGGAAGTTGAGCGTCACAAATAATGTCTGTTTCACCTTTTTAAATCCTCCGTTATAATAAAGTTATTTTTTATTTTTTTCATCTTTATATCTCTATGGCCTTCACGGCATTCATAATAAAGCAGGCCAGCGAAATATAAAAGCCATAACCTAACAATCCTAAATATACACTTATGCCATAGCTGTTGCCAAGCTGATTCAATCCCCCTTCACCGAGATTAAATGAATACCCGGCCCCGAAGAATGATATTATCAAACAGAAAAACCAGATTCCCACCGGAATCCAGTTGAATCGCAAGATCCGTTTTAATTTCAGTGCAACCGTATCGGCGTCAGATTTAAAGCCGAATAATATATATAAAGTATAAAAAGCCGAAAAAACACATAGCAACATATAAAAAAGAAACAGCAAACCGGTGATTTTCAGAATAATTCCCGAAGAAAATACGTCGCCAATCATACGTAGCGAGCCGATTGCGGAAGCGCTGTGGTACTCTTTCCTGATCTCTTTTCTTTTTTTGACTCCGGTAATGGCCGAAAATCCATGCTCGTCTTTCTCAAGCTCCGTCCCACCGATTGCTTCGGTTCCGGCGGTCCCTTCAGGCGTCGATTCATTGGCAAGTCCACCGGAGGGAGCAGCTCCGCCCTGGGCTGTCGTGGCCACGGTCCCGGGCCGGCTTTTTTGATCCGTCATTTCGGCGGTGCCGGCGGCCGTCGAGTCCATTAGGGAATCAACCATCGAGGAATCGGCCAAGCCAACGGTTCCTTGTGTCTTGGCCGCAGTCTTCGCTTCCACCACATATTCGCTATAACCGGAAAACCACGGCAGGAATAATGAGACTATCAGCATCACTGAAGTAAGAGCCAGGACAATCCTCTCATAACCGGCCACACGAGGAACATCAAAAGAACTTTTCTCTCGTAGTCGGGAGCCTTTCTTTCTCTTTTCCCGAACACGTTCCACCCATTTTTCCTTTTCGGCCTCCGATTTAAACAGGTCGCCGATCTTTCCCGGATGAACTTCGAAACCGACGTATTTGAAGCGTGCATCAGGATCAAGCTGGTTCCCGCTCATCTCCTCCTTATCCTTCTTTTCGGCCATATATTATCTCCTGATATAAATCAAAAATACAAATAATCCATCCTAAAATTCAAATTTGACCTGATCTCGACCTTCAATAGCAGCTTTGTTATTCGGTTCGCAATCAAGCACCTTAAGATACCAATCGTATGCCGATTTGTAATCTTTTTTCGATTCCTCTTTTTGTTTAGCTTCGCGCTTATCGATGGCGCGGAATTGATATGTCTGAGCGATCCACAACGAAATGTCGATATCCTTGCACTTCTCCCACCCCTCCTGTTTTTTCGAACATTCCAGGGCTCTATTCAGAAAACCCAAAGCCTTGTCATAATCGGGAGGGCACAAGCCGCCAAAATAGGCATAACCCATCGATTTTAAAGCTTCGCACTGGTCCGGGTCCATCTTCAGAACACGCCCCAGATCGGCGACTCCTTTCTGGCACTCACCCAACTGATAAAGATAAGTCGAACCGAGTGTATTCAACGCCTTAATCGCCGTCTTGATATTCTTCTCGTTGGAGATTACATAGTCCCAGTAATCATTGGTGACTTTTTCCAGATATTTGACGGCCAGTCGATTCAGATCGACACCGGCCAGAGGGTCGGATTCCGGTTCTTCCGGCTCGTTTTCTTCGAGGCCGAGATCTTCCTCTTCCGTCATGGCCGAGCCGCCCTTTTCTGCCAGATAAAGAGCCGACATAGCGGCGTTATAATATAGAGACCAGTATCGTTCATCGGCTCCGAGGTCAATCCTTTTAATATAATAAATAAGTGCATTCCTGTAATCGCCGATGTAATTATAGGCGACGGCCACGTCAAAGATCAAACGCTCCTGAGTCGAGTCATATTGCAGCGATTTTTTAAAATATTTTATAGTGTTATAGTGGTCTTTAAGATCCCTATAGCATTCACCGATTCGCTTAAAAACTTCTTCACTCGAAATTCCCGAAACGAAGTCCGGACCCTGGGCGTTCACCCACTCAAGATGTTTATTATAAAAGACAATAGCCGAATCGTACTCCTGATTGCCCTGAAAGGCGCGCGCGTAATAGAAATAAATATCTTTCGGTTCCACCGGTATAGAAAGAACGGTTGCGAAATTCTCCTTGGCTTCGGAAAAGCCGTTTAAAATTAGATAAGACATCCCGATTTCATAATAGGCGCGACCGTTGGTGCTGTCCGGTTTCTCGTTGGTAAGTTCGAAGTATTTTTTGTAAGAGCCGATCGCCGCCCGATAATGCTTTTTAGCTTCTTCCGGATCCCGTGAAGAACGTGCCGCTTTATAATAGATGCCGCCGGCTTTCATCCAGGCTTCGGCATGAGTGGAATCCTTCTGCAAAACGATATTCAGTTTTTCAAGGGCGCAGGTATAATCTTTTAGTTCAAGGCAAGCCTCGGCCCAATGAAAATAGACTTCCTCGGACGCAGTATCCAGCTGTAGCACCTTCTCATATTCGGAAATGGCCAGCGGATAAATTTTCGAATAAAAATTAACATCGCCGAGGTTCAAATGATATTCGGCGTTCATAGAATCGATGACAATCGCTTTGCGGATTTCCGCGTCGGCCTCACGATAATCACCTTTGGCCATAAGCACCAATCCCATACCGTTGTGAAAATCAGCCTTCATCTCTTTGGATTTTTTCAAACCCCTCCGCAAATTCGCTTCCGCCTCCTTTATTTTCCCTAATTTCAACTGGACAATTCCGAGTGAATAGAGACCGGGCCAGAATTTATTATTTTTATCCACCGCTATCTTAAATTGTTCTTCCGCCTTAGAATATTTTTTGCGCGCGAAATAAATCTTACCCAGCGTGTAGTAATTATATTCATAACTGGGATCGAGTTTTATCTCCTGATCCAGAATCTCGATGGCGCTGGCCGTATCCCCGCTTTGCAAAGCATCGGTAATCTCCTGCTTTATTTCCTGAGAGAAAAGAGCCAGAGGAATGACTAAAATCAATATAAGCAAGGCGGCCGGTAAGCGCCTGAAATTTCCGCTGCGATTCTTCAATGTCTCACCTCATTATATACCAAAAATTTAATTCAGTATGATAGCTTAATTCACATTTTTGTCAAGCCCTTTATTTCCGATTGAATCAGGATCGGAGCCCTCTTTATTGCCGCCGTATTTCCTTTTAAAATACCTCAATCTGAACAGGAAGTATATAACCAAAAGCAGTCCGATTATTCCTTTTGTCGCCGGAGAAAGATTTATCGGCATAAAAAAAATAACATAAAAT
>Ga0315537_1003022_pt1 | contig 12631 bp, 12 predicted proteins | sample SalMarSW160270MG_FD_203091 | JGI IMG/M metagenome (GOLD analysis project Ga0315537, IMG submission 203091) | Salt marsh sediment microbial communities from the Plum Island Ecosystem LTER, Massachusetts, United States - Salt Marsh Sediment SW1602-70 ... | reverse complement strand
TCTGGTTATTATTGATTTGGCATATGATAACATGGTGGCTATAAAATATCTATAGAAAATAGCGGTTTTTCAGAGGCCCCAACCCTTTTTTCAATCCTCTTTTCCTTATCCTCTGCCAAAGGGTCAAACTTCTTCAGGATAAAAGGCGGTAATTCTTCAATGTTGGCTTTAATAAATTCCCTGTTTCCTAAATTATCTCCCGTAAATTTGGAAAGAAAGCTGTTTATCTTCTCCTTCGCCTGTTGCCCCATCTTATCAAGACTCAGCAAGACAAAATATTTCAGCTCATTTATTCCGATACGTATGCTTCCTTTTTCAGTTTTGAGTATCGCATTATTCTTAACATAATAATACCTATAATCCTCGAACTTTTTGTCCTTTTCCTGCTCCGGCACACCCTTTTTGTCTATCAATTTTTTGAGTTCGTCTTCATCGAAAAATACTTCGTTTTCTCTTGTCTTCGTATTTATCCTGTAGCGTGCAAATCGCACCCCTTCAAAATCCTCAAGATACCTCATCGCGAACTCTGCAAATTTGTCCGTTTTTCTTTCGACCGGAGTATTTTCGTCTTCTCCCTTTTCCTCTTTCTTTCCACTTATTTTATTTTCTTCTCCAGAGTGATATAGCTTATATGTTTCCGAAGGTATTCTTCTTAAATAGTTCAGTATGTCCTTGAATATCTTTGCTTTATATCTTATTGTTCGACTTGCTCCGTCTTCCTCAACTTCATATTCCGCAATCGCTTCGGCGTAACTGTCCGGCAGGCTGTAAAAACTAAGGGCCCTTCGGGTTATGTTAAACTTATCATCGTTTCTTTTAAGACCATTAATCCAGTTCATCAAACGGAAAATCTGCCCCGCCTCAGTAAAGAAAGATGCAAAAAATACCACACCCGCCGTTGTGATAATATCCTTTTCATCAAATAACGGCGGCCAGGGAACGTCACTCAATTTGTACTTTTTTATATTGCCGTCTTTGTCTTTTTCTGCTTCTGCTGAAATCTCCTGTCCGGTTCTCCTTCCCGTCAATTCCGCCTTGGCTCTCTCGTAGGCTGCTTCCATTATCAGTCGAATTTGCTTATGCTGCGATTCTGTACCAAAATAAAGACATTTCTCCGTATGGTAATTATGTGAAAAATAATTCCGTAGATTCAAGAGCAGTTCGGCGGCCTTGTCTTTACTATCAATAATCTCTTTTGCCGTTACATTTTCTTTTTCCGCTTTTGTTTCATCAAACCACGGCTGTTTTTTGATACCCTCGAATCTCAGCAGGCTCTTATAGAACAATTCTTTATTCTTATATTTACCGGTTTCGGTTTCTCTCTTTGGATTGATATTATCCAGTGCCCGGTTTAGTACAATCGCAAAGCACCACTTCCGCTGCCCTTGATAATTTAAGATAGAATAAATTGACTGCTTCTGTTTTTGTTCCTGGGTTGCAGTTTGCATGACAGAACTCCTTCTTTTATAAGAGACCAAATCCTCAGCTTGGCTGAGTTTCGCGGTGATTCGTGCTGTATCCTCTCACTGCTGTTCTGTCTATTATCATCTTGGTTGCCGACAAATGCAACCTCTTTTGTGTGAGTCGATGGCAACCGTCAAATTTTTTATCCTAAGAAAAATATGCCATTCCCTCAGCTTTTATGGTTGCGTTTTTTGCCGCAAAGTCGCAGATACGGCATCCGGGACGGGGATACTGTGTCCACTATATAGGCAACTTCCGTGTCAGAAAAGGAGGAGGTACAAGGTTTATCGATGCCCCAAAATAAAAAAACAGGACTGAGATGCGGAGGGAGAGGAAAGCGAGATAAATCCCAGCCCTGTTGTTTACTGTCAGTATTTTAGCATATCTTGAATGTCGCGTCTAATAGTTTTTGCAAAATTTTTTCTTAATTTTGCCGGCGTATTCCCGTAGAGCATGTGCTCGCAGAGCATCAGGAATTCCCTTACTCCAAAACACCATGCGCTTGTAATATAGCTATAAACCCTGTAAACTACTCGTTCGTTATAATCGAAAGCCAGTGTGCCTTTGAATCGGAGACGCATATGCTGACAGACAACATCCTGGAGCTGATTGGAAACACACCACTGTTGCAGTTGAAAGGTGAAAGGGTCTTCGCCAAAGCCGAGTTTCTAAATCCCGGCGGCAGCATCAAGGACCGGGTCGCCCTGGCAATGCTCGAAGCGGCCCAGCGGGACGGCAAATTAAAGAGTGATTCGGTTATCGTCGAGCCTTCCAGCGGCAATACAGGCATCGGCCTGGCCCTGGTTGGAGGGCTGATGGGCTATAAAGTAATTATCGTCATGCCGGAGGGAATGAGTGAAGAGCGCAAAAAGCTGATAAAGGCCCTCGGAGCTGAGCTGATTCTTACGCCTGACAGCGAATCCCTGCCCGGCGCGGTCAGAAAGGTCGAAGAAATGGCCGCCGCTGATGCGAGGGTATTTGTGCCGCAGCAGTTCGAGAACCCCGAAAATCCACGCGTACATTACGAACAGACGGCCAGGGAATTGTGGCGGCAGATGAGCGGCGATATTGATTGCTTCGTGGCCGGTGTGGGCTCAGGAGGGACCTTGCAGGGGGTGGGAAAATTTCTTAAGGAACATAAACCGGACGCAAAAGTTGTGGCTGTTGAGCCGAAAAATGTCTCCGCTCTTTTAGGCCATGAGCCCGGCCTGCACCAGATACAGGGTATTGGCGACGGCTTTATTCCCGGTGTGCTGGATGTCTCGCTCGTGGACGATGTGATAGAAGTAACCGACGAAGATGCAATTGAGACCACAAGGCAGCTCGGCAGGGATTACGGCATGCTCGTGGGAATAAGCTCCGGCGCCAACGTCTGGGCCGCAAGGCAGCTTACCGCGAAATATTCAGGTAATATCGCCACGGTTCTGCCCGACAGGGCGGAAAGATATTTCAGCACGGCCCTGCTCTAATCGATACAATCCTCAATTTCTATCAGCAATTTGTTTGAAACACTCGGACTGCTTTAGTCCAAAAAGCCTCGAAATGCGCATAAAAATTGGGCTGAGGTCGGGAGGGAGGAAAGAGGAATTTGGAAAACCCCAGCCCGTAGCTTTATTTTCTTGTCTAATATATAGTTACGCCGCCCTCGGCTTAAAAGTTCACCACAGCCAACGGCGCCAAAAAACTGTCTTGCCCCTTAAGGGAATGATCCTCCACTTTTCTTCCCCAAAGTCTTGGAACAACATCTTAGCATAGTTCTGCCCGGATTGCAACCATTATTATTGGCCGTTAAAAAAACATTTCTTTCTTAGAACAGATACCAAAACCGGCAGTATGACTTAGAAAGGCCGCGATAAGATATGAAAAGCATTTTTAAGGAGAATGAAATGGCCCGTCGGACAACTTTTTTTCTAACAATAGGCCTGATAGTATTTCTGCTGGCCGTAGGTATTAGCTACGCCGGCCCCGGCTGCTGCGATAAATCAAAAGAGCAGTCGCAGGATAAGGAGTCCTCCTGCCCGAAGGCCCCGGACTTTACCCTGACCAACTACGACGGCAAAGAAGTGAGCCTGGCTGATTTCGAAGGCAAGATAGTAGTGCTCGAATGGCTCAACTACGATTGCCCATTCGTGAAATACCACCACCAAACCGTGCCGACTATGGTAAACCTCGCCAAAAAGTACGCCGACAAAGACGTCGTATGGCTGGCTATCAACAGCACCAATTACGCCACAGTCGAAGCCAACAAAGCCTTTGCCCAAAAGAATTCCATACCCTATGTCATCCTTGACGACCATACGGGAAACGTGGGCCATTCATACGGCGCGACGCGCACTCCCGAGTTATTCGTCATAGATAAGCAGGGCGGCATTGCCTATCACGGCGCAATAGACAACGCACCTTTTGGCAAGCTCAGCGAAGGCCAGACCGAGAAAATTAACTACGTCGACAACGCTCTTGCCGAACTTACAGCAGGCAAAGACATCAGCGTACCGAAGACGCAGCCGTACGGCTGCACGGTCAAATACACGAAGTAAAAGGCCGCCGCTGTGGAGTCGAGCTTATGACAACTGCAAGGCTTATCGCTATCATATTAGCGGTGGTGATTGTTGTCACCGCCGCGTCCTGCCGGTGTAAGAGCTGTTCCTCGCAGGGGCAATCATCCGAGCAAAAAAATAGTGAAGGGAGTACTGCTGCCATGGCTGACAAAGTTGTAATGAGCGACAAAGACTTGAAACAAAAACTTACGCCCGAACAATACCGCGTTACACAAAAATGCGGTACGGAACTTCCCTTCAGCGGCAAATATTATAACTTCAAAGGCAAGGGGAAATATCTGTGCGTCGCCTGCGGCGAAGAGTTGTTCAGCTCCGATACGAAGTATGATTCCGGCACGGGCTGGCCGAGCTTCTACGAACCGGCCGATTCTAACAGCGTTGAACAGCGCGAGGATAAGAGCCTGTTAATGACCCGCACCGAGGTCCGCTGCGCACGCTGCGGCGCCCACCTCGGCCACGTTTTTGAGGATGGCCCGGCCCCGACTCACCTGCGTTACTGCATAAACTCAGCCGCTCTGCAATTCGCCGACGCCAACGACAAATAGCCAAGCCAATCGTTGACTTGCCCTGTTCTTTGAGCTATCCTGAACTGCTTAAAATCAGTGGTATGCGTATTCCTTTACCTCTGTAAGGGGTATCTTCCTGGCGCATATTCACGAAAGCGTTTTTTTAGGATGCGCAAATGCTCAAACGGACACATACGTTAGGTAAGCTGCGGATTGACAACGTCGGCGAAAAAGTAATCCTTGCCGGCTGGGTACATTCCTATCGCGACCACGGCGGACTGGTTTTTATTGACCTGCGGGACCGCTCGGGTCTTTGCCAGCTTGTATTCAATCCGGATGCTCAGCCGCAGGCCCATAAAGTCGCACGGACCCTCCGCGATGAATGGGTAATCGCCGCAGCCGGCACTATCCAGCCGAGAAGCGAGGGCATGGAAAATCCCAAGCTGCCTACAGGACAGATAGAAGTTGCCGTCGAACAGCTCGAAATTCTCAACAGTGCGAAGACACCTCCCTTTGAAATCGACGACGCGCAAAAGACCAATGAGGAAACCAGGCTGATTAACCGATACATCGACCTGCGCCGACCCGAAGTGCAGAAGCGTATGCAGGTCCGCTCGAAGGTCACCAAGATGACCCGCGATTATTTCGATGCCCTTGGATTCTGGGACGTCGAAACGCCGATGCTCGCCAAAAGCACACCAGAAGGCGCAAGGGATTTTCTGGTGCCGAGCCGCCTGCTGAGGAATTGTTTTTACGCGCTGCCGCAGTCGCCGCAGCTTTTCAAGCAGATACTAATGGTAAGTGGTATCGACAGGTACTATCAGATTGTTCGCTGCTTCCGCGACGAGGACCCGCGCGCCGACCGCCAGGCAGAGTTCACACAAATCGACGTCGAGATGAGCTTCGTAGATTCCGACGACGTGATAACCGTACATGAAAACCTGGTTGCTAAAATCTGGAAAGAGATTCTCGGTATTGATGTGAAGACACCTATTCGCCGGATGACGTATAAGGAAGCGATAGATGATTACGGCATTGACCGGCCTGATTTGCGTTTCGGTATGAAACTGCGGGACATTACAGATATCGCAGCCAAGAGCACCTTCAAGGTCTTTACCTCCACCGTCGAAAACGCAGGTATAGTAAAAGGCCTTTGCGCACCCGGCGGCGCTAAATACTCCAGAAGTGACATTGAAAAAACCCTGACAGCTTTCGTCGGCGACTATGGTGCAAAGGGCCTGGCGTGGTTTAAGATAAAAACCGAAGACGGGAAACTGACCCTTGCAAGCAGTATCGCCAAGTTCTTTTCGCCCGAACAGCTTAGGCAAATCATCGAGATATTCGACGCCGGCCAAGACGACCTGCTGTTGTTTATCGCCGACAAGAAAGGCATCGCCAACAAGGCACTTGCACCGCTTCGCTGCCGACTCGGGCGCGAGCTGAAGCTGTATGACCCCAAATCCTTTGAATTTGTATGGGTGGTGGACTTCCCGCTGTTCGAATGGAACGAGGCTGAAAAGCGTTACGATTCGCTCCATCATCCGTTTACCGCGCCGGTGCCGGAAGATTTGCCGAAGCTCGACACCGACCCCGCCAACATTCGCTCACAGGCCTACGACATAGTCGTCAACGGCTCGGAAATCGGCGGAGGCAGTATCCGTATTCATCAACCGAAGATTCAGAGCAAGGTCTTCAGGCTGCTTAACATCTCGGACAAGCAGGCGCACGACAGGTTCGGCTTCTTCCTGAACGCCCTGGAATACGGCGCGCCTCCGCACGGCGGCATTGCACTCGGACTGGACAGGCTGATAATGCTGCTTACCGGCACGGATAATATCAGGGATGTAATCCCGTTCCCGAAGACGCAGAGAGGCCAGTGCCTGCTTACCGGCGCGCCGAGCGAAGTTGACCAAAAGCAGCTCGATGAATTGAACCTGCGAACGCAGAAACATCTGCACGCGGTTGAAAATAAGGACGGCCAATAACGCGCTATCATAGCGGCGGATAAGGAACCGATGGCAAGAGCCGTAACCATACTATGGCACAGGGTACTTGTGCTGCTGCACCTGTCACCTCTGTCGCTGGCGGAAAAGTGCAGGCTCACCTTCGGCGGAGCTGTTGTGCTCGTACTTATTTTGGCCCTGTTGATTCCTTATGTATGGATGGGGCAGTTGACTAAAAACGCTTTTCTCAACGCCGGCCGGGCACGGTCGGATTATCTTTTAGCCAGACACTTTCGATTAGACACGGCCCAGCAGCCGGACCTGCCGCCTTTGAGCAGTACCGGAGTTCCCGTCGAACCCAATACCAGCGACATATACTGGATTCCGTTTGAGCAGCCCCAAAAGGCTGAGATGCTCGCGGGTCTTACAAAGACACAAAGACGCCTGGTTGAGGCGATTGTTGAGCAGAATCAGAAGGACGATGTGGAATTTGTCGAGCAGGACGATGTTATTTACAGCGATTATGTAAGAATATTCAAAGCCAAAAACTCCTGCTTATCCTGTCACAATCCCCAGGGTCCCGCCCGGCCCTTCAGCCGTAACGAAATTATCGGCGCCGCCGTAATTCGTCAGCCCGCCGACCAGTTGGAGTTTTCCAGGACCGTCCTGCTGAACTGGGTATGGATAGCCTTTGCATTTGCTATTGCCCTGGTCGGTGCCATAGTCGCTTTTTACTGGATAACACAGCGGGTCATCCTGCGCCCAATCCGCCAGCTCCGCGGCCTGGCAAATAACGTCGCGGAGGGCAACCTCGACATCAGAAGTTCGATTAACACCCGCGACGAATATGAAAAACTTGCCGAAGCCTTTAACCACATGCTCGACAGCCTGCAGGATACGCAGCAGAGGCTGCGAGACGCCAACAAACAGCTCGACCAGAAAATCGCCCAGTTGTCCGAGCGGAACATAGAGCTGTTCAAGGCAAACAAGGTCAAGGGAGAATTCCTTGCCAACATGTCACACGAGTTCAGAACGCCTCTCAACGCGATACTTGGTTTTGCCGAGATACTCAGGGAAAGGGCCGGCCGTGCTTCTGATAAGGATAAGAACCGCAGGTATGCAGAGAACATCGTCGTAGCGGGCAAAAGCCTGCTCAACATGATTAACGATTTGCTCGACCTGGCCAAGACCGAGGCCGGGAAAATGAAAATCCATATAGACAGGATTTCTATCGCAATACTTCTCGACGAGCTTGTCGCTTCCTTTTCCGTTATGACCAAAAACAAAAAAATAAAAGTAAAGCTCGCCGTTGACCCTGATATCCACGAGCTGAATACCGACGCCGGCAAGCTTCGCCAGATTCTTTATAACTTCGTCAGCAATGCAGTAAAATTCACACCCGAACGCGGCCGAATAGAAGTCCACGCCTCAATGCTTGACGAGAAGATGCTCCGAATTGCCGTTACCGACACCGGCTGTGGAATCGCCGAGCAGGACCAGCAGGCCGTATTCGAAAAATTCAGACAGACAGACGGCTCGCTAACCAGGGGTACCGCCGGAACAGGCCTGGGCCTGGCTCTTAGCAAGGAATTGGCCATCCTCCTTGCAGGTTCTGTCGGACTAAAGAGCGAACTCGACCGCGGCTCGACCTTCTGGCTCGACATCCCCGTTACTATCGCCCCACAAGGCGACGACGAACAACAAGATTGACGCACTTCACCGTTTAATTTAGCCCCCCAATTTATTGGGGGGTCTTGTCTCCCGCTAAAGCGCAACCACCATTCAACAAACTGTGGCACGTATAAAGAAGATATGATATACTCAATAAAGCATTATAAAAAGACGCACAGGGAAATAATAAAAACCTTATTATCTCAATAAAAACTGTCGTATGTCACATACAATCGGCATCTGCTATTAAGAATGATTATAGTTGACAATGGATGATTTGGCAACAATTTACGAAATTTCAAAGGAGGTAGATAAGGAATCCTTAGGTGGTGTGATTGCAGGTTTGGTGGTATTAATTTTTGGTATAGGGGGACTCATTCTATATAAGTTAACTAATAATCGTTGGCCTAAAAAACCTCATAAGTCAATTTTTGCCATTATATTAGGCACATTATTTTGTACCGTTTTCATGTTTTTATTTATTGGGGGAAATATCGAAAGAAAGCGTTTTTTGTCAATACTTGACAGTGGGCAGTATGAAGTGGCTGAAGGATTTGTACATGTTCTATATAAGCAGCCTGTGCACGGTCATGACAAAGGTGATTTAATTGAAGTGGGAAAGAAACAATTTGTTATTAATTACTTCGTCCACACACAGGCATATGACAAAACGATTGCTCATGGAGGAGTTCTTAAAGATGGTGTTTATGCTCGCGTTTACTACTATAAAGGTGACATTCTAAGAATTGATTTAAAGAAAGATGATGTTGGTTATAAATAGGTGGATGTTTACCTATTTTGGGATGATGTAATATTGCCGTGCTGAGGACGAAACAAGACTCTTATCCTGTTAATCCTGTTGTCCTGTCAGGAAAACAATATTATACCTCTTAACTACAGAATATAAAAGAAAAATCCGCGCCCGATAAAAAATCTCTCAACCACGGAACTCACTCCCTATGGGACGCCATAGGCGGAAGGAACACGAAGTTTTTCTAAAAAGATTTCTCTTCGTGGTTCTCTGTGTCCTTCGTGTTAAAAAATTATCCTGTTAATCCTGTTATCCTGTCAATAAAGTAAATTTCCACACCCTTACGGATGTGGCATTTTTTGGGACGAGCTAAAGCTCGCCCGACTTTGTCGGGCACTTCCATCTACGCCCTCACGGACGTAGTATTACGAAGGAAGAATAAATATTATGCCTTTTAACAACTTAATATAAAAGAAAAATCCGCGTTAATCCGTGTAATCCGCGGATAAATTAGTCGTTAGTCTGTAGTCTGAGGTCTGGCGTCCGTGGTCTATTCTTGACCTGACGCTGCTTTTTCCTATAATCATCTGTTCCGAAAGGGATTTATATATGAGCGATAGATTCGTCAGAGCTATATTCCCGGGCTCCTTTGACCCGATTACCAACGGCCATCTCGACGTTATCAATCGCGGCATCAAGCTCTTTGACGAGCTGATTGTCGCCGTCGGCCAAAGCCCGATTAAAAATCCCCTCTTTACACCCGACGAGCGGGTCGAAATGATAGCCGAGCTAATAAAGGACATACCTCGTGTCTCGGTCGAGACTTTTAACTGTCTTACTGTAGAGTATGCCGCGCGAAAAAAGGCTGATGTTATCCTCCGGGGACTGCGAAGTCTCACCGATGTCCAGTACGAGTTTCAGCTTGCCATGACCAATCGTGCCGTAGCCGGTATCGATACGGTGTTTGTCATGACCAGCGAACAGTATGGTTTTACCACCTCGACCCTTATAAGAGAGGTTGCATCTCTCGGTGGCGACGTCTCGAGTTTGATTCCCACATCCGTTTACGAAAGACTACGCCGCAAGCTCGCCCAACGCGACCGCGACGGCATCCAATAATAGTCGGGGGCAATGTGTACATTGTTTATGTCGATAGCTGGTTCTGGGCCTGCCATTCTGTGCTGATGCCCGACGGCTCAGCCGAGGCCGTGCACAGTCACAACTTCTGCGTCACCGCAAAGCTGACCGCCCCGACTCTCGATGACAGGACGATGGCCATGGATTTTTGCAGCCTCGAGAGTTTGCTCGACCGGATTACCGCCGATATCGCCGACAGCGGTAATATCGGTCGCATCGACTATTTTGCCAAAAAAGGCCAAACCGCCGAGGTTATGGCAAAGTATATATTTGAAAGGCTCAAAACATCGCTGCCGGACGGTGTTACCCTTGTCGAGCTTATGGTGGCCGAAGGGCCGCTGTGCCGGGCCGCTTATGCCGAATGACAGCTTAGTACTGTAGAGCCGGGCTGAATTTGACGATTATATAACAGTAGTGGCGACATGCATTTGCGAAAATGTCGCTGTTTTGCAGCTTCCATTATGTCCGGATGTGATATAATGGGCCGAAAGAGTGAAAGTGATACAATGTTCTGCCAGGCGTGCAAAAAAAACGAAGCAACGATTCATCTGACGGAGATAACCGACGGCAAACGCCTCGAGATGCACCTCTGCCAGACCTGTGCCGTTGAGCAGGGCATCGCTGCAAAAAGCCAGATGTCTCTCAATGAGCTTTTAAGCTCTCTGCTCGCCGCCGCCCCGGACGATGACCAGGTTTACGCCGACCTTAATGCCGATACTGTCTGCCCGGTCTGCGGAGAAACTCTCAGCCTGTTTCGCAAAGATGCGCTGCTGGGCTGTCCGAACGATTACGAAGTCTTTGAAAAGGTATTGGCTCCGCTCATTGAAAAGGCGCACGACGGCGCGACCACGCATAAGGGCAAGCTCCCGTCCAGAGCACCGGCTGATACCTTAAAACAGACCAGAATGCTTTCGCTCAAACAGCAGCTTGCCGACGCGGTAAAGGCCGAAGATTACGAAACCGCCGCGAAGCTGCGCGACAAAATCGCCCAGATTGAAAAGTGAACGCAATACTCAATACGCGATACTAAAATGAAACTTACAGATATAAGTAATGATGTCAATGAATGGTTCAGCGGTGTCGGGCCCTCTGTCGATGTCGTCATATCCAGTAGAATCCGCCTGGCCCGCAATCTTGCCGGCCACAAGTTTCTCTCTCGATGCTCGGACCAGGAAAAGGCCGAGATTCTTGAAAAGCTCAAAAGCGTGTTGATGTCGCTTGACCTTGGTGACGAGGTCTCCTATCTCAGCATCGATAAAGCTCCGCTGCTCGACCGTAATTTTCTCGTAGAACGCCATCTTATCAGCCGTAACCACGCCTACGGCAAAGGCCCTCGCGGAGTCGTCGTCGCGCACCGTGAATTTTTTACCGCGATGGTGAACGAAGAAGACCATCTCAGGCTGCAGGTACTCAAAGGGGGATTGCAGCTTACAAATTGCTTCGAGCAGGTAAACCGAATTGACGATATGATTGAACAGCATGTTGAGTACGCCTTCAGCCCGAAGTACGGCTACCTTACCGCCTGTCCGACAAATCTTGGGACGGGAATCAGAATTTCTGTTATGTTGCACCTGCCCGCGCTGAAGATGACAGGCCAGATTGAGAAGTTCCTCAACGCCGCGAAAGACCTCGGCCTTGCTGTCCGGGGTTTATTCGGCGAGGGCACCGAAGCTACCGGCGATTTCTATCAACTGTCAAATCAGGTTACGCTTGGAATCAGCGAGCAGCAAATCATCCGGCAGTTTGAAAACACTGTCATCCCGGAAATCGTCGAGTACGAGCACGAAGCCCGGAGAAAGCTGCTTCGTACAGACAATGACATGCTCGACGATAAAATCGCCCGCGCTATGGCGCTGCTCAAAAGTGCTCATCTGATAAGCTCTCAGGAAGCGCTTTTGCTTCTCAGTCACCTTCGACTCGGCATTAATATGCACGAGCACATGGGCGCATCGACCCCCGGTATCGACAGCATATATTCTCTCGTCACCACGAGCGGGGGCGAATCTCCCGTCTCCATCCGAACCATAAACCGGCTCTTCATGCTCACATTGCCGGCGCATCTGCAGATAAATTACGGCAAGGCCCTCGAGCCTTCCGACCGCGATGCGCTGCGGGCAAAAATCATCCGCTCATCACTCAGCCACGGCTCATAAATATCCATTTGCCTGTTTTAACTGCCAAAATGGCACAATCAACGCTGGTTATCATATGCGGCTATTTCAGCAAAATCATATAAGTGCCTTTAAATGAAGTGCTTATGTCAATCACGCAATCCGGGAGGTTTTTTTGGCACAGACTTTGCAAGTTTCTATACCGATACAGATACTAATCTCGTTCAGGCGAAAGGAAGCAAACGATGGCTAAGATAATTGGCATTGATTTAGGAACGACAAACTCCGTGGTCGCCGTTATGGAGGGTTCTGCACCGAAGGTGCTCATCAACTCCAGCGGCTCGCGCCTCACCCCTTCGGTGGTCGGCTTTACCGATAAGGCGGAAAGACTTGTCGGGCAAATCGCGAAACACCAGCAGGTCACTAACCCGCAGAACACCGTCTTTTCAATAAAGCGTTTCATGGGACGAAGACATAACGAGGTCGCCTC